>Ga0268262_10003536_pt1 | contig 16843 bp, 13 predicted proteins | sample TergutNc150P3_FD_190354 | JGI IMG/M metagenome (GOLD analysis project Ga0268262, IMG submission 190354) | Nasutitermes corniger P3 segment gut microbial community from laboratory colony in Florida, USA - Nc150 P3 (SPAdes) (version 2) | ecosystem: Host-associated > Arthropoda: Insects >... | reverse complement strand
ATGAGACTTATTTTAGTGTTTTTCGCTCTAATGAATGACGTATTATGCAGGGATTGCCGTTTGTCCGAAACGGAAAGACTCTTCTTTCAGGAGTTGATCCTGTAGGACGCGCCGAGCGCATAGCCGGCGCGGTCCCTATAAAAGACAGAACCCTTTATTTTTGCCCTTCGCCCCTATACGGCTACGGTCTTTCCCATTTTCTTTCGCGCCTTGAAAAAGAAGCGCCAAACTCAGCCGTACTCTGCGTTGAAGCTGACGGCGAATTATACGAATTAACGAAAAAAAATATCGCCCCATCCATGGCCGACTCACAAAATTTGCGCATAACGAATATTTGTAGCGCGGGCGACTTATGCGCCTTTGTGCGCGAAGCGTGGGGCGCAAGGGCGTTCCGCCGTGTTGAAGTATTGCGGCTCTCAGGCGGCTGGCAGCTTTTTCCCGAAGTTTATGATTCCCTATGCGATACGCTTCGCCGCGAAATCGCCATTGATTGGGGTAACGCCCTAACCCTGGCGAAAATGGGTCGTTTATACATACGCAACGCCTTACGCAATCTTCCCCTTGTAACGCGGTTCCCCTCCGCCTCACAGTTATCTTTTGGCGAAGCCCCCATTCTTGTCCTTGGCGCCGGCCCTTCCCTCGACGAAACCCTTGACGCTCTTAGCTCAAAATACGCTAATTTTCTTTCCTCTCCGCAGGAGCGTCCTTTTAAAATTATCTGCGTAGACACCTGTCTTGGCGCGTTAAAAGAAAGAAACATTATTCCCGACCTTACCGTAATCTTGGAAAGCCAGCATTGGAATCTGCGCGACTTTTTGTCCTGTAAAGGCTGGAATGTAAACGCGGTGATAGACCTTTCTTCGCTACCGGCCTCCACAAGCGTCCTTTCAGGCGAAAAGTATCTTTTTTTTACCCCATGGACACAATTAAAAATCTTTGGGCGGCTTAAGGATATCGGGCTTCTTCCTGTAGCTATTCCCCCTCTTGGATCGGTAGGCCTTACCGCCGTTGAACTGGCTCGGCGATTTACCGGTGGAAAAATAATCTGCGCCGGTCTTGATTTTTCTTTTACCCAGGACAAGTACCACGCCCGTTCCACGCCGGGGCATTTATCCCGCTTAAATTTACAAAACCGTTTTAAAAGATTATTTAACCCCGCCGCTTATAATCAGTATTCAATCGCCGCCGTTTCAAAGAATGGGCTTCCTGTTTACACAAGCCCTGCAATGAAAAATTACCGCGATCTTTTTGAACAGGAGTTTAGCGGCGATTCGCGTATTTTTGACATTGAAGGAACAGGTCTGCCGTTAGGGATAAAAATCCTCTTGCTTGATGAGGCAATGTCTCTATTGGGCAAAGACAATCTTGCTCCTACGCAATATGTTCGTGTGGTTCGTGGTAAAAATTCCGATTTAATTTCTTTCTATGAAAACGAAAAAAACAGATTAGAAGAATTACGCAATCTATTAACAGGCGAAGCGGCGGCGGATAATGAACGGCTTAATGTTCTGATTGATGAATGTGATTACCTTTGGGCGCATTTCCCTGATTATGCCGGAGGAAGGCGATCTGAATTAAGTGATATTTCGTTCCTAAAACGTTTGCGTACTGAGATTGATCCGATGTTGAAACTTATGGATAAAAATGATAAATTGTAATATTAAATAAATTTTAATGAAGGCGGTTAAATGAAAAATAAATTAAAATTATTTATAATAATATTGATATTTTCCGCCAATTGTTTATTTCCCGCAGGAAACAAGGATTCAAAGCATGCGAAAACTCCTGAAGAACTTGATCCTACATTGATAACGGACGCTGAACTTGTAATGAAAGCTTTATACGAGGCTTTTAATGACAAAATAGATAAACTGGAATACCGAAAAAAAGATTGGGCCGTTCTGATGAACGGCGTTTGGTATTATTATGCTAAAGGAAGATTACTGCCTGAAAAAGAATTAAAAAAAGCTGCTAAATACAGAGCGTATCAATTTTATAAGTACCCCGCAGATTTGCCGCCGCAGACTGAGGCTACTCCCGAAGAAGTGGAGATGTATCTTAGCTGGGCAAACCCAACGGGCGAAAATATACTTAGCCGTTCCGGTTTTTTTCTTGGCGTGCTTTGGAATGCGTCTACACGTGAAGAAACGGAAGAGCAAATTGCAGATATAACTTTCCTTGGTATAAGTATAAGCGTTCACAAAGGAATTCAACAACAACTTGCGATTATCGAAGAAAAAATTAAAGAAGCCGCAAAAACCGATAATACGGTTAAATCATGGATAGAAAATCTTGGTTCTTCTGGAGGAGGGTATTATTATCGGGTTATCGCAAATACACAATCACGCTCATATCACTCTTATGGGCTTGCCATTGATCTGCTTCCTGAAAAATTAAAAGGCAAACAAACATATTGGTTATGGACTTCTCAAGAAAGAGACGATTGGTGGAATGTTCCGTATAACGAGCGATACCATCCGCCTGAAAAAGTAATAAAAATATTTGAGTCCTATGGTTTTGTCTGGGGCGGCAAGTGGGTGATGTTTGATACCATGCATTTTGAATACCGCCCTGAAGTTTTTATTATTAATCGACTGCCATTGGTGGGGAAATAGACACTTCACACGAAGAACACGGAGGAAGAGAAGAACACGAAGAAGAGGGAGAAGGGAGAAGGGAGAAGGGAAGAGGGAGGAAGAAGGGTGGAGTGTTTGAGGGCTATGCGTGGGTTTAAAGATTATTCATAGATTATATGTATCAAGCAATTGCTTAAAATAAACGTCCGTTTAAATTAAGCATTTTCAATTTATTCGGAATAAATCAACATTTTAAAAATAATATCAAAAAAATCTGTTTTCGTCAATAAAAATTATAGAAAATACAAAGTTTCTTTAAAATTATGACAAAAATTCTTATCAATCAATCATCAATTTATATAAGGGAAATCTCTTTAATTGCTCAATTTATACGGACGTTTTCCTTACGCGGATTTGTAATGGATAATTATGAATTTTGGTGTAAGACACATTTTTGGCAAATAAGGAAGGAATAAAAATAAAACCTTGTCCGTATGGACTGGTAAATGTTTGTGATTATCTATTCAACTAATGGGTATCACATTAGGAGTTTTCTATGAAAAGCGTATTAAAAGCGTTCGGGATTATCGCACTTGTTGCGGTAATCGGGTTTTCTTTCTCCGCTTGCGGTGGCGATGATGACGGTGGCGGCGGTAGCTCGCTGGAAAATAAGCCGGTCGCGGAACGCTGGGGGAAATGGATAGCTCCAACTGCAACCGCAACATTGGATTATTCAGTTGCCGAAGACGGAGTATGTACCATTACCGTAGGCGGTACTGCCCAGCCTAATAATCAGACAGATGATTTTGGCAGATGGAAAGCAAACGCGCAATATGAGTATACCGCAAAGGCGGGTAAGAGCTTTATTTATACATTTGAGGCATGGACGCAATCAGGCGATCGTGTTGTGAATTTCCAGTATTGTAATGTCGATGCCAATAATATCTATTTAGAGGAAGAAATTTCGTTGACAACTACACGTAAAACCCACACGGTATACGGGAAGCCTATAGCAAAAGGCTCGTTAAACCATGTAGAGTTTCAATGCGCAGACCAATTAGGGACATTTTATGTAAAGATACTCGAAATAAAAGAGGTCAGCTCCAGCGGAAAGGGAAAACTGACCGTAACTGGTATACCCAGCGAGTATAACGATATGTTCGCCTTTGCTAAGGGTGATGTAGTGGATGTATCTGTAGAGAATGGTTACGTATATGGCGCTGCCAAGTTGGAATGGAAAGAAATGCCTGGTTGGGGAGGTTTACGAAATATATATTACACGCCGGTTAAAATATCCGGTGGGAAAGTGGAAATACCTATGTATATAGATGGTCCTAAGAATACTTTCAAAGCTTACAATGGGAATGGTGTTCTTTCATCCTATGATGGTTTGAAAGTCAACATTGTGAATTATAACACTCCTGTACTAGAAGGGGGGAATTATATCAGAAAGATTTTTAAACAAGGAACCTTTGTTAACGGGGGTATGACTGTTCAATGGGATCAAGGCGAGTAGCACAACTGGGTAAAGAGGCAAAGTGCCTGTCACCCCAAAAAAAAGAAGAAGTTCTACCACGAACCACACGAACCAACACGAACAGCGACAAGATATGTACTAAAAGTTCGTGGTGTTCGTGTGGTTCGTGGTTAGATCCTATTCATCCTTAGCCTTCAGTACCGCCAAGAACGCGCTCTGGGGCAATTCCACGTCGCCTACCATTTTCATGCGTTTTTTGCCTTCTTTTTGTTTTTCCAACAGTTTACGTTTGCGCGTAATGTCGCCGCCGTAGCATTTGGCAAGTACGTCCTTGCGAAGGGCGTTGACGGTTTCACGCGCTATAATGTGACTGCCAATCGCGCCTTGAATGGGGATTTTAAATTGTTGGCGCGGGATTTCACCGCTTAGTCTTTCGCAGACTTTTCTTGCGCGGTCGTAGGCGTTGCCTTTGAAAACAAGCTGGGAAAGGGCGTCAACCGCCTTGCCGTTAAGGAGAATGTCAAGTTTCGCGAGTTCCGTCGGTTTGTAGCCTGAAATATCGTAATCAAATGACGCATAACCCCTTGAAATGCTTTTTAACCGGTCGTAAAAATCGAATAACACTTCGGAGAGTGGCATGTCGTAGATTAGCTCCACGCGCTTTTCGTCAAGGTAGGTCATGTTGGTTTGAACCCCGCGCTTTTCAAGGCACAGGGTCATTATGTTTCCAAGATAATCGGTTGGGGTAATTACGGAAGCGCGGATATACGGCTCCTCTGCGCCGTCAACCTTGCCTTCATCGGGGTACTCAATGGGGTTGTCAATCATAATTTCATCGCCGCCGCGAAGATGCACCTTGTATTTGACGGACGGGGCGGTGAAAATTACCGATTGATCAAATTCGCGCTCAAGGCGTTCTTGGATAACTTCAAGGTGCAAAAGCCCTAAAAAGCCGCAGCGGAAACCAAATCCTAAGGCGGCGGAAGAGTCTTTTTCGTAGACAAGGGAAGCGTCATTAAGTTTTAACTTTTCCATACTGGCGCGTAATTCTTCGTAGTCATTGGAGTCTACGGGGTAAATGGAAGAAAAGACGACGGGTTTTACTTCGCGAAAGCCGGGCAGGGCTTCAGCGCAGGGATTGTCCGCGCCTGTTACGGTATCACCAACACGCACATCGCTTACGGTTTTTATGCTTGCGATTATGTAGCCGACATCCCCCGCGGAAAGCTCGCCCGTTTCAACAAGGGCAAGTTTAAAAACGCCCGCGGTTTCCACTTCGTAAACTGAACCGCTGGACATAAAGGAAATTTTCATTCCTTTTTTTATTTTTCCGTCAAAGAGGCGCAGGTGTACTATTACGCCACGGTAAGGGTCGTAGTGGCAGTCAAAAATAAGGGCGCGTAACGGGGAATCCGTTTTGCCTGAGGGAGCCGGTATTCTTTGCACTATCGCCTCCAAGAGCTCGTCAACCCCGATGCCCTGTCTTGCGGAAACCAAAACCGACGTATCCGAGTCAAGGCCTAAGTCTTTATCAATTTGCTTTTTAACTCTTGGAATGTCAGCCGCCTGCATGTCGATCTTGTTGATTACCGGCACTATCTCAAGATTGTGTTCCAGCGCGAGGTACATATTGGACAAAGTTTGCGCCTGCACGCCCTGAGTCGCGTCCACAAGGAGCAGTGCGCCTTCGCAGGAATTAATCGCACGGCTCACCTCGTAACTGAAATCAACGTGTCCGGGCGTGTCTACCAGATTGAGTATGTACTCGTTGCCGTCCTTCGCAGTGTAGGGCAGGGTGACGGCCTGGCTTTTGATAGTGATGCCCCGTTCCCGCTCAATATCCATATTGTCGAGTATCTGATCCTGAAAATTGCGGTCGTCCACAAGATTGGCTTTTTGAATGAGGCGGTCCGCGAGCGTGGATTTGCCGTGATCGATGTGCGCGATAATGCAAAAATTGCGGATAAACAGGGTCTGTGCCATTAAAAAACTATACTAATTAAATCAAAATATCTCAAGCGCGGCGGAGTACAAATCAAATAATTACTTTATTTTTCAGTTCTCGCAAGGGTAAACCTGACAATAAATTCTTTTTTCTGATTGGGCGCAAGGGCGATATTTTGATATGAAAAACCAATCGCGCTGTCTAAGTTCAGGACATCAGAGCGATTATTGGAATAAATATAGTCCAAATGCGTTCCTTCCCCAAATCTGCCAAGCCAAAGAGTATCCACGGGATTTATACCACCGCCGCCTTCGCAAACAAACATTAGTTCAAGCGAAGGATTAGTTTCGTAATCCGTCATATACGCGCCATAAGGTTTGTGCGTAAGCGGGGCATAATCATTTTCATGAATCATCACGTCGGCGGACGCGCCGAATCTCTGTCCTATTACCGTATTATTTCCCGGGTTGTAAAGTATATTTCTTAACTGCAAATAAGGAACGCCGTTTTCATAAACAAATTCCGGCTTAACCGTAAGCTCTACGCCGTTATTTGGATCTTTTTGAAAACCATTGATCATCTCACGTTTAATCCCGTTCAGATCGTAAAACCATCCGCCTTGTTCATAAGTTGTCCATAACCATTCGTAATTATCACCCCTGCCGAGAATATCAATTCCGCCATTGCCTCCGCTTGCCCCTTTTCTTTCGCCTTTGTTATTAAACCTATATGCCAATCGGAACGTGGGTTCGGTACAGTATTCAGTTATATTTTGCGTGGAAGAAATTCTTGCCCTGCTGTTCTGGGGCAGACGCGCCGTTTGAGATTCAGGCAAAACATAAAAATTTTCCGATGGGACAACCGCTACGGATATATATTCCGTTTCATTTATACTGATAAATCCATTGCCGACATTCAGACCCGTGATAACGCCGTTTGATTCTACCTTAAAGGTTGAAGACGTACTGCTTCTCCATGATGTGACATTTTTATCTTTAATAAAGCCCGTAAGACTTTTTGTTTCACCAACCTTTATCGTAAGGTGGCCGATTTCGCGTAATCCTTCGGAAGGAAGCGCCGCCGTGCTGACGGGCGGAAGAGCCGCCGTGCTGACAGGTGGAAGGGCCGTCATTATATTGCCGGAATCGACTTTAATAAGTACTGTGGAAAATCCAGCTCCCTTGATTCTATCTAGAAAGACAGGTATATCACTTGCTTTGATGCCTCTAATCAGTACTCGCGTATAATCATTGTATTTTTCAAAGGCCGGATTCAAAGAAGCGTTTCTTAGCCTTTCAAATGCGTTTTCCGCGTTTTGAGTAAATGTAAAAGCGCCTATTTGTATTTGGTATAATCTGCCGTCAGAAGTATCAGGAATTCTTCCAAATATTGTCATATCAGTATTTATCTGGGCAAAACAAAAAACCGAAAGAAAAAAGAAATGAATTAATAAAAATGCGCGTTTCATAAAATTTCCTTTTAAAAGCCTGTTAATATTTTTAATTATATACTAAAAAAATAAAAAAATACAAGCGGTAAAACCGCCCCTTTTTCCCTCTTCTTTGTGCTCTTCTCTTTCTTTGTGTTCTTGGTGAGAAATCTTTCGATATAATCTTTACTTATAGATAGGGGTAAATTCCAAAATTACCTCTTCCTTGTTTTCATCATAAGTATGCAATTTTAGTTTCCAATCGTGGAATTCCCAACGGTATACTCTTTCCAGATGACGGAAATACTCATACTCCGTGAAGTTTTCCATTTCAAATATTGGTACCATGTATGTGCCGATAATTTTTCTAATTGAAATAAAATTATTCACGTTTATGGTATAGGGGGTGAAATAGGCGTTATTGGCGCCCCTGCCGCGCAATATTCCGTTTTCCTGAAACCTGATGGAATAAATCTCCCCTCGCGCTTTTGTCCTGTCTATGATGATAATGTCGGACTTTGTTTTTACTTCCGCCAAATTCCAGTCCATCCGTTGAATCCTGCTGAAAGGCACGTTGTCTTCGTTAATAATATCCTCGGCGAAAGAAAAAATCGCCGGAAAAAGAAGCAGTGTAATTATCATTATGGTCCTCTTTATGACGGTATTCATAAATCCCTCCGTAGCCATTATAAGTAATATAGGTTATTTATGAAAAATTTCAGGTTGGATTTTTTAGTATGTTAATAATGACGGTAGTGTATTTTAATTTTTTATTGATAATGATTTTGCTGGTCGCCGTTCGTGTGGTTCGTGGTAAAAATTCTTCCTGCTCTTTGGTCACTTCGACAAGCTCAGTGACCACATATTTTTCTTTGCTATTTGCCCCGCTATTCCCTTCCCATCGAGCCCATTCTCCGCAAGCAATTCTTCCCTTGACCCCAACGCCCTGTCCTCCTCAAAAAAAGCGCTCTCCACGGCGATAACTTCAATTCTTGCCGTACAAGCGCGTCCGAGCGCGAGGGACGACGCATACTCGCCGAAGCCGCCTTCCCTCATACCTTCTTCAATAAAAGTTACCAGTTTATATTTGTTCATCAAATCCGTTAAATAGTCTTCGTCAACGGGTTTTAAAAATCGCAGGTTATACAAATCCGCTTCAATTCCCTTATCTTTCAATATACCGGCCGCTTCAACCGCTTCCCTGTAGAGGCTTCCCGTGAAAGCAAGGCAGACTTGGGCGTTTGTACTCTTTGAGACCCAAATCCCGCGACCTTTTTCAAGCGGCTTTGAAAAAGCTTCCGTCTCTTGAGGGCATAACGCTTTTGGGTAGCGAATCATGACCGGTCCCGTTTCAAGGTTTATTCCGTAATCCAGCATAAGTTTCATTTCATTGTCGCTTGCGGGGCAGAGGAGGGTCATATTGGGCGTACTGCGAAAGAGCGTTATGTCAAACAACCCCTGGTGGGTTTCGCCGTCCACGCCTACAAACCCCGATCTGTCAAGCGCGAAAATGACGGGCAGTTTTTGAAGAGCCACATCATGGAGAGCCTGATCTACGGCGCGTTGTATAAATGTGGAATAAATAGCCACTATGGGGCGCAATCCCTGCACTGCGAGAGCGGCCGCGAAAGTTACCGCGTGTTCTTCGGCAATACCCACATCGTAAAAACGTTTTGGAAAAGATTGGGCGAATGCGGATAGTCCCGTGCCTGTTTTCATGGCGGCGGTAACCGCGGTAATTCGTTTGTCCTTTTCCGCAATTTCAAGGAGGCGGCTTGAAAAACTTTCCGTAAAACTCTTTTTGTTTTTATTCCCCTGTTCAATTCCGCCGTCAACTGAAAAAGAGCCTACGCCGTGGTAACTGTCAGGATCATCTTCCGCATAACCGTACCCTTTGCCTTTTCGCGTAATTATGTGAATTACAACGGGGCGGTTTAATTTGCGCACGTCTTCCAAGATGCCGATAAGGGTTTGAATGTTGTGTCCGCCTATCGGCCCCACATACTCAAAGCCTAGGTCCACAAAAAAGTTGTCGATATAAAAAACGGCTTTAACGGCGCGTTTAAGCCTGACTACAAGGTTAAAAAACGCATTGCCGATAAACGGGATTTTTTTCGCCATTGAGTCAAAATTTCTACGGAAAGTTTGATATTTCTCCTTCATGGAAAGACGGCTTAAATATTTTGAAAGCCCTCCGACATTTCTGCTGATGGACATTTTATTGTCATTTAAAATTACGATTAACGGAAGCCCAAGATGTCCGCAGTGGGACAGCGCTTCATAAGCCATTCCCCCCGTGAGGGCGCCATCGCCGATTACGGCAATCGCGCGGGAATTGCCGCCCTGTATTCTTTCAGCCGCCAAAAGCCCCAAAGCCGCGGAAATTGACGTTGAGGCGTGCCCGGTATTAAAAGCGTCATGGGGGTTTTCAGTGCGCTTGGGAAAACCGGCGATTCCCCCTTTTTTTCGCAGGGATGAAAACGAGTTAAAGCGGCCTGTTATAAGTTTATGCGCGTAACATTGGTGTCCCACGTCCCAGACAATTTTGTCGGATGGGGAATCAAATACGCGGTGAAGGGCTATTGTCAATTCCACTATTCCAAGATTCGCCGATAAATGCCCACCGTTACTCGAAACTGTGGAAACAATCTGTTCCCTTATTTCCTGCGCCAGGGTATTTAGCTCCCGGATGGTCAATTTTTTTATGTCTTGAGGAGAATGTATCTGAGGTAATAATGCGGATGGTTTTGTCATTTGTAATTAATATCTTCCAAATATTTACGTTTTATTTTTACAAGGTCCGTAAGCTCCGTAAGCATATTACCGTTTACCTGCGCGGCAAGAGGAAAAAGATATTTTTCCGTCTCATTTATATAACGGTCCACAAAGGCAAGGTTGTTTACAAATCCAAGGGAGATCATATTGGAAATACGATCCGCGACTTTTAAAGTTTTTGCGTCAAAGGAGCCTGTTTCGTATATGCGCGTAAGAAAATCCGGTTTTGTCTCTCCTTGTTTGCGCGTAACTTCAAGAACAAGGTTATAAACGGCGGCGCTGTCGGTGTCGATAGAAAGCAAAATGTTGTGATTAAAGTCAGGGATATCCTCAAGTACGTCATGGACAAGGGAGGCTTTAAGCAATACTGAATTAACATAACCGTAGTCGATTAGAATTCCCAATGTGTCAAGCTGATGACGGAACATATTGCCGCCGCCTTCGCGCGAATGACCGATTAAGTGCGTTGCAACCTGAATATACGGGGCAAGGTGCATACCGCTGATTTGCCACATTTGTTCCGTTGTCATTTATAAATCCCTTAAATATCCGGCAAGTTTTTCAATGCGCCTGACGGACTCTTCCAGTTTATTTCTCTGTTCTTCAACAAGTTCATTTGGCGCATTTTTTACAAATTTATCGTTGGCGAGTTTTGCGCGGATGCTTTCAATATACTTACGGTCGCGCTCAAGATCGCCTGATAATTTTTTCTTTAACGCGGCGGTATCAACCGCCTCGGCTACGAATACAAAAATTTCAAAGCCCGTCCCCGCAAGACCGATAGAGCCGGCCGGTCTCCCGCTTGACGCTCCGCCTGCGGCTTCAATCTGTAATTCGCCCGCCCCCGCTAAAAGTTTTATCAGTCCTTCGTTCTCCCTGAATACCGTTTCCAATTCCGCGCCTGCTCTTATTAGGACGCGTAATTTTTTTTCAGGCGTTATGCCACATTCGCTCCTAAGAGTACGCGCCAATCCAACAAGCGATTGAAGGGCGGCAAAATTTTTCTCTTGTAACGGATCATTTCGCTTTTCATCATACATAGGATATTGGGCGTTTATTAGCAATGCTTTCGCGACTTGTGACTTGGAATTTACCGGTAATTTTTGGTAAATTTCTTCAGTTACAAAAGGCAGGAGGGGGTGAAGCAGGCGCAAAGACTGGGATAACACGTCCAACAGTACCGTTGTGGAGCGGTCTTTTTCTTCCTCGTCGCTTCCCTTCGTGGAAAGTTTTGTCGCTTCAACATACCAGTCGCAAAAATCATTCCAAAAAAATTCATAAGCTGTCCCGGCGGCATCATTGTAACGGTAGGAAAGAAACGCTTCCCTCATTGACTTTGCAGTGCTGTTTAAACGCGAATAGATCCATTTATCCGCAGGGGTTAAGGCGGGGTTTTCCTGCAAATTACGGCCTTCAAGATTCATTAAAATATAACGGCTCGCGTTCCACACCTTATTCGCGAATTTTGTCCCCATCTTGAATGATTCTTTGTCAACAAGAACGTCCTGTCCCTGGGCGCACATAAAGGCAAGCGTGAATTTCATGGCATCCGCGCCAAACTCGTCCACAAGCTCCAACGGATCAAGCCCGTTGCCCAGGGACTTGCTCATTTTACGTCCCTGCTTGTCGCGCACAAGACCGTGAATGTAAATGTCGCGGAAAGGCGCTTTGCCCGTAAACTCAAGGCCGGCCATGATCATTCTTGATACCCAGAAAAAGATGATGTCGTAAGCCGTGATAAGGGCGCTTGTCGGGTAATACTTTTTAAAATCATTAGTGTCGCAATTTGCGTTCTCCCAGCCAAGGGTGCTGAAAGGCCACAGCCAGCTTGAAAACCACGTGTCAAGCACGTCGGGGTCCTGCTCTATGTTTTTACCCTTGCAGTGGGGGCATGTGTCGATGTCGTTACGTGAAACTGTCATTTTGCCGCAGTCGGTGCAAGTCCATGCCGGGATTCTATGACCCCACCACAGTTGGCGGCTTACGCACCAGTCCCTTATGTTTTCCATCCAATGTTTATAGGTGTTTTCCCATTTCTTGGGATAAAAAATAATTTCGCCTTTCCGCCAGGAGGCTAACGCTTTTTCAGCTAACGGTTTCATGCGGACAAACCACTGTTCGGATAGAAACGGCTCTATTACCGTATGACAGCGGTAACAATGCCCGACCGAGTGACTGAGAGGCTCATCCTTCACATACCAGCCGCCTGATTTGAGGTCTTCAATAACAGCCGCCCTTGCCTTTGACACTGAAAGCCCACGGTATTTTTCGGGTACTTCACCATTAAGAGTGCCGTCGGGGTTGAGAATATTGATAATGGCAAGATTGTGCCGCTTTGCGAGTTCCCAGTCATTTGGATCATGCGCGGGAGTTACCTTTAACGCTCCGGTTCCAAAGCCGCGCTCCACATACGCGTCAAAAATCAACGGAATATCCCGCTCCGTCAGCGGAAGGCGGAGGGTTTTTCCCTTAAGCGCGGCATAACGCTCATCTTCGGGGTGAACGGCTACCGCAGTGTCACCTAACAGTGTTTCAGGGCGTGTTGTGGCAATTTCGATATATTTCTCTTTATCGTCAGTGAAATAATAGCGGATATGGTACATTTTTCCCTTGGTGTCCTCATGATCAACTTCGTCGTCCGCTAGGGCGGTACCGCAGGAAGTGCACCAGTTTACAAGGTAGTTTCCCTTGTATAAAAGATTGCGCTCGTAAAGGGTGACGAAAACTTCGCGCACCGCGCGGGAAAGTCCTTCGTCCATGGTAAAGCGCTCGCGCTTCCAGTCCAGGCTTGCCCCTATTTTTTCAAGCTGTTTTGTGATAATGGCATGATGATCTTTTTTTACCTTCCATGTCTCTTCAAGAAATTTCTCACGCCCGATTTCACGTCTGCTTTTTCCCTGTTCTTTTAACTTGCGTTCCACTACGTTTTGAGTCGCGATACCGGCGTGGTCCGTTCCCGGAACCCAAAGGGCGGGGACGCCTGTCATGCGGTGGAAACGGACGATAATGTCCTGCAAACTGTTATTCAGCCCATGCCCCGCGTGAAGAACGCCCGTGACATTCGGAGGCGGAATTACCACGACAAACGGTTTTCCATTACCGTCAGAGGCTGAATCGGGAGCAAAAGCGCCTGAGTTTTTCCAAAGGGCGTAAATGCGATCCTCAAAGGATTTTGGATCATAGGCTTTCGCAAGTTCAATTGAATTCATAATTTGAAATATACTTTTTTAATTAAAACAATTCAACACTTGCAAAAATTGAGATTTCCTGATATTTTATAAGAATGAGATATTTATTTCCTGACGACTACATGGCTGACCCCGCCGTTCATATTTTTAACGGTAAATTGTTTATTTACCCGTCTCACGACAGGGAAAGCGGTATTGGCGAAAATGACAACGGCGATCACTTCGATATGAAAGACTACCATGCCTTTTCTTTGGAAGATCCGGATAATGGGCAGGTGAAAGATCACGGAGTAATTTTAGACGTTAAGGATATTCCTTGGGCAGGTCGCCAATTATGGGACAGCGATGTGGCGTGTAAAAACGGCAAGTATTACCTGTATTTCTCATTAAAAGATAAAAATGACGTTTTTCGCCTTGGTGTCGCAATCGCTGACCGTCCCGAAGGGCCGTTTAAGGCGCAGGGCGACCCGATTCGCGGCAGTTACAGTATCGACCCTTGCGTATTTGAAGAAAAAGGCGAATATTATATATATTTTGGCGGGCTTTGGGGCGGTCAGCTTCAACGCTACAAGGACAATAAGGCGTTGGAAACCGGTGGAACATTCCCCGCAAATAACGAACCCTCAATTTGCGCGAGGGTGGCAAAGTTAAGCGCGGACATGCTCCAGTTCGCGGAAGAGCCGCGCCCCGTCGTCATTCTGGGTAAAGACGGAAAACCGCTTACCGCAGGCGAAAATGAAAAGCGTTTTTTTGAAGCTTCGTGGATGCACAAATACAACGGCAAATATTATTTCTCTTATTCGACGGGCGATACCCACTTTTTGTGCTATGCGACAGGCGATAATCCCTACGGGCCTTTCACATATCAGGGAGTGATTCTTACCCCCGTAGTAGGTTGGACTACCCATCATTCAATTGTGGAGTACAAGGGCAAGTGGTATCTTTTCCACCATGACAGCGTTCCTTCAGGCGGCGTAACATGGCTTCGCAGTTTAAAAGTAACGGAGTTGAAATACAATCCTGACGGCACAATACAGACAATAAGTGGCAGTGGAGGTTAAGATGCCGTTTGACAAGGAAAAAGCAAAGCGAAACCTTGAAGGAATTCTTGAAAAATTCAATACCGATACCGATATAGCCCTTTTGCATGAGTACCATAAACTGTATAAAAAGGAAGTTTCGCTTTTTAAGCGTTCGTGGGCCGCCGCATGGCTTTTTATGTATTATGACAAAAGAGAGACGCCAAGCCCGCATCCTGCTGGCAGTCCACGTGTCATTGACAGTCCTCGTTCCGTGGGCAGTACGCGACCGGCGGACAGTCCAAGAACGGCGGATAAGCAGGAAAAAGTAAAGGGAAAAAAGGAAGATGATTCCGATATAAAAAAAACATCCGCTACGGTTGAGACAAGCCTTCCCGAAGAAGAATCAAAAATGCTTTTTATCAGCATTGGCAAAAACCGCCGCCTGTTTCCCCGTGAAGTTATCACGCTTATAATGTCGAAATGTTCCGTAGCAAGGGAAGACATCGGCGTTATCCGCATTTTAGATAATTATTCATTTGTACAGGTAAAAGATACAAAAGCTGATGAAATTATCGCCACTCTTACGGGGCTTAAGTTTCGCGGCAGAACTTTGACGGTCAATTACGCCAAACCAAAGAGCGCCGACGGCGAAGTGTCAAAATGATATAAAACGGAAAAGATACAGAATTAGGAAAATAAAAACAAGATTGATGCAAATTCCCGCCAGTATTAAAATCCATGCCAGGAACTCCAGGGCATAAGCGCGAAACGCTAAAGATTTGGCGATCCATGGCGTGGAATCGGCAAGCAACCCGTAACGGGCAAGGTCGTAATTTGCCCTTAGTTTTACCGAATTCCATGTAAGTCTGCGGTAAAGGGAAGTGAGTAAAATACCCGGCGGAAAAACGGGAAGGATTGGTATAAAAACGGCGGTTAACGTGCTGATGACGGTCAGGCGGAAAGCGGGTCGTCCTAAGTAAGAGGCGGCAATGTAAATAAGCGCCAATGCGCCTATTACAAGCGATGCTGGAGTAATGTTATTCCAATATTCATTGCGCGTTCTTGCCGCTTGGATAATTGAGCCAGCAAAAGCGGCGTCCGGGCAGTTATAGAAAATAACCATTAACGGCTGTTCCTTTGTTGAAACAAAACTCAGCCTGTCGTCCTGATTTTTAACCCTGCCTCCGATAAATACTTTTGCGCCCTCCGTTATTGTAGAGACGCGGTTCCAACGAATCTGCTGCGGCGCTTCAGGAAATCCCTCTCCTTCATGTATCGGTAAAAGATAGCATTTGGTTTTTGTAATGGAAACCGGTACGGTAAGATCATCGCCCTTTACCCAAAGAGTCTGCCCGTCCGTTATTGATTCAATATCCCCTGAAAAACGGAAAACGCCGCCATCCCATTCCAATTGACGGTACTGGCGGTAATCCAAAAGTTGGCTTAGACGCAGCGTATTAAAACGGTTTCTGAATCTTTTCCATTTGTAGCGGTTAATAAAACCGCCTGTAATTGGAACAAGGGCGTACCAAAAAATGACAATCAGAAAGATGACTAGAAAAATTGATAATTTCGTGCTATTATCCCTCCATGCCTGAAGAAAATATAATTAATTTAACCGTGGGTCCAATCGCGACCAACTGCTGGATATACCGGTTTAACGGTAACCGCGCCGCCATTATCGATCCCGGAGATGAAGCGGATAGGATTATCTCCACTTTATTGAAATCGCGTCTTGTACCAAAGTATATTTTACTCACACATGGACATTTTGACCATATCTGCGCCGTGCCATATCTTGCCAAGGCGTTCTCAGATAAGATAAAAATCGCCATTCACAATATGGACAGTGAATATCTTGGCCCTGATTCGTTCGATGTTCACAAAAAAAGCATGAAAGCCGCCATGGGCGATACGTCGTTAATGGACGCGTTTTGGACCGAAATGCCCCCGGCGGACATTCTCCTTGAGGAGGGCAGCGTTGTCGGTCCGTTTACCGTTCTTCACCTCCCCGGTCACTCTCCAGGAAGCGCCGCTTTTTGGGACAAGGGAGAGGGAGTTCTTTTTTCAGGAGACACTTTGTTTGCCGGCACATGCGGCCGTACCGATCTTCCCGGCGGTAGTGAAAAAGACATGATGGCTAGTTTGCGACGGCTTTCTGAAATGGATGGGAGTATCAAAGTTTACCCCGGTCATGGGGAGACGACGACCATTGAGGATGAGAGGTAAATTTTTCGATTAATTAATTAACGTTTCCCCGCCAGTTCCTTCAATTCCTTGGTAGGTTCGACCATTTTGGAAATGGTCGAAGGAAGATGCAAAATGGCCGCCCAACAGACGCGTTCGTAATCTTCGCGTTTAAGGCGTTTGGGGTTTACGTAAACTAGAAAATCGGGGGAACTATTGCGCAGGGCGGCTTCAAGGCAAACCT
>Ga0268262_10003535_pt1 | contig 16843 bp, 13 predicted proteins | sample TergutNc150P3_FD_190354 | JGI IMG/M metagenome (GOLD analysis project Ga0268262, IMG submission 190354) | Nasutitermes corniger P3 segment gut microbial community from laboratory colony in Florida, USA - Nc150 P3 (SPAdes) (version 2) | ecosystem: Host-associated > Arthropoda: Insects >... | reverse complement strand
CGGCTTGATGTTTCCTGACCGGCAAATGGGCGAGGGGTTTGACCGAGATTCCCGCCTCTATCAGGGGCAGGGCAAAAGGGCGGTCTGTTTCAAACAGTATATCCGCCCCGGCTCCGGCGTAAAATTTGAGAATATCCTTCGGAAAAGCGTATGTTGCCCGCAGCCTGCCTTCGGCAAGCGGTTTTATGCGCTGCGACTCGCTGCGCCGGTCCGCCAGAAGATCCAGCATGGTCTCGTAATGGAGTATTTTTGACAACTGAACGCCGAACCCCAGATCCGCTTGTGCGCCCCAGTTATTTTTGATGGGCAGTTCATAACCCACTCTGCCTGTCACGGGGATAAAGGAAATGCTTTCCACCAGTTCGCTATCCCCGGAGGCATAGCTGTAACCGGAGGAAAGGGAAAACCGAAAATTACCCCATTCGTATCCCAGCGCCCCATGGAAACCGAACATCGGTTTTATCGCGCCCAGAAACAGTTTCGGGGGGAATGTGGCAAGGCCTCCGGCTTCAATATAGAAAGGTTTATACCAGGCAAATGTATCCTCGGCATCCTCGGCGCCCGCGCCGGGTGTCAGCAGGAAGAGGTAACAGAAAAAAATAGCCCCGATAAACAGCGGTCGGTACCCGGTTGATAAACTGCCGATCATATGCTGTGTATACTATAGCGCGAATTTGTATAGAGAGTCTACAGGATCAAAAGAAAATTACAACAAGTTTGAAGGGTTTGAACTTATCCAAGAAAACCCTCTCGCAGAGGCACGCAGAGGGGAAGAAAAGGGGTATGCGACCTAGAATTTCAGAAAGTTAAATACACGCCAGGCCCGGCAGCAGCCCGCACTCTTTCTTCGCGGATCACGCTTTCAATCTTGCTTTCTTCTTTGCTAAACTCGATATAGTCTGCCCTGCATTCAGCATATTCTTCCGGTGAAAATGAGATCGGATCGCCGTCTCCCTTTGCCGCCTCAAAAAATTCCGCATTTAACTTGGCATTTAACTCTTCCAATTGCTCCAACCCCCTTTCAGATTGTTTCTGTATGTACTCATTCTATGGACATTATCATTGAATCTTTCCAGAAAAATCTCTAACCGATCAGTTCTTGGAGATTCCTGACCGCAAAAGCCGGGGAGTTTAAGGACACTCTGTAACTTTGGTATCAAGTCATCCTTTTTAACAGACCATATATGCAAATAATCCAGCATTCTTACTCGCAAAATCTAATTTCCTTTTCCATTCCCCTACTGCCGGACATGCCGTAAAGGCCAAACTGCCGCCCGCTACTTTCTCCACATTGCCTCCAGGGTGATGTTTCTGGTTACGCTATCAGTAATAAAGTTCCACTCATAGCCAGCATAGAACCAACCGAGAAAGACGTAGCCTGAATTTGTAGGATTGTCCGTCGGCTTAGTAACTTTGCCACCGTGTACTATTTCTTGATCAGGCACGAGAGTTCCTCCGTGTGAGTCAAAGGTAACGGTGTAGGTGGTAGGAGATGTAGGTTCCGGTACCCAATTGGCGTACAGCGTAATGGGGCCATTTACAGTATCGGTATCAAAGTTCCACCGATTATTAAACGTGCCGTTATCTATGTACCAGCCGTCAAAGGTGTAGCCCGTTCTGATGGGGTTGGACGGTCTAGAGACTTTTCCGCCGGAAGTGACTTCTTTAGAAGAAACGGAGCTTCCGCCGTTCGAGTCAAAGGTAACGGTGTACGAGGGATCAACAGGAGGAGGTTCAATCGGTTCCGATACCCATTTGGCGTACAGCGTGATGTTGCTGGTTACGGTGATCGGGAAACTGGCTGGCGTGGTTTTGGCGGAATTTGTGTACCATCCGTCAAATGTGTATCCTGTTTTGGTCATAGGAGCAGGATGGTCAATGACTGTGCCGTGAAGTACGTCTGTTCGATTGGCCGGGGCAGGAGAACCGCCGTCAGGGTAATACGTAACGGTGTATTTGGGGGAAACAGGTACCGATTCCCATTTGGCGTACAGCGTGATGTTACTGGTGACGGTGATCGGGAAACTGGCTGGCGTGGTTTTGGCGGAATTTGTGTACCATCCGTCAAATGTGTATCCTGTTTTGGTCATAGGAGCAGGATGGTCAATGACTGTGCCGTGAAGTACGTCTGTTCGATTGACCGGGGCAGGAGAACCGTCGTCAGGGTAATACGTAACGGTGTATTTGGTAGATACCTGTTCCCAACTGGCGTACAGATTGATGTCTTCGGTGACGAGATTGTTAAAGTTCCACTGGTTATTAAACGTGTTATTATCTCTGAACCAACCCTTGAAGGCATAGCCCGGCCTGGAGGGGTCGGACGGCCTGAAGGCTTTTCCGCCGGAAGGGACAGATTGATCAGGAACGGAGCTTCCGCCGTTCGAGTTAAAGGTAACGGTATATGCCGGTATCCATTTGGCGTACAGCGTGATGTTACTGGTTACGGGATCGTAAAAGTTCCACGAGTTATTAAACGTGTCGTTATCTCTGTACCAGCCGTCGAAGGCGTTGTTCGGTTTGGAGGGATCGGACGGCCTGAAGGCTGTTTCGCCGGAGGGGACGGATTGTGCAGGAACGGAACTTCCACCGTTCGAGATAAAGGTAACTGTGTATACCGGTATCCATTTGGCGTACAGCGTGATGTCGCCGGTTACGGTATCGTAATAGGTCCACCGATTAGTAAACGTGCCGTTATCTCTGAACCAGCCGCCGAAGGCGTAGCCCGGCCTGGAGGGGTTGGGCAGATTGTCAATTATTTCATCATGGTACACGATCTGGGTGAAAACAGGCTCGCCGTTGTTGGATTCAAAAGTAACGGTATGCTTTTCGGGCGCCCACCGCACGTACAGGGTAACTACAGCCCCATCTGTCGCGCTGAGATTTCTGACTGTATGTCCGTCGGCGTAACTCATCCCGCTGCCGTCGGGCGCGGTGTTCCAGGTCCCGAAGGCGTAATTCTCACGGGTAAACATGTTGGGGTTGAGCGCCTTGCCGATGTCGTAGGTGTGGACTGAGTCCTCCATAGCCCCTTCCGCGTCGGCGGCGTTTTTGTCATAACGCACCGTGTAGGTGACAGGCGTCCACTTCGCGTACAAGTCCACGCCTTCGGTAATAACGTCATCAAAATTCCAGGGACGATCAAAGGTATTATTGTCGCTGTACCAGCCGCCGAAAGTATAGCCCTGCCTGAAGGGGTTACCCGGTTTTGAAATGGCTGTCCCGTATATCACTCCCTGAACGCCTATGCCGGTGCCGCCGTTAGCCTCAAAGGTAATGTAGATCACTATATTCACCGTGTAGCGCCGGACAGACCCCTGCCCGCTTATCACCAGCAGGGTTACAGGTCTGGAAAAATCTATAGGTTCATCCAGGGCCGGTACGTTGAAATCCCGGTTCTTCCTGATTAATTCACTCACAAAGGAGGTCAGGGACTCCGCCGGTTTCTCTTCAATAGTTTTTATCAAATCATCATAATCTTCTATGCTTGGAAAAGCCGCCTGTATATACTCCGGCGTAACGGGCAGCAAGACCGCCCTGTCCGCCAGGGATACGCCGCTGACGAACTGCTTGTCCGCCACGCGCATCTTGCTGTTCCACGGTATGTTAATAATATTGAAATCATTGTTTATATCAGAATCTCCAATCTGCCCTTCCACCGTGAATTCGCTTATATGGTTATCGTCGGGCGGGATCAGTTCGTGAAAAAAATTATTACAACAGGTCAACGCGAGAAAAAGAATAATACTTGCCAGTACCGCTGTACTGTACTTCATGGTTTTCATTTTACCTTCTTTCGTTTAATTCAACAACCACTTCCACGCGCCTTTTTTGCTGTTGTTCCGCGTCTTGTGACACGGGTTTTTCTTCCGGACTGACAAATACTATGTTTACCCGGTTATTGGCGACGCCGTACTCCCATTTTAAAAACTCCTCGCAGTGCCAGATACGAGCCGCAGACAGAATAACCTGGTCTTCCGACGCGCCGGAGGGAACGTATCCCCGCAGGGTTACGCGTGCCCTCGGATTTCTCCGCAACAGCCGTCCCGCCTCCCTCAACCGGGTCAATGAATGTCCATGCATTCTTGTCGGCCTGTCATTCTCGAAGTCTACCGCAAAATTACGCAGGTTATTGCCTGCCGGTACCGGTTTATACGGCTCGGTTTTTACAACGGCCATTCCGGGTTTATCTTTTTTGTATGAATCTTCGACAATCAGTTCCACGCGCCTTCGCAGTTTCCATTCTATGTCCTCCGGCGCTTCTATTTCTTCAGAGCCGAAGAATTGCATAAATACCCGATGATCGGAGATATCAAATTCCGATTTGAGATACTCGGCGCAGAACCAGACACGCGCTGCGGATATAGCCATTTGGCTTTCATTTGTGCCGGCGGGCGCGGCGAATCCGCGTATGGTTACGTGCGTTTCCGGGTTTTCGCGTAACAGCCGTCCTATCTCCCTCAGCAGGTGCATTGACCGTCCAATCGCCTTTGTCGCCCTGTCCGCCTCAAAGTATAACCAGTACTCATGGTAAAACGATTCGGGTTCTGGTTCGGGTTCCGCTATAAGTTCGGGTTCTGGCTCGGGTTCAGGTGCGGGTATAAGCCTGGGTTCGGGTTCTGGTTCGGGTTCAGGTGCGGGAGTGACGGTTTTATGTTTTCTGACCGGCAAACGGGCGAGGGGTTTGACCGAGATTCCCGCCTCTATCAGGGGCAGGCCTAAAGGGCCTTCTATTTCAAACAGTACGTCCGCGCCAGCTCCGGCGTAGAATTTAAAAATATCGTTCAAAGTATACGTTGCCCGCAGCCTGGCTTCGGCGAGCGGGTTTATGTGCAGCGAATCGCTGCGCTGTTCCCTCAGAAGATCCAGCGCGGTTTCGTAATGAAGTGTTTTTGACAGTTGAACTCCGAACCCCAAATGCGCCTGCGCGCCCCAGTTATTTTTGATAGGCAGTTCATAACCCACTCTGCCTGTTATGGGGATAAAGGAAATGCTTTCCACCAGTTGGTTATCCCCGGAGGCATAGCTGTAACCGGACGAAAGGGAAAACCGAAAATTCCCCCATTCGTACCCCAGCGCCCCATGGAAACCGAACATCGGTTTTATCGCGCCAAGAAACAGTTTCGGGGGGAATACGGCAAGGCCACCGGCTTCAATGTAGAAAGGCTTATACCAGGCGGATGTTTTTTCATCATCATCCTGGGCACCCGCGCCGGGTGACGGCAAGAAGAGGAAACAGAGAAAAATAGCCCCGATAAACAGCGGTCGGTACCTGGTTGATAAACTGTCGCTCATATGCTGTATTATAGTAATAACACGAATTTACATAGAAAATCTACAGGATTAAAAGAAAATTGCACGATTTCAGGCAGAGGAACCGGGGTTAAGGATAATAGAAGACAAATTGCCTATTAGATACAGAGGTACTGAATATAATCCGTCCATAAAACCGTATTTTTTTAGCGAAGCGCGGACGGCGAGAGAAGGAGCATACATCGTTCTGTACGCATTTAAACTTTCAGATTTTACATTCTTGCCGGACTTTACCTCAATCGGAATAATTTTATCATTACACTGTATAACAAACTCAACTTCGGCGGTATTTTTATCAGCCGCCCAGTAATAAACCGGCAGTTTATCGCCGGTTGCTATAAGTTCCTGTAAAACAAATTGTTCCGTAAGCCCTCCCTTGTAGTGCGAGAAGGTTCTGTCGTTGTCATCAACATAGAGTTTGATGTCCAATCCGGCCCGCGCGGAAAGAAGCCCTACATCGTTCATATAAAGCTTGAAAATAGCCGGTTCTTTATACCCAATCAGCGGCATATTCGGCAAACTTACACGGTAGAGTTTATAAATCAGATTGGTTTTTACAAGCCAGTTAAGAGCAGCCTCGTAATCACGCCCGCGGGAACCTTCTTTCATGCCGGAATACAGAAAACGTTTGTTTTCCCTGCCAAGCTGGGTTGGAACTGCATCCCAAATATCCCTTGTCCGCGCGATAGTGGCGGACGGAATATGTTTTGCAAAATCGGCATAGTAAGAATCGAGAATTAATCTTTGAATGTCACGCACTTCGTCAAAATCGCGGGTTTCGCAGTATTTTTTCACAACTGCGGGCATTCCGCCTGTATAGAAATATTGCTTTAACAGCCCCGTGATTGCGTCATGGAATGTGGAAATCGCGGATAAATCAAGCGTTTTTAAAATTTGCACATAACGCGGTTCTACCGCTTCCAAAAATTCATAAAACGACATGGGGTACATGGTCAGCATATCGACTTTGCCAACGGGAAAACCCGTCCCCTCAAGCGTCATCACTCCAAGCAGACTGCCTGCGGCGATAATCTGGTATTCAGGCGCGTTCTCACTAAAATATTTTAAGGATGTAAGCGCGCGCGGACATTCCTGAATTTCGTCAAGAATGATGAGGGTGTCAGGCGAAATTTTTATACCGCTGGCTACGGAAAGTTCATGAATAATACGCGGAATACTAAAATCTTTTTCAAAAATGCTTTTATAAGCGTTGTCTAAATCAAAAGTGATATAGGCGGCGGAATCGTAATATTTCGCCCCAAATTCTTTCATAAGCCATGTCTTGCCAACCTGCCTGGCCCCAAAAACAACCAGAGGCTGGCGGTTTTTTGAATTTTTCCATTTTTCCAGCTTTTCGACAGCAGAACGGTCCATTTTACCTACATTATAGCGTAATAATGTCCCTTGTCAAGAATTTGGTGTGTAAATTACACCAAATTCCAAGGAATTCGGTGTACGATTCGCACGCCTTTCCTTGGAATTCGGTGTATAATTCGCACGGAATTCCTTGGAATTCTGTGTATGATTCACACGCTTTTCCTTGGAATTCGGTGCATGATTCGCACGAAATTCCTTGGAATTAAGTGTATAATTCGCACGCTTTTCCACGGAAGCACTAATGAGGAATAGGCACTTTATTCCTCATTCCTAATTCCTCATTCCTAATTCTTAACTCTCCCCTCTGCCGGGTTTAATTTTGGCAAACGTCTTCTCGTACAGCTCCACGTATTTTACAGCGGATTTCTCCCAGGAAAAGTCCTGCTTCATCGCCTTTGCACGCATGGCCTTTATGTGTTCGGGCCGGTTGTACCAGGCCCAGACTGCCCAGCCTACGGTGTTGTAAATCGCCGAAGGGTCAAGCTGGTCAAACATAAAGCCGGTGCCGGTTCCCTTCTCCTGATCGTAATTTTCAACCGTGTCAACAAGGCCGCCGGTCTTCCTTACAATGGGAAGCGTTCCGTAGGCAAGCGAATACATCTGGTTAAGGCCGCAAGGCTCGTACCTGCTCGGCATAAGGAAGAAATCGGAGCCGGCCTCAATAAGGTGGCTTACCTTCTCGCTGTAGCCGATATGCGCCTTGAAGTTGGGAAGCCTGGACGAGAGGCTGTTTATTTCATGCTCGCACCAGGATTCGCCCGTGCCTATAAGCACAAGCTGCATATCAAAGTCCTTGCACATGGACCAGGCGGAGCCGTAAGTCGGCCCGAACAGCTCCCCTACCCCTTTCTGCTCGGCAAGCCGGGTAACCATGCCGAAAAGCGGAACCTTGGGGTTTTCAGGAAGCCCGAAATGCTTCTGCAAAGCGGCCTTTGCCGCCGCCTTTCCGGCCATGTCGCTTGAGGAGAAATGCTCGGGGATCAGCTTGTCCTTCTTCGGATTCCACACGTCGTTGTCAATGCCGTTAAGAATCCCCGAATAATCGGCGCTGCGGTAACGGAGCACCCCGTCAAGGCGGAAGCCGTGTTCCTGGGTTTTGGTTTCTTCGGCGTAGTTAGGCGAAACGGTATTCAGGCTGTCCGAACTGTAGAGTCCCGCTTTAAGCATATTAAGCATATTCCAGTCTTCAAAACCGGCGTTGTAAAACACGTCCCAGCCGAGGCCCGCGTAGTCAAAATTATCCTTGCTGTATATGCCCTGGTAACCGAGGTTGTGGATGGTAAGCACCGATATGGTTTTTTGAAAACCTTTAAGGCTGGCGGGAACCCTTTCGGCGAATTTCAGGTACACGGGGGCAAGGGCCGCCGGCCAGTCATGGGCGTGGATCACGTCCGGAAACCAGCCGAGCTTGCGGCAAAGCTGGAACGCCGCCTTGGAGAAAAACGAAAAACGCCTGAAATTGTCAAGGAAGTCCGGCTGAGAGGGAACGCCGTAAATCCCGTCCCTGCCGAAATATATTTCGTGATCGATAAAATAGACGTTCACCGGGTTTTTCTTTGTAGTCCCCGGCATTATTGTACTATAAACGGCGCTCCATTCCTCGCCGGACCCCATCGGAACGCCCAGCGCCCCGGGCAGCAGTTTGAGACTGCCCCTGTCTATATTATAGTAACGGGGCAATACAATATTGACCTCATGCCCCAGGGAGGCAAGGCTGATAGAAAGTGCGGAAACCATGTCCGCAAGACCGCCTGTTTTAGCGAAGGGAACAGCTTCGCTACTAACCATTAATATTTTCATAATTATAACCCCTCCGCCAATGTCAGGCCTTTTCTTTCCAGCATGGCAAATCCTTTTTCATGATCTTCAAGTTTGAAAATCACCACCGCTTTACCGCACCCGCAACCGCCCCCTCCGACGGAGGCGGCGCTTCCAAGGGAAGCGTACAGGTACTCAATGTTGATCCCCGACTCCTGAATCAGCTCCATCAGCGCGTCAAGGCTGCCGGGTTTATCCTCAATCTCCACAGCCGCCACAGTGGTCAGCCTTATGGTAAAACCTGCGGCGTTCAGGGCGTTTTCCGCTTCGCCGGTTTTGTCAACGATAAGCCTCAGTATCCCGAACTCCGCAGTATCCGCAATGTTAATCGCCCTCAGGTTTACTCCCGCTTTGGCAAGGGCGCGCGTCACCTCGCAAATGCGGCCTGTGGTGTTTTCCAGAAAAACAGAAATTTGCTTCATGTCATATACTCCTGTTATCAATAACTCTCTTGGCTTTGCCAATTGACCTTTCAATGGTTTTCGGCTCCACCAGTTTTACTTTAACAGATATTTGCAGTTTTGACTTCATCACATGCTCGATTTTGCTCCGCAATTTTTCAAGGCTTTTAACCTCGTCGGTGAACAAATCCATTTTAACTTCCACCTGGAGTTCCAGTTCGTCCAGATGATCCTTGCCCCTGCTGACCACAATCAGGTACTGGGGTTCGACACCCTCAATCTCAATCAGGGCGTTTTCAATCTGGCTCGGGAAAACGTTCACGCCCCGGATGATAAGCATGTCGTCGGTGCGTCCGAAAAGCCTGTGCATACGCACGGTGCTGCGCCCGCAACTGCACGGCTCGCGCATAAGGTAAGTGATGTCGCGGGTGCGGTAACGGAGGAGAGGTGTTCCCTCCCTGGTAATGGTCGTGAATACCAGTTCGCCCTTTTCGCCGTCAGGGACAGGCTCGCCTGTGTCCGGGTTAATGATTTCCGGGTAGAACATGTCCTCGTTGACGTGCAGGCCGTCCTGCGCCTCGCACTCAAAGGCGACGCCCGGGCCGATAATTTCGGTAAGGCCGTAAATGTCATAGGCTTTCATGCCGTAACAGGCTTCTATCTGGAGGCGCATATTTTCGCTCCACGGCTCCGCGCCGAAGCAGCCTTTCTTCAAAGGAAGCGCGCGCAGGTCAACGCCCGCCTCCTCGGCCTCCTCGGCAAGGTACAGGGCGTAAGAAGGGGTGCAGGTAAGCAGGGTGCTGCCGAAGTCCTGCATCACCATGATCTGCCTCTCGGTGTTCCCGCTGGACATGGGCAGGATTTCAGCGCCTATGGTAAGTGCGCCGTAATGCACCCCCGCGCCGCCTGTGAAAAGGCCGTACCCGTAGCAATTCTGAACAATGTCATCACGGGTACAGCCCGCCGCCGCCAGGGTACGCGCCATGCTTTCGCGCCATATATCAATGTCCTTTATCGTGTATTCGTTAACCACGGGTTTTCCCGTAGTGCCCGAACTCATGTGGACTTCCACTATCCGGTCCTGGGGGCACGCCCGCAACTTGTGCGGGTAGTTGTCGCGCAGATCGTCCTTGGTGGTAAAGGGAAGCCTTTTTATGTCTTCAAGGGCGTGGATATCCGCAGGTTTTATTCCAAGCGCGTCCATCTTGCCCCGGTAGAAGGGGACGCGGGAATACAGCATTTCGGCCAGGTTTTTAAGGCTGGCAAGCTGCAATTTTTTTCGCGCATGGACGTCCATGCATTCGCTCGCAGGATTTAGAATCATTTATAAACCTCCGAAGCCCATACAAATGAGCAACTTTACCAATTCTTGCAGAATTTACCGAGTTTTACAAGGCATTATTTCCAAATTTTTCACTCCTAATTCCTAATTCTTCACTGCTCATTGCTAATTGCTCTTTGTTTATGTTATACTTGAAACACTGGAGAATGCCATGAACCGCGAGGCGCGAATAAAAGAACTCGTTTCCAAAATGACGCTGGAAGAAAAAGTGTCGCAGTTGAGCCACAGGAGCGCGGCGATTGAACGCCTCGGCATACCCGAATATAACTGGTGGAACGAGTGCCTGCACGGGGTAGCCCGCTCCGGTATCGCGACGGTTTTTCCCCAGGCAATAGCGCTCGCCGCCACCTTCGACGACAGGCTTGTCGAAGAAATCGCCGACGCCATCTCTACGGAAGCGCGGGCCAAACACAACGAGGCCGTCAAACAGGGCAACAGGGGCCAGTACTGGGGTCTGACGTTCTGGACGCCGAATATCAATATATTCCGCGACCCGCGCTGGGGACGGGGGCAGGAAACCTACGGGGAAGACCCCTTCCTTACCAGCAGAATCGGGCTTGCCTTCGTAAGGGGCTTGCAGGGGAAAGACCCCGAACGCCTGAAAACCGCCGCCTGCGCCAAACATTACGCCGTCCACTCAGGCCCGGAAAAAGACCGCCATACGTTTAACGCCGTTGTTTCCAAAAAAGACCTGTTCGAGACTTACCTTCCCGCGTTCAAGGCGCTGGTTGACGCGGGAGTCGAATCGGTAATGGGCGCGTACAACCGCACCCTGGGCGAGCCGTGCTGCGCCAGCAATTTTCTGCTTAAAGAGATACTGCGCGGGCGCTGGGGCTTTAAGGGCCATGTTGTCTCCGACTGCTGGGCGATTCAGGATTTCCACCGCTACCACAAAATTACAAACACGCCCGAAGAATCCGCCGCCCTCGCGCTGAACGCCGGATGCGACTTGAACTGCGGCTGCACCTATCCCATGCTGACCGTGGCGCATAGAAAGGGAATGGTCAGCGAAGAGGCGATTGACACCGCCCTTGCCCGCCTGTTACGCACGCGCTTTAAGCTGGGGATGTTCGACCCGCCGGGGAGAGGCAAATACGGCAAGCTCGGGCGTAAGGTAATCAACTGCGAAAAGCACAAACGGCTCGCGCTCAAGGCAGCGCAAAGATCGATTGTACTGCTCAAAAACGACAACAGCCTTCTGCCTTTGGATTCCAGCCCGAAAGTAATCACCGTCGCCGGGCCTGCCGCGGCAAACGCCCACGCGCTTTTCGGCAATTACTACGGGGTCAGTTCCCGCTTTGTCACCATACTTGAGGGGCTGGCAGAAAAAGTTAAAGACTCCTTCGGCATCAACCTGAATTACCGCCAGGGCTGTCTGATGTACGGCGACATTAACAAATCCAACATTGTGTACGGCGAGGCGAATGTCAGCGACGTTGTAATCGCGGTAATGGGGCTGGACGGCGCAATCGAGGGCGAAGAGGGGGACGCAATCGCCTCGGACTCAAACGGCGACAGAGCCGCAATCGAACTGCCCCCCTGGCAGTTGAAGTTCCTTAGAGCGTTGCGCGAGGCCGACAAAAAGGTCATTCTGGTACTGACAGGCGGCAGCCCCATCGCTTTCCCGGAAGAACTTGCCGACGCGGTTATCTTCGCGTGGTATCCGGGAGAACTCGGCGGCAAGGCTGTCGCGGACATCATCTTCGGCGATACGGTTCCGTCGGGAAAACTGCCCGTAACCTTCCCCGCTTCAACGGAGCAACTGCCCCCTTACGAAGATTACTCCATGAAGGGCCGCACGTACCGCTACATGACGGAAAAGCCCCAGTACCCATTCGGCTTCGGCCTTTCCTACACCAGTTTCCGCTTTGATTCTGTCAAGCTGTCCAATGCGCCGGACGGCGCGGCTTATGCTGTAAAAGCGTCGGTGACGCTGTGCAATACAGGCAAAAGGGACGCGGACAACGTAGTGCAGATCTACGTATCAAAAGACAGCCGCGCCGAAAACGATCCCTTTGCCTCGCTGCGGGGTTTCCGCAGGGTGCATATCAAGGCGGGTAAAAGCGTAACGGTTGACTTTGAGCTTCCCCGCTCGGCGTTTGAAACGGTGAACGAGAAAGGCGAGGCTGAGTGTTTGCCCGGTTCCTACACAATAACCGCCGCCGACGCAGCGCCGGTTACTGCCGCCACGGAAAAAGGAGCGCCGCCTTTTGTTTCGGCGAAGATCAGTATATAATAGAAGATAAACAATAATGAGATTTAACGAATTTAACCTACATCCCGATTTGCAAAAGGGAATTGACGAAGCCGGATATTCCGGCTGTATGCCCGTTCAGGAACAGGTGCTGACGCACGCTTTCGGCGGGCAGGATTTATACGTGCAGTCGCAGACAGGGACGGGCAAGACCGCCGCCTTCCTGGTTGTAATTTTCCAGCGGCTCTTAACCGAGGATTTTCTGGCAGGGAAAAAAGCCCTGATCATGGCCCCCACCAGGGAGCTTGCCGTCCAGATTGAGGAAGAGGCAAACATGCTGGGCAAATACCTTCCTATTAAGACCGGCAGTTTCTACGGCGGCGTCGGCTATACCCAGCAGGAAAAACTGTTGCACGACAAGGTGCAGGTTATGGTCGGCACGCCGGGCCGGGTGCTTGACCTGAACAAGTCGGGCAGAATGAACCTGATGGAGATCGCCTTTCTGGTGCTGGACGAGGCGGACAGGATGTTCGACATGGGCTTCTACCCGGATTTACGCAAGCTGATCAAGGTAGTGCCGCCCGCAGACCGCAGACAGACATTGCTGTTCAGCGCGACGCTCAACTCATGGGTAAAGAACCTCGCCTGGGAATACACAAAATCGCCGTTTGAGATTGAAATAAAGCCAGAAATAGTCACGGTCGAGGAAGTCGATCAGATTCTCTACCATGTTCCCTCGGAAGAAAAAATGAAGCTGCTTCTGGGAATCCTCAAGCGGGAACAGCCCGAAAGCGCGGTTGTTTTCTGCAACACAAAACGCTACACCGAGATAGTAGCCAAGCGGCTCAGGATGAACGGCTATACCTGCGAGTTCATCGTGGGAGACCTGCCCCAGTCGCGGCGGCTCAAAGTGATCGACGATGTTAAGGCCGGTAAAATCAAGTTTCTGGTCGCGACAGACGTGGCGGCCCGCGGCCTGGACATAGAAGGCCTTGCGATGGTGGTAAACTACGATCTGCCGAACGAGGCGGAGAATTACGTGCACCGCATAGGGCGGACGGCGCGGGCGGGCAAAACAGGCAGGGCTATCACTTTGGTCAGCGAGCAGGACGTATACGAACTGCCCGCGATAGAAAGGTATATAGGCAAAAAGCTCCCCTCGGAAATCGCGTCGGCGGAACTCCATGCGGACGATGCCAGCGAGGGGAAGCATATCAGCACGGAGTTATACGAAGACCGCCGCGAAGAACGCCACGTACACGGCAAGGGGGTGCGCCCCCAGGCCCCGAACAAAGGCCGCAGGGGCAAACATCAGGCTGATACCGGCGGGGAAAACCAGCATCACGGGCAGAGATCGCCGGGCAACCAAAGGCCGCCGAACGAACGCCATAGAATGAAAGCAAATGACGGCGGGGAAAATCATATCCCGCATCACGAGGCGCAGGACCTGGCCCTTCTTAGTTTTGAAGAACGGATGGCCCTGTACAAACAGAAATACCACAAAGACAAACCAGATGCGGAACCCAAAGCGGAGACGGGCAAGCACAAACAAGGCCGACGGCGCGGCGCCCAGGATAAACCGCGCACAGCCGCACAGCCGGACAGCCAGAAACAGCCGGTCGCCCAGGGCGGCAAAAAAGCCGCCCCCAAAAAGCAGAAGCCGCAAAAGCCGCAGAAACAGAACAGCCAGAACCTGCCGGACAGCCAAAAGCTGCCGGACCACGCAAAGCAAAAGCCGGCAGCCGCCCCTGCGGAGCAGAAACCGCAGCAAGTGCCGGAGAAAAAAGGCATACTTTCAAGACTGCTGAAAAAATTCGGATTTAAGAAAGAGGAATAAAGCGTTGTACGCCAATACGTCAAGAACAGGTAACGCCATGATCTCTAAAAAAGCCGATAAATTCCGGTTTACGGTAAAATTTCGCTTGACAATACGGTTCATACAGGAATATATTTGTCAATAGCACAATGGCGCGTGAACAGTTAGCTCCTACTAAAAGCAACCTCCTGCGGGTGAAGGAAAGGCTTGCGTTTGCCGAGGAAGGTCACGGCCTTCTGGAGCAGAAGCGGGAACTCCTTGTAATGGAACTTATGCAGAAACTGGAACAGGTGAAACTGCTGGAGAGGGAACTGGACGCCCGCGTCATAACTGCTTACCCCTGCCTTAAACGGATGCTGGTGGTCGTGGGTCGTGAAAAAGCCGAAAAGCTGGCGCAAAACATCAGTTACCGTTTCGACTTGAGGGAAAAACAGGTCGTGGCAGCCGGAATGAAACTGCCCAGCCTGGAAATCAGGCTCCCGAACGCGGATTTACGGTATTCCCCTGTGAATTCATTTGCAGAATGTGATGAAACCGTGTTAGAATTCTTTGAGATGCTTAAAATATGCACGCAACTGGCGGCGGTACGCACCATAAGCTGGCGGCTGGCGCGGGAAGTCCGCAAGACGCAGCGCAGGGTTAACGCCCTTGAGAAAATGGTCATTCCTACAGCCAGCGAGACCAGGGTGTATATTGAAGCGTCGCTGGAAGAGAGGGACAGGGATTCCTTCTTTACAAGCAAACTGCTCAAGAAAAAAGGAGTTGCCGGGGTAACCAAATGAAATCACCAATCACAAGTATCCTGACAGCAGTAACCGGCTCTGACGCGTCTATTATGGCGGCGAAATACGCCATAGTCCTGGCGAAACTCTATCACTGCCGCCTGGGCGTAGTGTATGTTGTGGACACGGCGACGATCAAACAGCTTACTTTGAGCAAAATTTTCATCCAGACTGAAAGCAACGAGTATGAAAAAAGCCTTGAGACTAACGGCCATCGTTACCTTTCCTTTGTGGAAGAATTGGCCAACGCGAAAGGCGTAAAAGCCGACAAGCTTTTACGAAAAGGCGCGGTATACACCGAAATCCTTGCCGCCGCCGACGAATGCCAGGCGGATCTAATCGTGATGGGGGGCTGGGAAAAAAACCGCAGCGCACTGGACATCATCGGACACGCCCACCGCGAAATTATGCTTAACGCTAAATGTTCGGTGCTGCTGGTGAAAGAGCCGGGCATAGATCAGCTATACAAACAGCTCCATTAAGGAAGTAAAATGCGAATAGCCATTATAAGCGCGCCTTCTCAAAGGCGGCCCCCGCCGGATTATGCGCTTGCCCTTGCGAAGGGTATGCAGTCGATGGGGCATACGGTTGATATTGTCGATGCGTGGACCGACGACGGCATGAAATTGCCGGGCTGCGAGTACATAGCCATTGTGACAGAACCGCTGTCATTTTTTTCGGCAAAAACACCCGATGTAATCCCGAAGATTCTTGCCTCGAGGGGCATAGGCGGAAAGAAGTGCGCCGCCTTTATAAAGAAATCCGGCCTGCGTTCAAACAAAGCCCTTTTGAATTTAAAGAAGGCAATGGAAAAAGAAGGAATGCTAATTAACTGGGACGAGATACTTCTGAACGCCCCCCACGCCGAAGCAATGGGCAAACGGATAGGAGCTTAATCAAAGAGCAAAGAGCAGGTAGCAATTAGCAGGAGAAAAACATGGGTCATGTAAACACTCAAATCACCTTAAAAAACGTAAGCGATGTATTCCAAGCCAGACAAGGAAACATCCCCGAAGATAAAATCCGTCAGACGACCATTGACGTAATGGTGGATACCGGGGCTTCCATGCTGGTCATAGATGAAAAGATTTTACAACAACTCGGAGCCGGAGTTATGCAGGAAAGCGAAATAACCCTTGCAAACGACGCAAAGGAAAAGTGCAAAGTAACCGATCCGCTGGTGATTAAATGGGAAGACCGTTCCATTGTAATGCCCGCGCTGGTAATAGAAAACTCGCCGGATTTCTTGCTCGGCGTCCTTCCCCTTGAAGGCATGGACTTAATCGTAGACACGGTAAACCAAAAACTGATCGGGGCGCACGGCAAAAAACCGGTATACAGGGCGTAACAATTAACAGCGTCCGCGAACTTCTATAATAACAAAAAATGAAGGGGAAACAAGCTATCGGCACAGTAAGAAAAACAAGCCGCCCAAAAGCCTTTTTCCCCCGCAACGCCCCCGCAGTTTTCCCGCTATTGGCACTTTTTGAGCTTTATGATAATATAGTCGGCATGAGATTAATTTTAGCCGAAAAGACGGAAAACGGCCAAAGGTCAAAGGCAATCAGGCGACACAAAATCCCCAATAAAAAAATTAAGCGGTTGCGTGGCTTATATGTTCAAGATTTACAGCGTCATTTTCCTTATTATAAACTGCGGCAGATTTACGCTCCGCATTGGGGTTTATAAGACATACTTCATCATATTCACGCATACTGGCTTCTGTAATTCCGCCGATTTTATACATTTCCACCGCATCCTCATGGAGAACTTGAAGAATTTCACTTTTATATTTCACCTTCT
>Ga0268262_10003534_pt1 | contig 16846 bp, 11 predicted proteins | sample TergutNc150P3_FD_190354 | JGI IMG/M metagenome (GOLD analysis project Ga0268262, IMG submission 190354) | Nasutitermes corniger P3 segment gut microbial community from laboratory colony in Florida, USA - Nc150 P3 (SPAdes) (version 2) | ecosystem: Host-associated > Arthropoda: Insects >... | reverse complement strand
TGGGGGAACTGGCCGATATGTATGGCCGGCCCGAACCCCTGGACCCGGGCCGCCTCATCAGCCACCGCGAGGCCGGCCTGCCGGGCCTCCGGATCTGGGAAACTCCGGGCCACGCGGCCCATCACTTAAGCTTCCGCCTGGAGGAAACCTGGTTTCCCGGGGAGGCCGGGGGCTGCCCCCATATCTGGGAAGGTCGCAGCCACAACCGCCCGGCCACGCCCTCGCGCTTCAGCCTGGACCGAGCCCTGGCCTCCATTGACCGGCTTCTGGCCGAACCGGACGGCCCGGCCTCTTTCCCCCACCTCCCCAGCCAGCGGCCCTTGAGGGAGATTCTGCTCCTCGGGCGCCGGCAACTGGACTTCTGGATTGAATTTTTGCACCGGCCGGAAGCGGTCGGGCGGCCAGGCGAAAGCCCCGCGAAACGCCTGGACCGCCTGGCGGACAGGTTGTGGCGGGAAGACCCGGAACTGGAACCCCTCCAGACCCTGCCCCCGGTTGAAATAAACCGGGAACGGTTTTTCCTGCGCAACAACCTGGCCGGTCTTCTGGAATGCCTGGAAACCGAGGCGCCTGGGGGGGCCGGTGGCTAAAAACGGTTGGGCTGATAAAGCCGCCCGCGATTTGGACGAGGTCAGTTGGCGGCTTTTTGACGGGTTGACTTCGGTGGATCTTTCCGCCGAGGAAAGACAGCGGGTGGCCCGGCCGGACCGCACCGCGCCCGAGGCCGAGCACTTTCTGGCCGTACACTGGCACCCGGAGCGGGCGCCCCTGGAACTGGTCCGGCAGCGCCTGGATACGGCCTTTCCCAAGGCCCGGGACAGCCTTATCGTGCCCACGCCCCACAACCAGGTGGCCGTATTCGGGCCCTACGCCGGGGTAGAGGCCGATGCCTACGACCATAGCTACGGCCTGAAAATACACCTGCTCTTCCACTTTTCGGCCGACCGCCTCCCCCGGGCCGGGGCCTTCCTGGATATGCTGGACCGGACTTATCGTTACCGGGCCCGCCAACTCCTGGAGATTCTGGACCTTTTATCCGGGCCGGCCCTCTTTGACGTCCCCGGGCTGCCGGCCGGAGAATTGGGCCTTGAGGCCCGTAACCTGGCCCGCTTCTGCGCCTTAAGGCTCCGGGAACTGGTGGACCGCTCCGGTCTCATCGGCACTCCCCGGGACGAACTCTTGAAGAACCGGCTCCTGCCCGACTTCATGGCCGCTCTGGCCGGCCGCAATCCCTGCCTGCCCCCGGCCCTGGGGGTGGTGAAGGCGGCCAAAAAAAAGGTCAAGGCGGCCTTTCTGCCGGCCAACTTTTACGCCCCCCGGGAACTGATCGAGGAAGCCCGGGCCTTGGGGGCCGGGGTGGTCATACCCCATCCGCCCTTTTTCTGGCCCGTACTCCTGGACGACCTGGATGTGGACGGGTGGGAGATCTGGAATTCCTCCTCCCCCCGCCACGCCGAATTCCTGGCCTTGGCCCTGGCCCGGGCCAACGAAACCAGGGGGGGCCGCCGCCGTCTCCTGGCCTTCATGGGCGACGACACCCACCTCTCTTCCAAGTACCGCCCGGCGCACGGCGGGGGCCGGGACGAACGCGAAATTGGCTTTCAGGACCCCTGGTTCGACCCGCCCCTGGCCCGCCTTATGGCTGAAACCGGCCAATCCCTGGCCGGCACCCTGGCCGAATACCGGGCCAGGCTGTAGAAAAAAGTCCCGGCCACGGCCGGGACTTTTTTTGGCCTGTTCGCCGCCTGTTTTCAGAAATCGAAACTATCGTCCATGGGGATGGCCTTGTTGGATTCTGAGGCCGAGGGGCCGGCTTGTGGCTTGGCATGGGCCGGGGCTGCGGGCGGGGCCAAGGCCGGGGCCGAGGCCGGGGCGGCCAGGCGTGGCCGCTGGTCGGCGGCCTGGCTCTTGGCCTCCGCGCCAGCCCCGTGGGCCAGGACTTTCATCTCGGTGACCACGCCCAAGAGACTGCCGGCCTGGGCGGACAACTGTGTGGCCGCGCTGGCCGACTCTTCGGCCGTGGCCGCGTTGGCCTGGGTCACCTTGTCCATCTCCCTCATGGCCGAGTTTATCTGGCCTATGCCCTGGGTCTGTTCCTTGGAGGCCGTGGCCACTTCCGAAACCAGGGAGCCAACCTTGGTGGCGTTGGCCTCCACGGCCTTGAAGGCTTCAGCCGTGGCGTTGACCATCTCCGAGCCGGAAGTGATGTTCTTTATGGTGGCCTCGATGAGGTCGGCCGTGGTCTTGGCCGCCTCGGCCGAGCGGATGGCCAGGTTGCGCACCTCGTCGGCCACCACCGCGAAGCCCGCCCCGGCCTCGCCGGCCCGGGCCGCTTCCACGGCCGCGTTCAAGGCCAGAAGGTTGGTCTGAAAGGCTATTTCGTCTATGGTCTTGATGATCTTGCCGATTTCGTTGCCGGAACGGGAGATTTCATCCATGGCCGTGATGACCTTGGTCATGGAACTTTCAGCCTGGGTCACGTTGGTCTTGGTCTGGTCCATGAGGTTGTTGGCCTCATGGGCGTTGTCGGAGTTGCGGCTGGTCATGGAACTGAGCTCTTCCAGGGCCGCGCTGGTCTCTTCAAGGCTGGCCGCGTTTTCCGTGGCCCCGCCTGCCAGGGTGTTGGAGGCCGAGGTGAGCTGGGAGGAGGCCGCATCCACCTGCTGGGCGCTTTCGGAGAGGTTGTCTATGATGTTATTGATGGGGGCCACTATGCTCCGGGTAATAAAGATGGCCATGACTATGCTGATGGCCAGGGCCATTACGGCCCCGATGAGCAAGGCCGAAGCGGCCGTCACCACGGACTTGGCTATCCCTTCAGTGAGTTCGGCGGCCTTGGCCGAGAAGGCGTCGTCCATGTTTTGGCCGAAGTCCAGAAGGTTGTTGGTCGCGGTAAATCGTTTGGAAGCCATTTCGTTATTTTCTTTTTGCTGGCGGAGGGTCTCCCTAAGCTGCGGCGCCAGTTCATTGGAGATTATGGCCTTGCCCTTTTCCACGGCTTGCCTGATCTTAGGATAGTTGGTCTTGGTGGTGGTGATGAGTTCATCCATGAGTTTTTCAGCCTCGACCATCTTGGCCTGGCTGCGGTCGTAAAGCTCCTTGCTGTCCCGGATATAGCCCTGGAGGAAAAACACCCAACTGGCGTTTATGAGGTCCCCCAATTCGTTTATGCTGTCCAGGCGGCCGTAGCGGCGGGTTATGGTTTCCGGGTCTACTGGTTCGGCGGCTATTTCAATAGCGAAGGCTTCCTTTTCCGCGGCCACGGCTTCATCCACCACCGCCAGGGCCTTTTGAGCCGTTTCAGAAAACTGGCGGCGGATCTGGAGATATTTGGTCTCGTAATCCGAGGTGACTAAAAGAAGGCTGGTGGCCTCATCGAAAGCCGTCTTGACCTTTTCGAAAGGCTCCTGGATGGCCGGGATGCGGATGGCGACCGAATCGGGATTGTTAAGATGTTTGGCGATGATTTCCAAGTTTTTGGCGGCGCTCTTGTTGCGGGCCAGGGCCGTCTCCAAGAGCTTGGGGTCGAGGTTCTGGTCGGAGGCGTATTGCCTGATGAAGGAACGCTGTTCCGCGGCGTTGTAGCGAAGTTCGGAGGTGTTGTCGTTGGCGGGCTGGACATAGTTGTTCAAGGCCTCGGTGGTCCCGATGAGCGGCCAGACGAAGAGGAATATGATCCCCGAAAGGAGGAGATAGACCAGGTTGGTCAGGGCGAAGCCGAAAATGATCTTGGTGCTTAGTTTCATGGTTGAACTCCTTTAAAAAAGTCCGGCCTGGGTCGGACCTTTTTCTATTGGTCGCCGGCTCAGAAGTCGAAATTCTCGTCCATGGGCAGGGCCTTGTTGGCGTCGGCCGGCGGGGGCCCGGCCGGAAGCTTGGCCGCGGCCGGAGCCGGGGCGGCCAGGCGGGGCCGAGGGTCGGGGGCCCGGCTCTGGGTCGCGGCCCCGGCCCCGTGGGCCATGACTTTCATCTCGTTGACCACGCCCAAGAGGCTGCCGGCCTGGGTGGACAACTGCGAGGCCGCGCTGGCCGACTCTTCGGATGTGGCCGCGTTAGCCTGGGTCACCTTGTCCATCTCCCTCATGGCCGAGTTTATCTGGTTTATGCCCTGGGTCTGCTCCTTGGAGGCCGAGGCCACCTCCGCCACCAGGGAACCCACCTTGGTGGCGTTGGTCTCCACGACCCTGAAGGCCTCGGCTGTGGCGTTGACCATCTCCGAGCCGGAACTGATGTTTTTGATGGTGGCCTCGATGAGGTCGGCCGTGGTCTTGGCCGCGTCGGCCGAGCGGATGGCCAGGTTGCGCACCTCGTCGGCCACCACCGCGAACCCGGCCCCGGCCTCGCCGGCCCGGGCCGCCTCAACGGCCGCGTTTAGGGCCAGGAGGTTGGTCTGGAAGGCTATCTCGTCAATAGTTTTAATGATTTTGCCTATTTCGTTGCCGGAATGGGAAATTTCCTCCATGGCCGTGATGACCTTGGTCATGGAGCTTTCAGCCTGGGTCACGTTCTCCTTGGTCTGGTCCATGAGTGAATTGGCCTCCAGGGCGTTCTCGGAGTTGCGGCTGTTCATGGAACTCAGCTCTTCCAGGGCCGAGCTGGTCTCCTCCAGGCTGGCCGCGTTTTCCGTGGCCCCCCTGGCCAGGGTGTTGGAGGCCCCGGTGAGCTGGGAGGAGGCCGCATCCACCTGTTGGGCGCTGTCGGAGAGGTTGTTGATGATGGTGTTGATGGGGCTCACTATGCTCCTGGTGATTAAGACGGCCATGACTATGCTGATGGCCAGGGCCACGGCGGCCCCGATGAGCATGAGCGTAACGACCGCCACCACGGAACGGGCTATCCCTTCCGTAAGCCCGACGGCCGTGGCCGAGAAGGCGTCGTCCATCTCGAGCCCGACCTCAAGGAGGTTGTTGGTCGCCTTTAGGCGATTGGAGGCCATGGCGTTATTTTCTTTTTCCTGGCGGAGGGTTTCATTAAGCTGCGGCGCAAGTTCATTGGAAACCACGGCCTTGGCTTTTTCCACGGCCTCCCTGATCTTCGGGTAGGTGGGCTTGGTGTTGGCGATGAGTTCATTCATCAGTTTCTCGGTTTCATCCATCTTGGCCAGGCTGGCCTTGTATAACTCAGCGTCGTCCCGGATATAGCCCTGGAGAAAAAATATCCAACTGGCGTTTATGAGATCCCGTAAACGGTTGATGTCGTCCAATCGGCCGTAGCGGCGGGTTATGGTATCCTCGGTGAAGTCGGTCGCGACTTCATTGGCGAAGGCCTCCTTTTCCCCGGCCAAGGCCTCGTCCACCGCGTCCAGGGCCTTTTGGGCCGTGGCGGAAAACTGGCGGCGGATCTGGAGATATTTGGTCTCGTAATCGGCCGTGACCATCAAAAGGCTGGTGGCTTCGTCGAAAGCCGTCTTGACCTTGGCGAAAGGCTCCTGGATGGCCGGGATGCGGATGGCCACCGAGGCGGGGTCGTTGAGATATTTGGCTATATTCTCCAACTGCTTGGCGGCGCTCTTGTTGCGGGCGATGGCCGTATCCAGGAGTTTAGGGTCCAGGTTAGGGTCGGAGGCGTATTGTCTGATGAAGGAGCGCTGTTCCGCGACATTGTACCGAAGTTCGGAGGTGCTGTCGTTGGCGGGCTGAACGTAGTTGTTAAGGGCCTCAGTGGTGCCGATGAGGGGCCAGACGGCCACTAAAATGGCCGTCGAAAGCAGAAGATAGACCACATTGGTCAGAGCGAACCCGAAAATAATCTTAGTGCTGAGTTTCATTATGGAACTCCTCCCTCACATTGTCATGACAATACGATACGCGGGAAAAAGCCAAGCCTTAAAAATATCAAACTTCAATATATCATAACCGGGGTCCGTTTTCCAGTGCCGCCGGATGTTCCGATTTAGGCCGGCCGACAGGCCGAAGAGCGGGCCAGGCGGTGGGGCCGAATAAAAAGGCCCGGCCTTATGGCCGGGCCTTTCAGTCTCTATTCGCCTCAAGTTCTCAAAAATCGAAACTATCCTCCATGGGGATGGGCTTGTTGGATTCCGAGGCCGGGGGGCCGGCTTGCGGCTTGGCCTGGGCCGCGGGCGGGGCCAAGGCCGGTGGCTGGGGCTGGGCCGGGCCGGCCAGGCGGGGACGCCGGTCGGCGGTTTGGTCCTGGGCCTCCGCGCCGGCCCCGTGGGCCAGGACTTTCATCTCGGTGACCACGCCCAAGAGGCTGGCGGCCTGGGCTGACAACTGCGAGGCCGCGCTGGCCGCCTCTTCGGCCGTGGCCGCGTTGGCCTGGGTCACCTTGTCCATCTCCCTCATGGCCGTGTTTATCTGGCCTATGCCCTGGGTCTGCTCCTTGGAGGCCGTGGCCACTTCCGCCACCAGGGAACCCACCTTGGTGGCGTTGGTCTCCACGACCCTGAAGGCCTCGGCCGTGGCGTTGACCATTTCCGAGCCGGAATTGATGTTTTTTATGGTGGCTTCGATGAGGTCGGCCGTGGTCTTGGCCGCGTCGGCCGAACGAATGGCCAGGTTGCGCACCTCGTCTGCCACCACCGCGAAGCCGGCCCCGGCCTCGCCGGCCCGGGCCGCCTCCACCGCCGCGTTCAGGGCCAGAAGGTTGGTCTGGAAGGCTATCTCGTCGATGGTCTTGATGATTTTGCCTATTTCGTTGCCGGAACGGGAAATTTCATCCATGGCCGTGATGACCTTGGTCATGGAACTTTCAGCCTGATTCACGTTGGTCTTGGTCTGGTCCATGAGTGAATTGGCCTCAATGGCATTGTCGGAGTTGCGGCTGGTCATGGAACTCAGCTCTTCCAGGGCCGCGCTGGTTTCTTCCAGGCTGGCCGCGTTTTGGGTGGCCCCGCTGGCCAGGGTGTTGGAGGCCGAGGTGAGTTCGGTTGAGGCCGTATCCACCTCTTGGGCGCTATGGGAGAGGTTGTCGATGATGACGTTGATGGGGGCCACTATGCTCCTGGTAATCAGGACGGCCATGATTATGCTGATGGCCAGGGCCAGGACGGCCCCGATCAAGAGGGCCGAAACGGCCCTCACCACGGATTTGGCTATGCCGTCCGTGAGATCGACGGCCACGGCTGAAAAGGCGTCGTCCATTTGATGGCCGAACTCCAGGAGGCTGGAGGTCGCGGCGTTGCGCTTGGCCGTCAGATCATCGTTTTCTTTTTGCTGGCGCAGGGTTTCCTTAAGCTGCGGCGAGAGTTCAGTGGAGATTATGGCCTTGCCCTTTTCCACGGCCGCCCTGATTTTCGGGTAGGTAGGCTGGGTGGTGGCGATGAGGTCATCCATGACTTTCTCGGTCTCGACCATCTTGGCCAGGCTGGCGTCGAACAGCTCCTGGCTGTCCCGGATGTAGCCCTGGAGGAAAAACACCCAACTGGCGTTTATGAGATCGCGCAATTCGTTTATACGGTTCAGCCGGCCGTAGCGGAGTTTGATGACGGACATATCGACGGGTTCGATGGACGCTTCAGTATCGAAGGCTTCCTTTTCACCGGCGATGGCCTCGTCCACCGAGTCCAAGGCCTTTTGGGCCGTGGCGGAAAACTGGCGGCGGATCTGGAGATGTTTGGTCTCGGCCTCGGAGGTGGCCAGAAGGAGGCCGGTGGCTTCGTCGAAAGAGGCCTTGACCTTGGCGTAAGGCTCCTGGATGGCCGGGATGCGGATGGCCACCGAGACGGGGTCGTTCAGATGCTTGGTGATGTTATCCAGCTCTTTGGCGGCGGTCTTGTTGCGGTCCAGGGCCGTTTCGAGAAGTTTCGGGTCGAGGTTCGGGTCGGAGGTGTATTGCCTGATGAAGGAACGCTGTTCCGCGGCGTTGTACCTAAGTTCGGAGGTGCTGTCGTTGGAGGTCTGGACGTAGTTGTTAAGGGCCTCGGTGGTCCCGATGAGCGGCCAGACGAACATGAACATACCCGCTGAAAGGAGAAGATAGATCAGATTGGTCAGGGCGAACCCGAAAATTATCCTGGTGCTGAGTTTCATGATGGAAATCCTTACTTCACTATGTCATGACGAGCCGAAGAGCCATACCCAAAAGAAACATAACAGGCAAGCTCTTCACAGACTAACCCAATTGTCTATACCATATCTTGTAGACCAAAACAAGCCCAAGGGGCACCCCTTGGGCTTGTTTGGCCGGCTCCGGCCGGGCGCCTCCCGAAGGGGGAAGGTTGTCCCTCCTGGCTCAGAAGTCGAATTTGTCGTCCATGGACCGGGCCTTGTGGTGGGCGGAGTCCTGGAGCCCGGCCGGATGTTTGGCCGCCGCCGGAGGCGGCGCGGCCAGGCGGGGCCGGTGGGCGGCGGCCCCGCCGGCCTCCCCGGCCCCGTGGGCCATGATTTTCATATCGGAGACCACGGCCAGGAGGTTGCCGGCCTGGAGGGCCAACTGTCCGGCCGCGCTGGCCGACTGCTCGGCCGTGGCCGCATTGGCTTGGGTCACCTTGTCCATCTCCCTCATGGCCGAGGTTATCTGGCTGATGCCCTGGTTCTGCTCCTTGGAGGCCGAGGCCACTTCCGCGACCAGGGAACCCACCTTGGAGGCGTTGGTCTCCACGATCTTGAAGGCTTCGGCCGTGGCGTTGACCATCTCCGAACCGGAATTTATGTTGCCTATGGTGGCCTCGATGAGGTCGGCCGTGTTCTTGGCCGCGTCGGCCGAGCGGATGGCCAGGTTGCGCACCTCGTCGGCCACCACCGCGAAGCCGGCCCCGGCCTCGCCGGCCCGGGCCGCCTCCACCGCCGCGTTCAAGGCCAGAAGGTTGGTCTGGAAGGCTATCTCGTCTATGGTCTTGATGATTTTGCCTATTTCATTGCCCGAGTGGGAAATCTCATCCATGGCCCCGATGACCTTGGTCATGGAGTTTTCGGCCTGGGTCACGTTGTCCTTGGTCTGGTCCATCAGGACGTTGGCCTCAATGGCGTTGTCCGAGTTGCGGCTGGTCATGGAACTCAGCTCTTCCAGGGCCGAGCTGGTCTCCTCCAGGCTGGCCGCGTTTTGGGTGGCCCCGCCGGCCAGGCTGTTGGCGGAGCCGCTAAGGATGGACGAGGCCATATCCACCTCCTGGGCGCTCAAGGTCAGATTGGTGATGATGTCGTTGATGGGGCCGACTATGCTCCGGGTTATGAAGATGGCCAGGACTATGCTGGCGATCAGGGCCACGGCGGCCCCGATGAGTATGGAGGCCATGACCACTATCACGGACTTGGCTATCCCGGACGTGAGACTCTCGACCACGACCGAGATTTGGCCGTCAATCTCTTGGCTGGCTTTGAGGAGGTTTTCGGTCGCGGCGGTGCGCTTGGCGGCCATGTTTTCGTTTTCTTTTTGCTGGCGCAGGGTAAGCTTAAGTTGAGGCGCCAGTTCGTTGGAGATCACGGCCTTGGCTTTTTCCACGGCTTCCCGGATCTTGGGGTAGGTGGGGCTGGTGGCGATGATGAGCGCATCCATGAGTTTCTCGGTCTCGTCCATCTGGGCCAGGCTGTTGTTGAACAACTCCGCGCTGCCCTGGATATAGCCTTGGGTGAAAAACATCCAACTGGCGTTTATGAGGTCACGCAGTTTGTTTATGCCGTCCAGCCGGTCGTAACGGGTCTTGATGGAGGCCGCATTGATGGTTTCGGCGTGGATTTCAACCCCGAAGGCTTCCTTTTCCGCGTCCAAGGCCAGGTCAACCGCGTCCAGGGCTTTTTGGGCCGTGACGGAAAACTGGCGGCGGATCTGGAGATATTTGGTCTCGTAATCGGCGGTGGCCAGGAGAAGTCCGGTGGCTTCCTCGAAAGAGGCCTTGATTTTATTGTAGGGCTCAATGATTTCCGGGATGCGGAGGGCGGACGCCTCGGGGTCGTTTAAGATTTTGGCGATGTGGTTCAAGGCCGCGGCGGCGTCCTTGTTGCGGGCCATGGCCGCCTCGAGAAGTTTCGGGTCGAGGTTCTGGTCGGAAGAATATTGCCTGATGAAGGAATTTTGTTCCGCGATGTTGAACCTGAGTTCGGAGACGTTGTCATTGGCAGGCTGGACGTGGTTGTTCAGGGCCTCGGTGGTCCTTATGAGCGGCCAGACGGTTAAGAAGATGGCTCCGGAAAGCAGAAGATAGACCAGGTTGGTCAGGGCGAATCCTAAAATGATCTTGGCGCTGAGTTTCACTATGGAATTCCTTCCTTCAGGGGTTTATGACTAGTTCCTTTTTTTCAAAAGGGACTTGGGGACAGAGCGGGGATGAAGCGGAGATTGCCGAATGCGTCATAAGACGAGAATTTCGCGTATGTCAAATCTTTATCCGGATTATCAATGACAAGGGGAGGGTATTGGGCCTGACCGGCCAAACAAGCCCGGGAGGAGGCCTCCCGGGCTTGTTTGGCGAAGAAACATTAAAAAGACTTCGGGCATGAAAGAACAGGAGCGCGGCGCCAGGCGGGCAAAAGACGGTTTAATGCTTACCTGGCCGCCTGCCAGTAGGCCCGCACATCGTCCTTGAGGGCGGCCGGCAGGGGCACATACTGGAGTTTCCTGGCCTCATCGTCGCCTTGGGTGAAGCACCAGTCGAAGAATTTGGTCACCTCGCCCAGGGCTTTGGGGTTGTCGCGCTTGATGAGGATGAAGGTGGCCGCGGCGATGGGCCAGGAGTCGGCCCCTTCGGCGTTGACCAGCCACAGGAAGTAGTCCTGGCCCCTGTCCCACTTGGCTTTGGCGGCCGCGGCCGAGAAAGTCGAAAGGGAGGGCTCGACTTTATGGCCGGCCTGGTTCTGAAGGGCGGCCCAGGCTATCTTGTTTTCAGCGGCATAGGCATATTCCACGTAGCCGATGCTGTTCTTCACCCTTTTAACGCTGCCGGCCACGCCGTCGTTGCCCTTGGCCCCGCTGCCCACCGGCCAGTTGATGGATTTGCCGGCGCCGAGTTCATCCTTCCACTCCTGGGACATCTGGGAAAGGTAGTTGGTGAAGATGGCCGAAGTGCCTGAGCTGTCGGAACGATAGACCACGTTTATGGGTTCGGCTGGCAGGGTTTTTCCGCTGTTTAGGGCCGCGATGGCCGGGTCGTTCCACTTGCTTATCTTGCCGTGGAAAATATCGGCCAGCAGCCGGCCGGAAAGGACCAATTCATTGTTGGCGAAGCCGTCGAGATTGACGATGGCCACCACCCCGCCCAAAACCGCCGGGAACTGGATGAGGTTGGCCTCTTTCAGTTGGGCCGTGGTCTGGGGATCGTCCGAGGCGCCGAAATCGACCGTGCCTTCGGTGACCTGCTTCAGGCCCCCGCCGGAACCGATGGACTGGTAATTGATCCTTATTCCGGTTTCCTTTTCGTAGTTGAAAGCCCAAGCCGAATAGATGGGGAAGGGGAAGGAGGCGCCGGCGCCGGTGACATCTTCGGCCCGGGCCAAGAGGGGGGCCGCCAGGAGGCCGGCCAGGAAAAGAGACAGGATTTTCAGCATAAACTCTCCTTTGATTGAAGTGAATGATTCAAAATTTGCCTGTCAAGCCGCCCCGGCGGCCAGAACGCCGGGGCCTTGGTCCGTTTCAAAGACTAGCGGCCGGCCGTCAAAAATTTATTTGAGGCGCGTAAAAATTTTGTAAATTCCAGGGAGCCTGGTTTTGTAAAGAATTGATCGAGGGATTTCGGCGGGGTGCCGGGGCGGCGCCCCGCTAATGGTCACCGCCTCCTTTTTCCACCAGGGTGACGCAGAAGGTATTGCCGCCGAACTCGTTGTCGGCGACCAGGGCCCGGCCGTTATACTGCCTGGCGATGTGCTTGACTATGGCCAAACCCAGGCCGGACCCGGACTGGCCGCGGTTGCGGGATTCGGAGAGGGAATAGAAGCGCTCGAAGATGCGTTCGCGTTCCACGGCCGGGATGGCCGGGCCTTGGTCGGCCACTTTTATTTCCAGGGTTTTTTCACTTTTTCGGACCGTCACCCTGACCGTGGAGCCGGTGGAATACTTGACGGCGTTGCCGACCAGGTTGGTCAGGAGGCTGATCAGGTGGGTGCCGTGAACCCTGGCCGGCCCGGAATCGAAATCGTAGATCACCGTCTTGTCCCCGGGGGCGGCCAGGTCTTTGATTTCAGAAAGTATATCATCCAGGTTCACGGGCGCCGGAGCCTGGCTGACCAGGCTTTCCAGCTTGTGGAGGAAAATCAGGTCTTCCAGGAGGCTGTCCAGCCGGCGGGCGTTCCGGTGAATGGTGCCCAGGAATTTTTCCAGGACCGGGCGGGGCGTTTCCGGGTCCTTGACCACGACTTCGGCCGCGGCCAGGATGAGGGCCAGGGGCGTTTTAAGTTCATGGGAGATGTTGCCGATAAGTTCCGACTTGTAGCCCGAATACTTTTCCCGGTCGGAGATGTCATGGAGCAGGGTCAGGCGGCTGGAACCGGTTTCCGCCCGGTCCACGGCCACCACCCGGCCGCCCAGGCGCAGTTCGCCGGTCGTCCCGGAGGTCAGGCCCTTCAAGACGGTGATCAGTTCCGGCCGGTCGGCCAGGCCGACGTCGCCCGGCAGTTCGGAGTTCAGTATTTCCCGGGCCCGCTGGTTGTGATAGACGATGCGGTCGCCCTCGAAAAGTATCACCCCGTCGCTGATGTTGTCTAAGATATAGTTCAGGCGGGCGCCCATTTCGGCCTTTTCCTGGCTGGAAAGGCGAAGCCCCCGGACGGCGGCGCTCAGGGAGTAGATGGCCCGGTCCAGGGATTCGTTGTCGAAGGAGGGCAGTTCGGTGCCTCCTTCCTGGGCTACGCTGACCGCCCGGCCCAGTTCGTCCAGGGCGGCCCCGAAGCGCCGGGAAACCAAGAAGGCGAAGATGGCCGTCGAGGCCGCCAGGAACATAAGGCTGGCCGAGTTCTGGCCCAGAAGGGCGTCGGGCTCGAAATACCGGGCCGGGTAGGCCACGCGCAGAACGCGGCCGTCGGGCAGGGCCTCGGCGTAGTAAATGGTTTCCGTCCTGGTCGTCCGGCTGCCGCGCCGGGAAGCGGAGGGCACGCCCAAAAGCGCGTTTCTTATTTCTTCGCGCTCCTTGTGCGATTCGGTTATGTGCGGGACCTCGGAGTCCAGGAGAACCAGGCCCTCCCGGTCCACCAGGGTCACCCGGAGCCCGGTTTTTTCGGACAGGCGCCGGAATTCTTCCGGCCCGGCGCCTTCCTCGGTCAGGAGCGAAGCGAAGAGCCACTGGTTTTTGGCCATCTTCTCGGTCTGGATGGCGCTGAGTTCCTGGTTTTTCTGCTGCAAGAGGGCCAGGGCGAACAGGAGGACCACGGCGGCCGGCAGGAAGACGAGGGCGAACATCTTGAATCTGGAGATCATTGGGCGGCCTGTACCATCATAAGCATCAATGAAGACATTTCACTGTTTCCAGGAGGTCATGATTAATGAGGATTTTTGTTCCCTGTCCAGGCGCAAGCGTTTTTTAAGCGGAGACATATATTTTTATATGTCGAGCATTAAAAAACGCGCGCAACGCCGCCAGGGGACAAAAAGACCATTAATCAAGGGCTTTCGTCCCACAAATAGCCGACCTTGGGCATGGTCTTTATGAAGCGCCCATTGTCGCCCAGTTTTTTCCGGAGGACGGCCACATGGGCGTCCACCGTCCGGGTGACCAGGTCTGAATCGTAGCCCCAGACCAGGTTTAAAAGTTGGTTCCGGGTGAAGATGCGCTCCGGCTTTTTGAGGAAAAGGGACAGAAGTTCGAATTCCTTCTGGGTCAGGTGGATCGGCTCTTCGCCGTTCCAGGCCTTGTGGGTGTTCAAGTCTATGGTTATCCCGCCGCCCTTCAAGGCCTGGCCCCGGTTTTCCCCGTTCCCGCCACGCCGGCTCACGGCCCTTATTTTGGCTTCGACCAGCTTCAGGCTGAAGGGCTTGGGCAGGTAATCGTCGGCGCCTTGTTCCAGGGCCTTGATGATGTCGGCTTCGGATTTGCGGGCGGAGATGACGATGACCGGGGTGGCCTTGTCCCTCTGGCGAAGGATTTCCAAGAATTGCAGGCCCTGGAGGCCGGGCAGCATGAGGTCCAGGAGGACCAGGTCCGGCGGGCAGTCTTCAAGGGCGATAAGGGCGTCGTTGGCGTTGCCGAAGGCGTTGACGGTGAAGCCTGACCGGCGGAGACTGTATTCGAGCACCTCCTTCAAGGCGTCCTCGTCTTCAATGATCATTATTTGCATCAGCTTTTTCATCCTTGAACCCAAATGAAGGTCCCCCAGGCCGTCCGGGCATCCCCACCCTCAGTAATCATTATCCGCGCCGGCGGCTTTATCCTTGTGCCGCATGACGGTTCCGTCGACCATGTAAGGGATCAGCATGGCGACGCTCTTGGCGTGGTCGGCTATGCGCTCCAAGCGCCGGACAACGTTGATGAGGGCCACGGCGGCGCTGATATTGTTGGTTTCCTGGGCAATGATATCCACCAGCCTCTGGTTGATGCCGCGCTGGTATTCGCCGACGACCCGGTCCTTTTTCACCAGGTCGGCGTATTTCAGGACATCGGACTTGAAGAAGGCCTCGACGGCCTCGGCCAGCATATTGCCGACCAGGTCGGTCAGGCTGATGAAATCAGGCAGTTGGGCCAGGATGGGGGGGCAATAGTGATCATGGACCTGCCGGGCAACGGCCTTGCTGTGGTCGGCTATGCGCTCGAAATCGTTTATCATGCGGGAAACAGCCACCGCGTAGCGCAATTCGAAGGCCTTGGGGGCGTAGAGGGCCAGGAAACGCAGGCACCGTTCCGCCAGTTCCACCTCCAGGTCGTCCACCTGGGCGTCCCGGGAGACCACCTCGTCGGCCAGCTTATGGTCATTGGCATTGAGGGCCCGTATCCCGTCCCGGCACATACCGGTCACCAGTTCGCACATGGCGGCCATTCTGATTCTGATGCTGTTTATTTCCTGGTCTGCGGTCGGCAAGCTCCACCTCTTTTTATTGCCAAACTTCCGGCTGCGGCCGGGCCACCCCGCGCGCTTTCGCCGCCCGCCGGCCTAAACTTCCGGACCGGCCGTTCAACTCAGCGCTGTTTCGCCGTCCGCCGGCCCAAAATTAACCGAAGCGGCCGGTGACATACTCCTCGGTCATCTTGTGGCGCGGCCGGGTGAAGATGGTGTCCGTGTCGGCGAACTCCACCAGTTTCCCGAGATACATGAGGGCTGTGTAGTCTGAAATGCGGGCGGCCTGCTGCATATTGTGGGTCACCGCGACAATGGTGAAATCCTTTTTCAGTTCCATCATGAGGTCTTCTATCTTCTGGGTGGAAATGGGGTCCAGGGCGCTGGTGGCCTCATCGAAGAGGATGACCTCCGGTTCCACGGCCAAGGTCCTGGCTATGACCAGCCTTTGCTGCTGACCCCCGGAAAGCCCGGCCGCGTTGTCCTTCAGCCGGTCCTTGACTTCGTCCCAGAGGGCGGCCTGGCGCAGGGCTTTTTCCACCCGCTCCTTAAGAATATTTATATTCCTGATTTTTTTCAAGCGCAGGCCGTAGGCGATATTGTCGAAAATGCTCATGGGGAAGGGCGTGGGCCGCTGAAAGACCATGCCCAGGGAACTGCGGAGCTGGATAAGATCGACCGACCGGTCCAGGAGGTTCCGCTCGTTCATGAGTATCTCCCCCTCGTAGCGGTTGTTGGGGTAGAGATCGTGCATTCGGTTGAAGCAGCGCAAAAGGGTGGTCTTGCCGCAGCCGGAGGGGCCGATGAGCGAGGTTATGGCGTTTTTGCCTATGGACAGGTTCACGCCGCTCAAGGCCTGGTCCGGTCCGTAGAAGAAACTGAGTTCGCGGACCGTAAGAAGCTCTTCCATGGCGGCTAACCTTTCACCCGGAGTTTGATGATGACGCGCCCCGTGATGTTTAAAAGCAAGACGAAACAGGTCACCACGAAGGCCGCCGCCCAGGCCAGGCTGATCCAGGTTTCGTAGGGCGAGGCCGCGTATTGGTAAATGCTCACGGTGAGCGAGGGCACCGGGGCGGACATGGACAATTTGAAATAGTTGCTGTTGAAGGAGGTGAACAAGAGGGGGGCCGTCTCCCCGGCGATGCGGGCCACGGCCAGGAGAATGCCGGTGAAGATGCCGCTGGCGGCCGAGCGGTAAACCACGCTGAAAATGACCTTGTGGTAGGGGGCTCCCAGGGCGAAGGCCGCTTCCCGGAGGGTCCAGGGCACCAGGTTCATCATGTCCTCCGTGGTCCTCATGACTATGGGCACAATTATTATGGCCAGGGCCGCGGCTCCGGCCCAGCCGTTGAAGTTGCCGTAAGGCCGGACCATGATGGCGTAAACGAAGGCGCCTATGACGATGGAGGGTATGCTGACGGCCATGTCGCTCAATATGGAGACGGCCCGGCTGAACCTGAGATGGCGGCCGTATTCGGCCAGGAAGGTGCCGCCCAGTATGCCGATGGGGACCCCGATGACCAGGGCGGTCAGGGTCAGGAGACCCTGGCCCAGAAAGGCGTTTTTAAGCCCGCCGGCCCCTTTTAAGGTCGGCGGCGCGGGGTTTTCAGTGAACAGCCGCCAATTTATGGAATTCAAGCCGTTTTTCAGCACATCGTAGAGGATTATGAACAAAAGCGAAAGGCCCAGGGCGGCGCACAGGGCTGACAGGGTCAGGGCAGCGGCGTTTTTCAGCTTGCGGCGGGCGAGGTTTTTCATGTCTTCGCCCTCAGAATTTTTATATTTAGGACCACGGCTGCGCCGGGTATGCCGCGAGGCCGGGAAGTCATGACTTCGCTCTCAAAATATACTTGGCCAGGGCCAGGGCCAGGAAATTGGCCAGGAAGAGGACCAGGGCCAGGCCGAAAATGGAGGACATCTGCAAGCCGGCGGCTTCGTTGAATTCGTTGGCCATGACCGAGGTTATGGTGTTG
>Ga0268262_10003533_pt1 | contig 16847 bp, 17 predicted proteins | sample TergutNc150P3_FD_190354 | JGI IMG/M metagenome (GOLD analysis project Ga0268262, IMG submission 190354) | Nasutitermes corniger P3 segment gut microbial community from laboratory colony in Florida, USA - Nc150 P3 (SPAdes) (version 2) | ecosystem: Host-associated > Arthropoda: Insects >... | reverse complement strand
GCTGGGTAAAAACCGTTTAAAAATGCTCATAGCCGCTTCTTTTATTTTCAGCATTGTTAATTTAGCGCAATTTCCGGTTGTTTATTTTACCGCTGTTTTTATTCACCCTGTAACCGATTTAATTAATTTCATGGAAGAGTCCCTGAAATTTCCGCAATTATATTATGGCGCTACTTTTTTCATCAATGTTCTTATAACTATTTGCTGTCTTTTAGCTGCGCGCTGGCTTCGTAACACAAAGTTAAAACCGCCTCTTAATCTTTATTTGCCTTTTAACCTGCTTTTTATTTTTTCTACTTTAATAGTTCTTTTTTGGCTGGAAGATTTTTCAAAGGTAATGTCTATATCTTTTTTATCTTCTTTTTTTATGGGAACGCTTCTTGTTGGAATACTCATATTTCTATTTTATCTTTATACGCGGTTGACCGCGGATAATCTATCCGCCGATAATTTATCCGCCGAAACAAAATATGATTACACTCCATTCGTACAACAACTTAGCAAGCGCGAGATGGAAGTTGTCGAAGCGGTGCTTGCAGGGAATTTTACCTATAAAAAGCTTTCAATCGTCCTAAATATTTCTGTTAATACCGTAAAAACCCATTTAAAGCATATTTATCAAACTGCAGGCGTTTCAAATATTACCGCCTTATCCTCTCTTTTCCGTGGGTATACTCCAAATCACCCTTAAATCACCCCAAAATCACCCAAAAAGGTGATATATCTCCAATACTACTACAGTATATTTTTTAGTAGTAACGGAGTGTAATATGATTAGGACAAATGAATTAATTAAAAATGTTTTAACTGACATTGAGAAAGGCGTTAGGGACGGCGTCAACTCAGGCTTTATCGCTAAAAAGCACGCATTGTCAGAGGGTCATTTGCAAAGATTATTTAAATCGAAGTTTAACCAGCCGCTTGGTTTTTACATCCGCACTCATAAATTGGCGGAAAGTATTGATGACTTACTTAATACCGACTTAAAAATCTTGGATATAGCGCTTGGTTACGGCTTTGAGTATGAGCAGTCCTATATTAGGGCTTTTAAGCGCGAATTTGGAATTACCCCCGGCAAATTTCGCAAATCGGAGAATTTTGTCATGGATAAGAGGGAATGGCGGACATAAAGAGCAAAAAAGCGGCTAACTTTACTTCTTAACCTTGAACATATTTTTTCTGGGAGCAATACCCGTTTCCTCGCCGTAATCAATAAATGAAAGCCGCGCGTTGGGATCGAGTTTCGCGAGCACGTCCGCCACGGTGTTTACGGCGATGATGTACTGCTCCGCGGGAGTGAAGGCGCGGCAGGCGGGACACGCGCACCATGTGTTCTCCTGCCCCTCTTCGGGCCACAGGTGAAAAACACGCCGCTGGGTTACAACCTGCATGGAGCGCTCAAATATTTTTTGCGCGTTTTCCGCGATAACAGCAGTCGTCTTGGGGTTGGTAGGGCAAAAATGATGCTTTTTTTTCCGCTTGCCCTGCTCCATGCGAAAAAGCTCACTGTGAAATATAAATAAATTTCTCGGTACAAACAAGGATAATTCGCGCCCGCCCGCTTCAATTGTAAGCTCGTACTTTTTTATCAGTTTGACGTACTCCTTGTGAAGCCCTGCGGAACATTCAGCCAAAGAAAAAACCAGCGTGTTATAATTGTTTTGCGCCGCCCATTTTATGGTTTCAATCCGGTCATTCTTGCCGCCTTTTTTTTCCACGAACAGCCTTTTTCGCTCTGTCATAATATCATCATATAGTCTAACGCGATTAATTACCATATAATAAACCTATGGAATTTGACGCCGCGATAATAGGCTGCGGAGTTTCGGGGGCGAATATAGCCCGCCGCCTTTCGGCATATAACATAAAAACAGCTATTCTGGAAAAAGCCGCGGACGTGTCTTTCGGGACTTCCAAAGCCAATTCCGGTATTATCCACGGCGGTTTTCACCACAACAAAAAGTACCTGAAAGCCCGCCTTGAAATGCAGGGCAGCCTTATGTTCGACCAATTAAGGCGCGAGTTGAATTTTCCCTTCCGCAGGTGCGGGATAATCGTCGCCGCCCTTCACGAAGAAGAGATGAAGGTTGTCGAACACCTGTATTTGCAGGGGGTCGAAAACGGCGTTATCGGGATAGAGCTTTGCTCCCGCCACAGGATTCTTGAGCTTGAGCCCAAGCTTTCCACGGACGCCGTCGGCGGCCTTTACGCGCCCGGAGGCGGCATAATCGAGCCGTACCGCTTTGTCTTTGCCCTTGTCGAGTCGGCGCTGAAAAACGGCGTACAATTATTAACAAACTTCAAAGTAAATGAGGCGGCGCGAAACGGGGATTTTTGGTCTATCCGCGCCGAAGACGGCAGGGAAATAAAAAGCCGTTATGTGATAAACTCAGCCGGCCTCTTTGCCGACGAAGTTTCAAAAATATTCGGCGCGGAAGAATTTACGATTAGCGCGAGAAAAGGCGAGTATTTTCTTTTAGATAGATTGACAAAAGCCTGTCCGTCAAAAGTGGTCTTTCCCGTTCCGACAAGCGTTTCAAAAGGAATGTTGGTAATCCCCACGGTTGAGGGAACCGCCCTTGTCGGCCCCACCGCCGATGCCGTAGAAGACAAGGATGATTTTTCCACCACTTCTTTACACCTAGAGAGGATTCTAGTTTCGGGAAAGACCATGATACCGTCTTTAAGCCAGAACGATGTTATAACTTCTTTCGCCGGCCTTCGCCCGTATTTAGGCGAAGATTTTTATATTGAGGCTTCGGCGAAAGTCCCCGCCTTTGTTCAGGTTGCGGGCATTCAAAGCCCGGGCCTTACCGCCTCCCCCGCCATCGGCGAATATGTAAAAAATATTTTACTTGAGATCGGGCTTATACTGACGGAAAAACCGCATTGGGATCCCTATGTTGAAGACCGCCCTTGCGCGCGTGAACTTAACTTTAACCAACTGGACAGTTTGATCGCTAAAGATCCCAAATGGGGCAACATTGTCTGCCGTTGTGAAAATGTCAGCGAGGCGGAAATAGTACAGGCTGTAAAACTCGGGCACACAACTTTAGACGGAGTAAAATACTTTACCCGCGCTCAGATGGGACGCTGTCAGGGCGGCTTTTGCACCTACAAGATTATAAAAATCATAATGAGGGAAACCGGCCTTTCGTGGGACAAGATAACAAAACACGGCGGAAAGAGCCGCCTGTTGGAGGCCGCTCTGTGAAAGAACTGCAATACGACGCGGTCGTAATAGGCGGAGGAGCCGCGGGAATGGCGGCGGCTCTTGAGCTTGAAACGCAAGGCTTTTCCTGCGCAATTATCGAAAGGGAAGATCACCTTGGCGGAATACTCATGCAGTGCATTCACAACGGTTTCGGCCTTCACGAATTTTCAGAGGAACTGACCGGCCCCGAATTCGCCGAACGTTTTATTGAGCGTGTAACAAAATCAAAAATAGCGGTTTATCTTGACACCACCGTTACGCGCTTTTCTTCCGCCGGCAATAACTGCGTCAAAGAGTTGTACTGCGTCTCTCCTTCAGGCGCTATGAGACTCCAAAGCAGAGCCGTGGTGCTTGCGATGGGCTGCCGCGAGCGCAACAGAGGCAACGTGCGCATACCCGGCTCGCGCCCCGCAGGCATTTATACCGCAGGTCTTGCCCAGCGCCTTGTAAACATAGAAGGCTACATTCCCGGCAAGGAAATAGTAGTTATCGGCTCAGGCGACATCGGGCTTATCATGGCGAGGCGCATGAGCTGGGTCGGCTGTAAGGTAAAAGCCGTAGTAGAAATAATGCCGTACCCTGCGGGACTTACGCGCAACATCGTCCAGTGCTTAAAAGACTTTGACATTCCGTTATACCTATCTTCGCAGACAACAAGCATCTTCGGCAACGACCGGGTACAGGGAATTGAGGTAAGCCCGATGGAAAACGGAGTTATTGTGCCTGAAAAAAAATTTCGTATCGACTGCGATACCGTCCTGTTGTCTGTCGGACTTGTCCCCGAAAACGAGCTTTCCAAGACGGCGGGAGTTGAGCTAAACGGCGTTACAAACGGCCCTATTGTAGATTCAGATTTAATGACAAACATGGAAGGAGTCTTTGCCTGCGGCAATGTGCTTCACGTCCACGACCTTGTAGACTGGGTCTGCGAAGAAAGCAGGCGCGCAGGCCTCTACGCCGCCCAATGGCTTAAGGGAGAACGCCCCGCGTTACAGATACGCGCCAAAGCCGGCCCATCCGTTCGTTACGTGAACCCCGCGCGTATCGCGCCTGATCGCGAAAACCACATTTACCTGCGCTCCATGATTGTAAAAAGCGACGCCGAGCTTGAGATAAGCCTTGACAACAAAGTAATCCGCAGTAAAAAAGAGCGCCATGTTCAGCCATCGGAGATGATCACGGTAAACCTTTGCCCCAAGGATTTTAAGGGACTGGAAATAAATTCCGATTCCGTCCTGGAATTCAGCATTAAGTAGGAGTATTATGCGAAACTTGACCTGTATTGTATGTCCAATCGGCTGTTCCCTCACCGTAAACGAAGACCAAAGCGGAAATTTATCGGTAACAGGCAACCGCTGTCTTCGCGGTCAAGCATACGCGATGGAAGAAGTCCGCGCGCCCAAACGCACGGTAACCGCCACCTGCCGAATCGACAAGGACGCGGGCATTGTTAAAAGGATTCCTGTTAAGACGGCTTCTCCTTGTCCGAGAGAGAAAATTTCTGATTTACTGGATGATATTTACAAATTAAAAATTTCTTTGCCTGTGAAAACGGGAGATGTTTTGATTAAGGACTGGAAGGGCGAAGGGATTAATGTGGTGGCGACGAGGACGATTGGGTAAGAGAAGAATTTTTACCACACGCTAACTAAAAGCACGGCGTCAAGCCGTGTTGGACGTTTATGCCGCACAGCGTAAGCACCAGTAAAAGCCGCTATTTACAAAAAAGTAAGGCCATCTTTAGGTGGCCGCCAGTGCGTATACGAACATCACGAACTTTTTGTACATAACTTGTCGTTATTCGCATTAGTGTCATTATTTATAAGGTCTTTTTGCAAAAACCGGACAAGTATTATGACAACTTGATTTGTCATTTCTGTCATATCCTGTACAACCATAAAACGCCTCATCATTTTTTATTTCATAATTATTTATCCATCAGTGCATTTTCCACATTTATAAATGTCATGGAAATGTGATTTGTTGTTTGTCATAAAATCGCATACTTCCGGTTCATTGGTGCAAAGGTAAAGATTTTAGCCGTAATTTTATTAAATTCATATTTGAGGGGATATTTACATACAGGACAATGCAGTCTGAACAAATCAACTGTTTCCATATTTACATTTTCAGAATGTGAAATTTTGAAGTCATTTATTAGCTCGATAAGGAAACGCGATGGCTTTTTTTGCGGTGTAAGAATGTAAACTCTGTTTTTCGTGCGAGTAAGCGCAACATAAAAAAGCCTTCGTTCTTCCGCAAAAGGCATGGAAGTATCTTCAAAACGTACAAGTTTCATAATTGGATCATCTTCTAATTGACATGGGAAACCGAATTTTCCTTCAAACATATTAAGTATAATTCATAAAATTTACCCGTTCTGTATATTTTATAGCTATCATAATTATATCGTCCAATAAGCAAGATAGATGCGTTTCTTCCGTATTCACTGAGAATACGTTCTACTGTTTTTTCGGCCGCTTCCGCCATCGCATAATCGGGTTTAAATATATCGTCAAATTCTGTAAGAATAATTGGATTTCCAATATGTTTCGGTGATATTAGTCTTTTTTTGATTTGTGAAATGTTTTTCTGTACAAAGCCCCCGGCAATATCAATTAATTCCTGTGAATTTCGGTAAGTATGAGTTATTTTCATTTCTACACCGCTTCCCATAAGCTCTAAAAAGCGGGTAAACAAACCTATTTCAGAACCGGCAAACGAAAAAAAAGATTGCCAATCATCACCAACAGCAACAACTTTTGCTTTTGTTATTTCGCTTAACCGTTTTGTCAGGTTAAAACGCTGGCATGCAATATCCTGAAATTCATCAATAATGATGAAGATCGTTATATTAATTTGGGGCTTTTACATGAAACAGTTATTCTTCTTGTAGTAACTGTTGATAAAAATGATGGAAATACCCAAATAATTACTGCAAGGAAAGCAACTAAAATTGAACAGGAGGCATATAATGAGCACTACAAAAAAAGCACGAATAGCGGCAAAATTTAAGGCTTTAAAAAACACTGATTTTTCAGATGCGCCGGAATTAACTGCTGAACAAATTGCGCAATTGAAACCTTCCCATTACCGAAATATGGCAAACTATAAGCCTATCAAGAAAACTGTAAATATTCGCATAGAACCTCAACCGAGCACATAGGGCGAAGGTTCCCCTCTTGCTGCTGATATTCTTGAATGGCTAAAAAAAGACGGGAAAGGTTATCAGAGTCGTATGAATGCTATTTTGCAAGAAGAGATGCTACATTCAATATCATAATAAAAATCTTTTACTTTTTCAAAAATTGTTTGATATTTATTCATACATCTACATCGTAGGGCATTTTTTTCTTAATTTATAATATTTCCCCGACGCAGAAGCTTCATGTATTCCCTGCATAATATCCAGTACATGAAAAGCAAGTTCTCCGTTGGCGCTATGCGGACGGTTTTCTTCAATCGCTTCCGCCATTTCTGTAATTCCCAAACCTCGGCAGTTATCTGAAAATTCATTAATAAGCGGCACGGTTGTCCAATCTTCTTCGTGCGAACGCCGCACAAGAACAGGTCCGCCGAATGTGTTTGGATCGGGAACTTTCAGTGTGCCTTCAGTTCCGTAAATTTCTATGTAAGGCAGTGAATGTGAGTATACGTCAAAACTGGTAATTAAAACGCCGACAGCGCCGCAAGCGAAATCAAGCGTTCCGGCGATGTGAGTGGGAACTTCAACATTTATAATTTCTCCGTAATGCTGTTTGCTTGTGATTGTCCTTGCAGGCATACTTATTCTTGCGCTTCCGCTCACTCTCGCCACCGTTCCCAAAAGACTGACCAGAGCGGTTAAATAGTACGGTCCTACATCGAACATCGGGCCGCCGCCATTTTTGTAAAAAAAATGAGGCGACGGATGCCAGTCTTCGGGTCCGTGATTCATCATAAAAGAAGAAGCCGCCACAGGCGTTCCGATTTTTCCGTCATCAATCAATTTTTTGCAGGTTTGAATACCCGCTCCCAAAAATGTATCTGGGGCAGAGCCGACTCTTACGCCTTTTTTTACCGCTGTTTTAAGCAACTGTACGGTTTCTTTGCGTTTTATACAAATAGGTTTTTCGTTGTAGATATGTTTGCCTGCTTTTACAGCGGCAAGAGCGATTCCATAATGCTGTTTGGGCGGAGTAAGATTGAGCAATATATCGACATCGGCGCTATTTAGCATTTCGTCTAACGTTTTAAAAGCCGTTACGTTATAATCTTCGGCGGCTTTCTTCGCTTTTTCAAAAGTAGTATTCATTACCGCCGTTAGTTTTACTCTTTTTCCGAACATACCTGTAAGGTTATCAAGATAAATTTTACTGATGTTTCCAATACCGACAACACCGATACGCTGCATTGTTACAAGTTCTTCCTCGCCGCCGCGCTTTGCGCGTGCCCTTCCAGCCCTTCGGCGCGGGCGAGTATTTCTGCGGCGTTACGCGCTTTTTCAAAACCTTCGCCCTGAGTACAGCGCAACGCGGTAACAGTTTTTAAAAAGTGACGCACAGACAGGCCGCCTGTGAAACGGGCGCTTGTTGATGTGGGAAGGGTGTGGTTAATTCCGGCAGAATAATCGCCGAGGACTTCGGCGCAAAGGCTTCCTATAAAAAGCGAGCCGTAATTTTTAAGTTTGGGTATCCAAGCGTCTGCGTCTGCGGTTTGAAGTTCCAGATGTTCAGGCGCGATTGTATTAGCGATACGAATCGCATCTTCCCGTGTTTGATAAATGACAATTAAACCGCCTTCTTCCAAAGAAGCGCGGGCGGTTTTTTCTGTCGGCAGTTTTTTTATTCTTTTCTCGACAGCCTCAAGAATTTTTTCGGCAAGTTCTTTGTTTGGAACCAACGCCCTCGCCCGCGCGTCAGGATCATGCTCGGCTTGCCCCAGCATATCAGCGGCTGCAAGATCGGCCGTCTTTTCAATATTACCGCCGTAAGCCTGCCCGTCCGCGATTATAAGCACGTCGGTAGGACCCGCGATAAAATCAATTCCTACCTCGCCGAATAATTGCCGCTTGGCTTCGGCTACATATTTGTTGCCTGGACCGGCGATAATATCAACGCGAGGAACGGATTCCGTGCCAAGCGCGAGAGCGGCTATCGCCTGAGCGCCGCCGATAGCGAAAATACGCACATTGTTGTTATTTACCGCTTCTACGGCGACAGCGGCGGCGGCGAGTATTTTTTTATCGGGTATGCCGTATTGCGTAGGCGGCGATGAGAATATCACCTCATCCACACCTGCGCAAAAAGCGGGGATCATGCACATAAGTACCGAGGAAAACAGTGGGAAACGTCCGCCGGGAACGTAAACCGCTGCTTTTTCAACAGGAAGTATCCGCTGTCCCGTAATAAGCCCCGGTTCCATTTCAAATTCAAAATCGGCGAATTGTTCCCTCTGTTTGTCGGAAAAGCGTTTTATGTGCATTGCCGCAAGTTCAAGCGCCTGCGCCAAAGACGTCTCGGTTGCGCGTAACTGCTCAAGGGCTCGTTTTGCTTCCGAAAGCGGTACTTCAAGGTTTTTGGGAGAAGATTTGTCGAATTGGGACGCGAATTTTCTGACGGCGGCATCCCCTTTTGCGCGTACTTCCGAAATTATTCTTTTAACCTTTTTTTCGGTCTTTATATCGTTAGCGTGTTTTTTATTGTTTTTCCAAAAAGAATCAAATTCTTTGCTTGAAATAATTTTCATCAATCTTACCTTTATATCTCCTTACCTCAATATCTCCCGGCACGCCTCAATAACTTTATCCATATCCGCGTCTGTGCCGATACTGATACGTAAAAAATCCGCGATTCTTTCTTTGTTGAAATGCCGCACAAGAATATTTCGGCTGCGCAGCGCTGAAAACAATTGAGCGCCGCTTATTTTCGGAGGCTTTACAAATAAAAAGTTAGCCTGCGACGGCAGTACCATGAACCCAAGATCGCGTAATGCTTTCGCCGTCTTTTCCCGTGTGGCATTCACTCGTTTGTTGATTTCATCGTAATACGCCGCGTCTGTTACAGCCGCCGTCGCTCCCGCGAGAGCGAGAAGGTCGAGGGTGTAAGAATTAAATGAGTCGCGTATTCTGCATAGTCCTTCTATCAGTTTTTCATTACCGACAGCGAAACCGAAACGCAAGCCGGCAAGAGACGCTGACTTTGAAAACGTATGCACGGTCAGCAGATTTGGTTGAGCGTTAATGGAGCTAACCGCCGATTTTATGCCGCTTGCTCCTGAAAACGCTATGTAGGCTTCGTCAATAATAAGGACTTTTCCCTGTTTTTCAAGGTATTCGGCAAGAGACAGTACTTCATCTAACGCAAGGGCGACGGCGGTCGGCGCGTTTGGATTGGGAAATATTACGCCGCCTGATGGTATCTTATAATCATTTATGTTAATCGAAAAATCCTGAGTAAGAGCGATTGTACGGTACGGGATTTCCCAAAGATTTGCGTATACAGGATAAAAACTGTAGGTAATGTCTGGAAAGAGAATCTGCGCGGCTTTTTCGCCGCTTTCAAAAAAAGCTCCGAAGGCGAACGCCAGAATTTCATCAGAACCGTTGCCCGCGAAAACCTGCTGAGGCTTTACACCATAACGGGCGGCGGCGGCTTCGCGGAATGACGCACATTCAGGATCGGGATACAGACGCAGGCGTTCCCCTGCGGCGTTTTTGACTGCTTCAATAACTTTTGGAGACGGAGGATACGGGTTTTCGTTGGTGTTAAGTTTTATTATTTTCCCGTCCTTGGGCTGTTCGCCGGGGGTATACGGAGAAAGTTTTTTTATTCTGCTGTTCCAGAAATCGCCCATTATTTTTTGTGTCTCCGGTCAAGCTCGTCAATAATCTCCTGAATGGTGACTCCCGCCCTTGTCATAAGCACGGTAGAAAAATAAAAAAGGTCTGCGGCTTCCCAGACAATTTCATCATGTTTTTTCGCTTCGCAAAGCTCTTTCGCTTCTTCCATAACTTTTTCCCTGACAAGATCATCGTCAAGGGTGGCTGTGTATGAGCCGGGCGCCGGATTGCGAAAACGTTCTCTTATTATATCCTGTAAAAATTGCAGTGTGTAATCTCTGTTAGTTGCAAAGCACGACCATGCGCCGGTGTGGCAGACGGGGCCGGCAGGTTCCGCTATTGCAAGAATAGCGTCCCTGTCGCAGTCAGTCCTCAACCGAATGAGCTTTAACACATTGCCTGAATTTTCGCCTTTCATCCAGAGTTTATCGCGGGTACGGCTGTGGAAACAGACATAGCCGCGCTTAAATGTTTCAGCTAACGCCTGCCTGTCAGTAAAGCCTGTCATTATCACTTGTCCGTCCGTGGATTGGACAATTAACGGGAGAAGTGAATTTTGATCTTTCTCCCAATTAAGAGACTGGACAAAGGCGTCCGCCAGGCTTATTTTTCCGGTGTAAAGCGCCATGCCCAGCTGAACATCACAGCCTATGGCGGCAATTTCTTCAAGTTCAGCCAAGGTTGAAACGCCGCCCGCGACGGTAACTTGACATGAGACCAACTCGCGCAATCTGCGCGCAGGGGCTAAATCAATACCGGACATTGTGCCCTCGCGCTCGACGCAGGTAAAAAGCAGTTCGCCGGCAAAAGACTCAACCTGTCTTGCCGCTTCCACAATATTAATACCTGTGGAAGTTTTCCAACCGTCTACGACAACTTCTCCGTTGCGCGCGTCTACGGCTACAATTAAACGCTCACGCCCTATTTTTTTTGACATGGCCTCGAGGAAGGGGACGTTTACCGCAAACTCGCCGCCGGCAACTCCTGCGCCTTTTTTCGCGGGGTTGCGAAAAGCGCTTGATCCGATGATTATTTTCCGCGCTCCAAGGCTGATAAGTTCCTGCGCCTGCTCGGGCGTTCTGATGCCGCCGCCTACCCTGCACTCGGCTTTTCGCAGGAGAGGCTTTATCATTTCGAGGTTGCTGCCCTTCCCCATCGCGGCGTCAAGGTCGATGACCGCGACTTCGCCGTACCGGTCGAATTCCGCAGCGAGTTCAAGGGAATTTTCACGCTGAAGAACCAGTTCTTCGCCCAGTTTTAACTGGACGACTTTGCCGTTCTGAATATCTATTGAAGAAATTATCATAGGGATATTTTACCGAAAATAAATCATTTTATCAAATGGGCATTGGTATCGGGATACGACAATAACCTTTGTTTTATTATCGCTCCGTGGTGCTTTGTCGGCGTATACTTCCAATCCGAGATCATATTCGGGGTCGCCGCAGTGTGAAAGCACCATCCTGCCCAATTCAACTTATTAGTGTCCATCCAGTCAAGCATACCGCTGAGCCATGAAGGAAACTTTACCGCACCCCATTGCCCGTCAGGGTCTATGCCGAATTCGCCTATTAAGACTGGATATTTATCCGCTATGCAAAGAACCTTAGCGTCATGATTTTTACCGTCCCATTCTTTAAACGGGTATATGTGCGAGTCATACATAATCCCGTTGCCTTCGGGAGTATCTTTAAGCGCATAAGTTAAGGCTATTCCGCGTAAATCGTAAGCCCAATCAAGGCCTCCGGCGATTATTATATTATTTGCGCCTAACGCTCTTATTTTTTCGAGAATTTTCTGGTGTCCGGGCGTATTGTAGTTATGTTTTTTTTCATCTTTTTTTCCGCGATTTTCCGTTTCATTTACGGTACCGCCGTTTCTCCACACTTCCCATGTTATATCGCGAGGTTCATTGTACAAGCCGAATAATACCGCGGGATTATTTGAATATTTTTCTGCGACATCAAGCCAAAATTCCAGCGAATTGTCGTCGGGCATAGAATGTTGACCGATATTTTTTCCCCACACTCCGGCATTGGACCAATGCAAATCAAGATCGATGTATTTTCCGGAACTAAAAGCGAGTTTTATCACATCATCTACAATTTTTCGGTATTGTACACCTCCGTCCTTCGGATTCGGCGTACTCCAGTCCGACACCTTGCCGAACCAGCGATCCTGAGACAAAGGCAGGCGAATAAAATTACAATTCCAGTTTGTAAACACCTCGCGCGCGGAAGAAAGCACATTATCTCCTTTGCTGTTCCATTCTAGACTGCATATATTTACGCCTGTAAGTCTTACTTCCTCGTTCTTTTCATTTAATATCTTATTTCCCGATGTATGAAGCATACTGCTTGGCATATTTATATATGCCTCAGTCGAATTCGCAAGATTCTTTTTATTTGTTCTTGAAGTACAAGCCATTAATAAGAATAATACCACAAACAGAAAAATTAATTTTTTTCTCATTTATATCTCTTTCTATATTATACAGCATTTTACAATATTTCGCATCAAGAATTTACCGTAAGATTTTTGACCCACTTTTCCTTACGGAGAAAATGACGCGCTACAAATATTTTTACTATATCGGTTATTTTTAACAGAGCAAACATGGGAACAGGCGCAAGCGAAGTTAAAAATGAAAGAAGCACGGAACCGGGCGCAAAAAGTAAAAGATTGACGGATACGTCGGTGTACATTCCCATCGCCGTGTCGCCTCCTGCGCGGGAAACGGCAAATTGCGTGTTGATAAAACACCACAACGGCAGATAAGCGAGAATAACAAGCACAAGACCGAGGCAATTCGCCCTTGCCGCGATTGTAAGGTTGGAAAATACGATTGGTACAAGAGTATAAACTATCACGGCTCCAGGAATTGCAAAGATAACGCCTGCGACAAAGCCTCCCCATTTAATCCACATGGCGCGGCTTCGCGCTTCATCCAATTTACCGGCTCCCAAAGATCCGCCTACCAAAACGCTTGACGCCGTCCATAAACCGCCGAAGAGCATGAAGAAAATATTCGCTATTGTCCAGCCTGCCGCCATACCCGCGACAACTTCAGCACCGCCACGCCTGTTGTACATGGCGATCATCAGCGTTTCGGACGCGACCCACGATATTTCCGAGGCAAAGATCATTCCCGACTTTGCGAAAATTTCAGCTACAAGACGTTTTTTGATCGCAAACAACCTTTTTATACCTGTAAAAAACGGCGCTTTTGAATATGACGCGTAACTTATATAAGTTACAGCTTCAAAAAACCGTGCAATAATTGTTGCATAAGCCGCGCCTGTAACTTCAAGACGCGGAGCGCCTAGATTGCCGTAAATCAATATCCAGTTCCCGACCGTATTAATAACTGTCGCAATCGCCGAGATGATAAGCGGAATTTTAGGATTCGCTATTTCGCGGAAACTTGTACCGACAGACAATGAGATCGCCATCGGGAAAAATGTCCATGACACAAGCTTAAGATAGCTCGAACCGATAAACGCGATTTCATCCTGTGCGGCGTTATTCGTCGTCAAAATTCCGATAAAGCGGGAAGGAAACGCGCGGCATAATAAAAAACAAAGAAACGCAATGCCGAAAGAAAAGAGAATCTTAAAACTGTACGCGTTTCTCATACCTTCGCGGTCGTTTGCGCCGTTAAACTGAGCTATGTAAATACCGCCCGCCTGACAAACAGTGTTTACGATTACAAAGAAGACAAAATTCAAGTGATTGGTCACATTCACTGCCGCCATGCTGACGTCTCCCAAACCGGCAACCATAAAGCTGTCGACAAGCGAAACCATACTCATAATAAATTGCTGAAGCATGACCGGAACGGCGATTGCCAATGCCATGCGGTAAAATGACATCGGACCCAAACGGGATTTTATACTTTGAAGCGGTAACATAGACTGCATTCCCCTATTTCTAAACATTGGCAAATTTCTTAACAAGTGTCAAGCAGTTACAAGATGTAAGTTTATTATTAGCCGCAGTTCGCGTAACTACCTTGCCGTAAATTCACGCGCCCATACAACTTGATCTTCTCTAAGTTCCCAGAACACAGCTTGTATAGACTTTTCGCTATTTCTTCCGTACAGCCAATTATTGTCTTCTTTTGTTAAATAAAATACTCCTGACCAACTTTTTACGATCGCTTTTTTAACTATTTGTATTTTTTTATTATGCGATGTATCATGTTTCCAATCACCGTAATTTATTCCTTGGGACCTATACCATTTTCTAAATCTATCATCATCTTTTTTTGATGAGCTTAAGTACAAATTATTTAAAACACAGTGAAAAACATCAAAGTCTGATAATAAAACCTTATTATCCGGTATTTCAATTTCAAGTTGTACTGACTTATTCCCTCTCGGCGATAATCCGCTTTTACGCAAGTCCCTTTTCTTTTTTTTACCTTCCCATTGATACCATGCCCATATTGGATAACGTACTCCTTCAGGCATAATGTCTTTTTTAGCTAATTCTGATGCCATCCAGTCATACGCAAATTTTAAGCTTTCTTCACACCATAAGTATTTTTCATTTGCATGTAAAACACCGGTCTTTTTTAACTGTTTATAAGCTTTCTGATCTTGTATTGTCCATAATTTCATATTATTCTTTTTTTAGAGTAAATTTGCGTTAAATCCTATCATACTTTTTATCTTATCAAGTTTCTGTTTTTACATCAATAGTTTCATTTCCTTGCTATGTTCTTCAACAAAAAAATTCCATGCCAAAAACCGCACATTTTTTAGCATATTCTTATGCTAGCTTTCCGCGTATTTATGCTGTATACTGTTATCTATGAAAAAGTACATATCTTTATTAATTATTACCCTACTTCTGATTACGCAACTCTCAAGCACGGGAGTACCATCGAGTAAAAACCAGCAAAAACCTGTTGAATGGAACACGCCTGAAGAACTGGTTATTAAAATGACATTGGCCGAGAAAATCGGGCAGATGACTCAAGCGGAGCGCGGAAGCCTTCAAAAAGGCGATATTCAAAAATACTTCCTTGGTTCCGTTTTAAGCGGAGGCGGCTCTACTCCGCCTGAAAATAATCCTAAAGGCTGGTTAAAAATGGTTAACGGCTTTACGGAAGAATCGCTTAAAACAAGGCTTAAAATTCCTCTTGTTTACGGGATTGACGCGGTACACGGACACAACAACGCGAAAGGCGCGACTATCTTGCCGCACAATATCGCGCTTGGAGCTATTGCGGCAGGCGATCAGGTAAAAGGAGCGCAGTCAGCTTATACCGCAGGAAAAATCACCGCTGAAGAAATGCTTGCGACGGGCGTGCGCTGGACATTTGCGCCTGTGCTGGGTGTCGCGCAGGATCCCAGATGGGGACGCACTTACGAAAGTTACAGCGAGAATGTTGTTCTTGTTTCGGCATTAGGCGAATATTTTATCAAAGGTTTACAGGAGAACGGCGCCGCCGCCTGTATGAAGCACTTTCTCGGAGAAGGGCAGACAGTAAACGGGGCCAATCAGGGTAACGCTCTTTTGGATCAGGAGGGAATCGAGCAGATTCTTCCGCCTTACCGCGCGGCAATCAGGGAAGGGGCAATGGCTTTAATGCCTTCGTTCTCAAGTATAAACGGAATAAAGATGCATCAGAATAAAGAATTGCTTACGGATTTACTGAAAGGCAAAATGGGATACAAGGGCTTTGTAGTTTCCGACTGGTCGGCAATTAAACAGCTTACAGGCGGCAGTTACAGAATGCAGATCGCAAACGCGATTAACGCGGGAGTTGATATGTACATGGCAGCCGACAACCGTGATCATTGGGTTTCTTTTATAAGTAATCTTACTAATCTTGTAGAAGACGGAATCGTTCCGATGTCGCGCATTGACGACGCGGTTATCCGTATTCTGCGTTTCAAACAAAGTTTAAAGTTATTTGATAATCCGATGATAAAGCAGGCGGGCGAAATTGGAACAGACGAGAATAGAGCGGCGGCTCGCGAACTTGTTTCCGATTCTCTTGTTCTTTTACGCAACGAAAAAAACGCAATGAAAAAACTTACCGAAAGTAAAAAGATTTTAGTCGTAGGACAGGGGGCCAATAACATAGGAATGCAATGCGGCGGCTGGACAATAACATGGCAGGGAGCGCTCGGTAATCCTACGAAAGGTACAACAATACTTGACGGCATAAAAGCCGCGACAAGAGGCAAAGCCGATATTACTTATTCCGAAGACGGAAAAACAGATGGCCGTTTCGACGCCGTAATAGCCGTAATCGGAGAAAACCCATACGCTGAAACCGAAGGCGACCGTCCCGGCAACATCAGTATCCGCGACAGGGATTTGGAAATGCTTAGGAGAATTTATGATCATCGCCACATTGTGGTCGTTATCATGTTATCGGGACGGCCTATGAACATCGGCGACGAGTACAAAAAATGGGACGCTTTTATCGCCGCGTGGCTTCCGGGAACAGAAGGCGCCGGAGTCGCTGACGTTCTTTTCGGAGGCAAAAGCTTTACGGGACGCACCCCTTACACATGGCGGAAAACGTTTAACGGAGAAGTTTTGTATCCTTACGGGGCGGGGCTTTAATTTGCAAGATTAGCTGTCAGCGTCTTGAAATTTTCCAGCGCGGTTCCCAGATTTTCCATAATTTCGGCGGCAAGAATATCAGGATCGGGAAGGCTGTCAAGATCGGTTAGGGATTTATCTTTGAGCCAGAAAATATCAAGGCTGGTCTTGTCCCTTTCCAAAATTTCCTTGTATGTGAAACGGCGAAAGCGTCCTTCAGGTTTTTTATCGCTCCATGTTTCTTTACGT
>Ga0268262_10003532_pt1 | contig 16848 bp, 9 predicted proteins | sample TergutNc150P3_FD_190354 | JGI IMG/M metagenome (GOLD analysis project Ga0268262, IMG submission 190354) | Nasutitermes corniger P3 segment gut microbial community from laboratory colony in Florida, USA - Nc150 P3 (SPAdes) (version 2) | ecosystem: Host-associated > Arthropoda: Insects > Digestive... | reverse complement strand
CCCCCCCCCGGTTTACCGCGGGTTGGTCATCCGTTTAACAAGGAAGAAGAAAGTAAAGAGATGAAAATAATTTTTGTTGTTGACGACAGTGATACCAGCCTCTCAATAGCGAAAAAAGCTCTGGAGAACCAATACAGGGTTTTAACAATGTCATCAGGCGCCAAAATGCTTAAGTTCCTGGAAAAAATTATTCCTGATTTGATCATTCTGGACATCCAAATGCCGGATATGAACGGATTTGAAGCGATAAAAATCTTGAAGTCCAAGCCCATATACGCCGGGATTCCCGTTATATTTCTTACAAGCAGTTCAGACAGCGATATTGAGGCAAAAGGTTTTGAACTGGGCGCGGTAGACTTCATCTTAAAACCTTTTTCCGCCCTTGTACTGCACAACCGCATAAAAATGCAGCTGGATATTGAAGATATAATCAGTGAACGCATGGAAAAAGTCAGGATTCTTCAGAAAAGCTTTATGGCCGTTGTCGCAAACGCGATAGAAGAACGCGACAGGGATACTGTCGGCCACAATGATCGTATTGCAATGTATATTAAAATACTGCTGACCGCAATGAAAGAAAAGGGAGTATACGCCGATGAAATATCAAGCTGGGATATTGATAAAATAGCGTCGGCCTCCCGTCTGCATGATATAGGAAAAATCAACATAACAGAAACAATTTTAAACAAACCGGAAAAATTGGACGACGACGAATATAATCAAATTAAAAACCACCCCAGTTACGGCGTAAACCTAATCGACAATATTTCAAAACAAATCGGCGAAGAAGATTTCTTGCATAACGCAAAATTGTTTGCCGAACATCATCACGAGCGCTGGGACGGCGCCGGTTATCCGCATGGGTTGAAAGGAACGGATATTTCCATGCATGGCCGTATAATGGCGGTTATTGACGTATATGACGCGCTTGTTTCCAAACGCCCTTACAGGGAACCGCTTTCCAGTGAAGAAGCCGTTAAAATTATTTTATCAGACTCAGGGAAACATTTCGATCCTAAAATAATCGAAGCCTTTATTGCCATACAGGAGCAGTTAAAAGAAGCAAGATGGAAATTGTAATCAGAAAACAACCTGACAGGTGTTATATGTTTTAAATTTAATTTTTAATTAGGAGATGACTTATAATGAATAAACGTTCAATGATAACCGGGGCCGCCGTTATTTTTATTCTCCTTTCATTTACGGTTCTTTTAATTATTTTCATCCATAAAGGGGAAATCATAGACCTTGAAAACGCCGTCTACATAGAAAAAGACAAACTCAAGGACGACATGTTATATCTCGAATCCATGCTGGAGAACGACCATAGTATCGTACACATTGGAAACGGCGATTATATAAATGAACAGGAAAAGGTCTTTTCTCCCGTATACCACCGCCCCCTTATAGAACAACTGTCGCACAATATGGGAATAGAAGTGGCTATTTATATAAAGGAAAATAACAACTACCGCTGTATAACATCCACTATTGTTGATACAAACGGAAATCCGGCGGTAGATATTATTCTTGGAGAAGCGAGCGCGGCATACGCTTTTATTCAATCCGGCACGGATTATAACGGCAAAGACGTTATTTTTGGACATAATTACCTTACCTTATACCGCCCTCTTTTTCAGCCCGAAACAAACGAAGTTATGGGTATTTTATTTACCGGCATTAAAATGTCGGTAATAGAAAATATAATCTCACATAAAAACGATTCGCATACAACCCATATTCTATTAATAAATTTAGGGTTTATATTGATGGGAATATCACTGGCGGTAATCCTCATTTTAATATTGCTTCGAAATAATTCAGAGAAAAAAAAAGCGGAAGAACACCTGCGGACCATATTCGAAACTATGCCGTTGGGCGCGCACATTCACAGTAAAAACATGGATTTTTTTGAATGTAATGACAGCGCGGTCAAATTATTCGGAGTATCAAGCAAAAAGGAACTTATCGAAAATTTTCATCAGCTTTCCCCCAAATATCAGCCGGACGGCAGACTGTCAAGCGAGAGGATGAATGAACTAATTAACAAAGCTTATGACGAAGGTTACTGCCGTTTTGAGTGGATTCACAAGAGGCTGGATGGGGAGACAATACCGTGCGAAATCACGCTTGTACGGGCTAAACGTGAAAAAGATTATTTTATAACCGCATACCTTCGCGATTTACGCGAATCAATGCAAATGCTTAAAGAAATCCGCCAGCGAGAAAAATTACTGAATACGGTAAACAGGGTGGCCAATATTTTGTTGTCCGTCAATTATGAAATTTCTTTTACGGAGTCGCTGTTAAAGAGTTTTGAACTTATAGGACAATCCTTTAATGTTGACCGCGTTCAAATTTGGCGTAATGAGATGCTGGACGAAGAACTGCATTTTGTCCTCAGATACGAATGGCTTAGTGAAAACGGCAAGAGCAACGTGCAAATTCCTGTCGGTCTGCACTTTCCCTACACTCTTAAACCGGAGTGGTTAAAATTATTCCTGCGCGGCGAATATATAAACGCGCCGTTATCAGATATGCGGGAAGACGACCGTATGTTTTTATCTTCATACGGAATGAAAACCATTGTTATTATTCCGATGTTTATAGAAAGCGCTTTCTGGGGTTTTTTCAGCATTGACGACTGCCTGCAGGAGCGTATCTTTTCAGACGATGAAATCCATATATTAACATCCCTGGGTCTGATGATGACCAACGCCATAGACAGAAATTTACGTCTGTCACAAATACGCGAAGCTAATGAGCGCACGCAGGTTATGTTTGACACTATGCCTTTAGGCGCGCACACCCACAGCAAAAACATGGACTTTTTCGACTGCAATGACAGCTCGGTCAAATTATTTGGATTGTCAAGCAAAAAGGAACTTAAAGAAAAATTTCATCTGATTTCACCCGAATATCAGCCGGATGGCAAACTGTCAATTGAGAAAATGCAGGAAGTTATTAAAAAAGCTTATGATGACGGTTACTACCGTTTTGAGTGGATGCACCAGAAACTGGATGGGGAGCCATTACCATGTGAGGTCACGCTTGTTAGAACCAAACATGATGAGGATTTTTTTATAACCGCCTATCTTCGCGATTTACGCGAATCAAAGCAGATGATTAAAGAAATCCGTCAGCATGAAAAATTATTAAATACGGTAAACAAGGTGGCCGATATTTTGCTGTCCATCAACGATGAAAAATCTTTTAACCCGTTAGTTTCAAAGAGTTTTGAACTTATAGGAAACTGCATGGATATTGACCGCATTCAAATTATGCGTAATGAGATGATCAGAGGCGAACTGCAAGGCATCTTAAATTATGAATGGCTAAGCCAATTCGCCAAGGACAATCTCGTAAACGGACCGATCGGCACATGCTTCCCTTACAGCGTAAGCCCGGGGTGGACGCAATTATTCATGCGCGGAGAACATATAAACGCCTCGCTATCGGACTTGCCGGAAATAGAAAGCACTTTTCTTAAAACATTTGGAATAAAATCAGTCGTTATTATCCCGATATTTCTGGATAATAATTTCTGGGGGTTATTCAGCATTGACGACTGCCGGACAGGGCGTATCTTTTCAGGTGATGAAATCAATATATTAAGCTCCGTGGGTTTGATGATTACCAATACCATAAACAAAAATTTACAGTTAGTTAAAATACGCGAAGCTAATGATCGCGTACAGGTTATGTTTGACGCCATGCCGCTGGGCGCGTGCTATATTGATGTTAATTCCAAAGTTATAGACTGCAATGAGGAAATGGTTAAAATATTCGGGTTATCAAGCAAACAGGAATATATAGAAAGATTTGAAGAGCTTAACCCTGAGTACCAGCCGGACGGAAATTTATCGAAAAAGGGGATAGCTGATTGCCTTAATAGGGCTTTTACGGACGGTTATTTCCATAAAGAAGTTATGCACCAGAATCTGAAAGGCGATCCAATACCCTGCGAAATTACGCTTGTGCGTGTTAAGCACTATGACGATTTTGTTTTAGCGGCTTATGTGCGGGATTTACGCGAATTAAGAGACGCCGTAGCCGAAATGAATGAGTCGGTAAATTCGTTTAATCTTTTGGAGAATATGCTTAACAATATTGACGCGATGATTTATGTTAATATTCCCCAAACATGCGAAGTTTTATTTATTAATGACTACATGAGGAGTCATTTTAAAATTGAAGGCGAATATTTAGGCAAGTATTGTTATAAATTATTTTTTAAAGACAAAGATGAAATGTGCGAATTTTGCCCATGCCGTAAACATAATGAAGATCCCGGCAGTACCGTCGTTTGGGAAATGCTCAACCCCCTAACAAACCGCATATACCGCAATACCAGCCGTTATATGGAATGGTCTGACGGGAGAATTGTCCATGTTCAACATTCAGTTGACGTAAATGAGCTGGTTATCGCAAAAGAACAGGCAATCAGGGCTAACAACGCAAAAAGCAACTTTTTGGCAAAAATGAGCCATGAAATACGCACGCCGATGAACGCCATTCTTGGCATTACGGAGATCCAACTGCAAAATAAAAATATTCCCGATGATATTCAGGAAGCCCTTGGGAAAATTAATAATTCGGGTTATTTGCTGCTTGGCATTATAAACAACATATTGGACATGTCAAAGATAGAGTCAGGCAAGCTGGAACTGTCGCTGGCCGTTTACGACGTTCCAAGCCTGATAAACGACACGGTTCATCTTAACGTTATATTATACGACAGCAAACAACTTGAGTTAATCCTTGATATTGATGAGAATATTCCGTCAAGGTTGTTAGGCGACGAACTGCGTATCAAGCAAATTATCAATAACCTGCTTTCCAACGCTTTTAAATACACCGATGAAGGTGAAATTAAAATGTCGATTTCCGCCGAATATCATAAGGATGATCCGTCTATGGTGACGCTTATTCTGCAGATAGCGGACACCGGGCAGGGAATGAGCGCGGAACAGGTGGATAAGCTATTTGATGAGTTTACCCGCTTTAATACGGATGTGAACAGTAAAGTGGAAGGCACAGGTCTGGGGATGAGCATTACAAAACAGCTTGTCATTATAATGGGCGGTACAATTGACGTAGAGAGCGAACCGGGCAAAGGCTCGGTATTTACCGTGCGCTTGCCGCAAAAAATTGACGATGCCGAAGTGTTGGGCAAAGAAACAGCCGAAAAACTAAGAGATTACCGTAATTCCAATATAATTCAGGATAAGAAGACGCAGATTGTATGCGAGTATATGCCATACGGCAAGGTTTTAATAGTTGACGATGTGGATACAAACCTGTATGTCGCAAGAGGATTAATGTCACCTTACGGTCTAGCCATTGAAACGGCCAAAAGCGGCTTTGAATTGATTGAAAAAGTTAAAAACGGCGCCGTCTATGACATTATATTCCTGGATCATTTTATGCCAAAAATGGACGGCATAGAAGCCGCAAAAATTATACGGGAGATGGGCTATACGAATCCCATTATAGCGTTGACGGCAAATGCGATTGTAGGGCAGGCTGAGATGTTTACAAAGAACGGATTTGACGGGTTTATTTCAAAACCGATAGACATAAGGGAATTGAACGCCACGCTTAACAAAATGGTGCGCGATAAATACCCGATTGAAGCGGTCGAAGCCGCGCGTCTTAAAGCGTCCACCAATACGCAGCGTACGGTCAAGCAGGCGGATCCGGCGTCAGATCCCGGATTAAGGGCGATCTTCGCGCGCGACGCTGAAAATGTATTATCAAGGTTAAAATCAATTCTCGCCAATACGTTCCGCAGAAATGACGACATCACGCAATATATAATCGACGTCCATTCAATGAAAAGCGCGCTTGCCAATATGGGCGAAGAAGAAGCGTCCGCCTTTGCGCGCAGGCTGGAAATAGCGGGACAGGCAAGAGATATACAGCTGATAACATCCGAAACCCCCACGTTCCTGGAAGTGCTGCGTAAGGTTATCGAAAAACTCAAACCAAAAGACGACGCTTCCGTACTGGAAAATTCTGAAAACGATCTTGTATTCTTATCCGAAAAAATGCTCGTAATAAAAACAGCGTGTGATAGTTATGATGACGTTAAGGCCAATTCGGCGTTAAAAGAACTTGGACAAAAAAAGTGGTCGCGTTCCATAAAAAATTATATCGGCGCCATTGAGATGCATTTACTGCGCGGCGACTTTGAGAAAGCCGCAAATATCGCCAATGAATACGTGTAAAATTAGTCTTTAAAATCTTTTTTCCGTATCATGTTACGCTGAATTTTCCCGCTGATTGTTTTTGGCAGTTCGGGCGTAAATTCAATAATGCGCGGGTATTTGTAAGGGGCGGTAACGCGCTTTACGTGATTTTGCAGTTCGCGGATTAATTCATCAGAGGCGGCGTAACCCCGCGCAAGAACGATGGTCGCTTTCACTACCTGCCCGCGCATCGGATCGGGGGCGGCGGTTACCGCGCACTCAAGCACCGAGGGGTGCTCCATCAGGGCGCTTTCAACTTCAAAGGGGCCAATGCGGTAGCCTGAACACTTGATCACGTCGTCATTACGCCCTACAAACCACAGATAGCCGTCGTCGTCCTTCCACGCCATGTCTCCCGTTTGATATGTTCCGTTATTCCAGTTATTTAAAGTTATTTCCCTGTCTTTCCAGTAGCCTCGGAAAAGACCCGGAAAATCAGAATTGCCGATTACAGGCGGTATATTTTCCGTGGCGGCGCCTTCGGTTTCGTACATATTTTTTCCCGCGCGCGTTATACTCATATTTCCAACAATGCCTTCGTCACATTCGTTTTTGTTTTCGTCTAACAATTTAAGGCCGAAAAGCGGCGCGGGTTTTCCCATTGAACCGGGCTTTACCGGCAGCCATTTAAAAACAGCCGCCATTACGGAAGTCTCACTCTGGCCGAATCCTTCGTAAATTTCAAGTTTTGTCAGCTCCTTAAATTTATTGTAAACTTCCGGGCTTAATGGCTCACCGGCCACGGACGTGTGTTGAATAAAACTAAAATCATAATGTGAAAGGTCTTCCTTAATCAGATAACGGAATACCGTAGCGGGGGCGCAAAAGGTAGCGGGCTTTATCCGTTGAATCGCGTCTAACATTCCCTTGGGGGTAAATTTTTCAGTGTCATAAACGCCGATTGCCGCGCCGCAGAGCCACTGTCCGTAAATTTTTCCCCACGCGAACTTCGCCCAGCCTGAATCAGTCTGCGTCAGGTGGACGCGGTTGTCCTGCGCACAGTGCCAGTATTTCGCTGTAACAATGTGACCTAACGGCAGGCTGTGGTTGTGAAGCACCATCTTGGGCATTCCCGCCGTACCGGAAGAAAAATAAACGAGCATCGGGTCTTTTGCCGTTGTCGGCATTCTCTTAAAATTCTCAGGCGCTTTTTGAATTTCCGCGTGTAAATCAATAAAGCCCTGCGGAATTGTATTTCCGATAACGGCTATTTTTTCAAGATTAGGGCAGTTTGGGCGGGCCAAAGCGATATTATCAAGCAGTTCCTTGTCATCTACGGTAATTAAAAGTTTTACGTTTGCTACATTGCAACGGTAATCCAAATCCTTGGCGGTAAGCTGGTATGTGCCTGGAATGCAAATCGCGCCTATTTTTGAAAGGGCGCACATTAACACCCATACGCCGGGGCGCTGTTTTAAGATCAACTTTACCACGTCGCCTTTTTTTATGCCTAACGACAAAAGGGCGTTTGCGGCCTTGTCGGAAAGCCGTTTTATTTCCGTAAAAGTAAAAGACTTTACAGCCTCGGTATCGTCAGTCCAAAGAAGGGCGAGCTTTTCAGGCTGTAATTTTGCCCATTCGTCCACCACGTCGTAGGCAAAATTAAAATCATCCGGAACATTACAACGATAATTTTTATAAAAATCATCGTAGTTGTCAAAATCAATACGCGGCAGATAGCGTGAAAGTATTTCGTTCATATATTATCCCGTTATTCCTGAATTACCGTCAAAAATTTCGCTTTTCCGTCCACGGCAATTTGCGAATGGGGCAGACGCGCGTCAAAATAAATAGAATCACCTGAATTCAGAATATGTTCGGTTTTTACAACAATTACTTTTACCTGCCCTTCAATTACAAAATTAAACTCCTGTCCCGAATGAGACACCTGGGCGGCCGGGGGCTTTGAAGAGTCAAGGGTTACAAGCAGCGGCTCCATGGTTCTGCGTTTAAAGTTATACGCAAGGCTTGAAAATTCATACCCCGAATAGCGCTCTATTTGCACACCTTTGCCGTTTCTGCAGACCGCCGCGCTGTCCATTCTTGCCTCTTCCCCCGTAAGAAGAACCGTAACGTCCGTTCCAAGCCGGCCCGCTATCGTATATAAAACGCTGATTGGGATGTCCAATTCGCCGTTTTCGTATTTACTGTAAGTTTCAAAAGGAATTTCCGTATCTTTTGCCATATCAAGGGCGCTTATTTCAAGAATCTCCCTTAATTCTTTTATCCTTTCGGGAACATGGGCCGCTTTTTCATTCATATAAACTCCCTCCAATGCCTTCCTGTAACCTTATCATTTTCATCGCGTATTTCAAACGGCAGTTTAATGGTTTCCGTCCCGAAATAATCAAGCCGTCCCTCATTTACTTTTAAGCCCGATATTTCGTTATTCAAAATTACATTCACATAATCAGAAATGTTGTTCAGTTTTTTTTCAACATACACTCCGAAAAGTTCGTTATAGTAAATATCAGACGCGTCATGTATGTCGGTTCCGGCGGTACCGGGTTTTCCTATACTTTTCGCATAACGGAAGGCAAGGGCGTCATAAGACGGGTCGTCATGCCCGCCGTTGGCTACTTCAACCGCGTCCACGCAGCCTGTGGAAAGCACGACCTTCGGAATGTAAACCCTCTGCCTGAACGGATGCGCCTGAACGACGCAGCCTCCGGATTCCCTTACGGTGCGGTACTGCTCCCCCCTTGACCATCTGCGGACCTCAGGGTGTTCAATCAGCCATTCCCTGTCAAGTCCGTAAATAAGATAATCATCGCAGCCATCAAACGTCTCTTCCCAGCCGAAAAAAACGTCAAACCCCCGGCGCGCTCCTTCGTTCCGCGCGTCTTCATACCCCTGGCAAAAACTGTTTACCCAATCTTCCCACGGAAGTTTTCTGGATAACGAACAATTCGCGTTAAAAAAATGATCCGTTACTATTATTCCCGAATACCCCTTATCCTGATAACCCGCAATATAATCAGAGCCATGCGATATCGCGCATTTACTGACGGGAGATGTGTGAAGATGGGTTTCATACAGGTATGCCACAATTCATTATACCGAAAAAGAGCACATTGATTCAATAGTATAAAATTCTATAATCGTTAATTACCGTAAAACCAAGACTTAAATAAAGGCGGCGGGCTGATATATTTGTTTTTCTGACAAAGAGCGTCACTCCCCTGCCTTCAAAGATTAGGGAGGAAATAAACCCATACGCCATGCTGCGGCCTATTCCCCTGCCGCGAAAATCAGGATGGACATAAACGCCGCCTACCTGATACCTTGTAAAAGAAATTCCGCTTACATTAATCTTACCGATAAGCCGCCCGTCAATTTCCGCCGCCAGAATCCGCCTTTTGGCGATTATATTGGAAAGATTAGCCCGGCTTGCCGCAGGGCTGAATGTTGAGCCTTTGGGCAGCACTTCTTCCTTTTCGTAACCAGCCTGTAATGGCGCCATCGCGTCAATATCGGTCATCACGGGCGTCTTTAAAGCAAGATTTGAAAAACCGGATAAATTTTTTCCCTTTTGGGGCGGGGCGTCAAGGGACATGAGTTCATAGTCTATTATCTCTTTTGCCTTCCAGCCGTTTTTACCTAACTCGTCTTCTAAAACAATTACTTCGTTTTTAAGCCCTTGCACCGAATGAATCTTTTTAGAAGGAAGGAATCCTCCTTTTTTTAAATCTAACGCCGGTATTTTTACGCCGCATAATACGGGCAATATGTTGCTTTTGGAATTAATTAACAGCGCATGAATCTCTTCTTTTTTGCATAGCGTCCAAAAAAGAGTATTTACTTCTTTGCGCGCGATAAACTTCGCGCAGGCGTTAACATAATTATTTTCATTGTCCATTAGTAATTTTTCAACGCGCGTAAAATCACCCTTTTTTATTTTACGCCAGTAATAATCATCACTCATAGGGAAGTATGCCCTGCGCTGGGATTTTGCCGGTTATCGCCGAAAAACCGGCCGCAAAAGAGGTGGAAGCGTAACTGTACACCGCTACCGCGCCCGTAATCCAGGGGACGCTTTCAAGAAAAGCGGGGCTTAATACCGAAAGAACTATCACTCTTTTATTTAAATACTGTAAATTCTGCAGTAAGTATAAATCATAATTGTCTGACAGGCAAAAAATTACCGTATCCGCGTTATTCGCATAATACGCAATTTCAGCCGGTTCCGCCCCGTTGTAATAACGGAAAGTTAACGCGTCGGGAAACGCCGCTTTTCCGTAATTAAAAAAATACGGATATTTTCCCGCTAAAAGAACGCGCCCCGCGTTCTCTCTTGTTAAAGGAAAGACGGAATCTGAGGGAACGGGTTTTACTATCGTCACGCTTCGCGCGGCAAGATTCATAAAATAAGCGGAAGCTTCCTGATCCGGCAGTCCTTTTTCCACCTTTTTTAAATCGGGAACATACGTTATTTTTGAATTATAGCGCAGATGTGTTATTTTTAACTCCAGCACCCTGCGGGCTGCGGCCCTAACATACCCGCGGAATTCCATATCATCCCTCATTGAATTAATCAGATATATCCACACCGGATCAAAAAGAGCGGGCGTATTTGAAAACATAATAATATCGTTACCCGCGATAATAGCCTGTTTTGCGGTACGGGAGATCGTCCCCATATAGGTAAACGCCCCGTACATCATTAAATCATCGGTTATCACAACTCCCTTAAAACCTATTTTGTCGCGTAACACATCGCGCAGGAACCACGGGGAAAGCGAGGCGGGGGCGGTTCCCGCCCTTGTCAGCGGAAAAGAAAGATGCCCGCTCATGACGGCGGGAAGCCCTTCGCCCGCAAGCATACGGTATGGGACAAGTTCCCTGTTCCAAAGGGCGTCAAAGGATATTTCAATTTTTGGCAGAATCCCGTGGGAGTCAAGATCCGTGTCTCCGTGGCCGGGATAATGTTTCGCCGTCGGAATGACTCCCGCCGCAAGCTGTCCTTTAACAAACGCCGCGCCGAGGATCCCCGCTTTTATAGGGTCGCTTCCAAACGCCCTTGGCCCTATCAGCTTTGAAGAGTGGTTTGTAAAAAGATCGACGGTGGGGGCAAAATTCATATTGATTCCAAGAATAGCCAATTCCTTGCCTATGTAATAACCTGACAGATACGCGTCACGGGGATAACCTGACGCGCCAATCGCCATATTACCGGGCGTATCGCTGGTATTTCCCTTTATATGCCTAATCCACCCTCCTTCCTGATCGGTTGCAATAAGAAGCGGAATGTTAAAAGGAGTGTTTAAACTCGCCATCTGTAAAGAGCCGATAGTCCGCGCGAGCCTTTGCGTATCCCATGTATCCCAACCGAATATTTTCACCCCGCCGATATTTCTCTGATTAATCCAGTCAATAATTATCGGGGATGCTTCTTCTCCGACCCAGCCAATCATAAAAACCTGAGCAAGAGCCTGTTCGTCAGTCATCGCATTCTCAAGCGCGGCGGCAAGCTCGGGAGCGGGACCCGCGTCGTTAAAACTGAGAGAAGAGAGAAAAGGAACGTTATACAAATAACAAATAACAAATAATAAATAACAAAGGAAGATTTGCCGTTTATTTTTTATTTGATATTTGTTATTTGCTATTTTCATCTATGTACTCCGCTGCGTTATGCGCCGCTATCGCGCCGTCGGCGGCGGCTGTTATTACCTGGCGGAAAGCTCCGTATCTTACGTCGCCTGCCGCGTAGAGGCCGGGGATATTTGTCGCCATTTTTTGATCCGTTATGATATAGCCGCTTTCATCAAGTTTGGCGTTTAACTTGTCAGCCGCAACAAGCGAAGACTGAGGGACGCTACCGGCAAAAATAAAAACCGCATCGGCTTCTTCCTCGTGCGCTTCGCCTGTTTTTGTGTCAGCTAACACTACCGACTTTACTTTTTGTACGCCTTTTATTTCTTTAATTACCGTGTTAAAACGCGCTTCAATATTCGGGTTTTCAAGCGTCCGCTTTGCAAGGGCTTTTTGCGCCCGGAAACTGTCGCGGCGGTGCACCATCACCACCTTGTCAGTCAAACGTGAAAGATAACGCGCTTCATCACAGGCGGCGTCCCCTCCCCCGGCCACAAAAATTTTCTTTCCTTTAAAAAAATTACCGTCGCAGGTGGCGCAGTAGGAAACTCCCTTTCCTGAAAATTCTTTTTCTCCCGGCACATCCAGTAACCTGTGTTTTGTCCCCGTCGCGATAATGACGGCCGCCGCATTGCGCGTAGTTCCGTCAGAAAGACTGACTGTAAAAATACCGCCGTCTTTTTTCAGCGAATTTACTTCTCCGTAAAAAAATGCAGCGCCGAATGATTCCGCCTGGCGGTGTAAATCCATCGCAAACTCGTAACCTGTTTTCGGCGCGTAACCTTCGCCGCCTATATTACCGGGGTAATTTTCAAGAGAGTCAATAAGCAGAGCCTGCCCGCCTACGGACATTTGTTCTATAACAAGAACTTTTAAATTCGCCCTTGCCCCGTATTGGGCGGCGGTAAGCCCCGCGGGACCCGCGCCTATTATAATAAGATCTACCTCAGACATTCTCTCTCCCAACCATGTACTTTTTTAGCTGTTTCATTTATATTAAATTGTGAGCTTAAAACCGTCAATTACGCTTATATTGATTTTAGCGATAATTATCAGTTTCTCCGCAAAAATTCACGCGCAGAGCGCTTTTCCGCGTATTGAACCGGATTCAAAAGCCCTTGATTATTACCGTTTGGGAAAAAAATCCGGTTATTCATGGCAGGAACTTGCGGAAATAAGCCTTTGGTCGTCAGGAGACGCGGCGCTTTCCGGCATGGAAAAAATAAGAACAACCGTCAGCGCGTTAAGTTCCGTTGTTGATCCCTCGGCTTCAGGCAGGGATAAAGCGGAATTTATCCTCAATTACATGCATAAAAACGTATTAAAATCTTATTCGCTATACCAAACCAGATTAGACACTTTGCTTTCCAACGGAAGGTTCAATTGCGTCTCATCCGCCGTTCTATACGTCATTCTCTGCAAATCGGCTGGAATAGATACAAGCGGCGTCATGACAAAAGACCACGCATTTGTGATTGTCCATACCGGCGGACAGGATATTGACGTGGAAACGACAAACACTTTTGGATTTGATCCGGGAAACCGAAAGGAGTTTCACGACTCAAGCGGAAAGATTACAGGCTTCGCGTATGTGCCGCCTCAGAATTACCGCGAAAGACAGACGATAAATCAAATTGAACTTATCTCATTAATTTTGAATAACAGGATCGGCGATTTTGAAAGATCGAATAACTTTGCCGCTTCCGTTCCCCTTTCCGTAGATCGCGCCACGCTGCTTTTGGGCGATTCTTATTCCCTTACTTCCGAAATCTCAACGTCCGAATTTTTATTTATAGATCCAAGAAAAGACCTTATGGACAGATTGTTAAATTACGGCGCGTCCCTATTAAAAAACAACAGGGAGGAAGAATGTATCCGCTGGGCCGTTTTCGCGTCTTCAACGTATCCCGACAATAACCGCTGGCAGGAATTATTTATGGCGGCCGTAAATAACAGGATTTCAAGATTTATAAAAGAAAGAAAAATATCAGAAGCGCGTATTTTTCTTGATAACCAAAAAACTCATATAAACGACAGTAATTATTCCCAGCTTGACGCGCTTATTGTTGACGCCGATATTTTAAACAGGGCGAATAATTTTAAAACAAGCGCCGAAGGGGACGAGATTATCGCCGACATTGAAAAGGCGCGCGGCGGCGGCAGATTAGACGAAAAAAGAGCGGCGGAATTATTAACCTACACTATTCAAAAAACGGCGTTAGTTCTCTGCGCCCCCCCGCTCAGGGATTGGCGCGCCGCCATTCGCTATCTGGAGACTAGTATTTCCAAATACGGAGCAAACCGCGAATTGGAGCAATCCATACGCACATACAAAGGCAATCTTGTGGCTGATTACCACAACCGTTTCGCCGCCGAATGGAACAAGAAAAACTTCGACGAAGCCGAACGCATTCTAAATGAAGGATTGGATGAATTCCCCAATGACAGACAATTACTAAGTGACAAACAAATTATTAGCAAGCAAACTCGGTAAGAAAATTCTACCACGAACCACACGAACCAACACGAACGGCGACAAGATATGTACTAAAAGTTCGTGGTGTTCGTGGTAAAAATATTTTTTATTTTTTTGCGTAATAATTTATCAGACAGCCGTCTATCAGTATCTGTCTCTCAGAGTCAGTAAGTCCGCCTAATGCGGTTTTTATCTCTTTTACGGTTTCACCTAACACGTAGCCTGAGATTGTCTCTTTTTTGTCTTGGACGGCGGACTTTATTCCCGGGAAGAAAATATAATCGCCGTTTGAGAAGGCGGTTTCATCGGTAATTAGGAAGGGAAGTATTCCCCAGTTGATTAGGTTTGACCTGTACCTTTTTGTCGCGTACTCCAGCGCGAAATTCGCGCCGCCTCCCAGTACCCGCTGACAGGAAGCCGCCTGCTCCCTTGCGGAGCCGTCTCCGGGTTTGCGGGCAAAAATTGCGCTTGCTATGCCGATGCCGGAAAGCCCGACGCCTGAACAGCCTTCAATGCCCTGTATCTTTTTCAGTACTTTTTCCAGTTCGCCGTCCGCTTTCCCGTTACTCCTCTGCTCTTCAAGAGCTTGCGTTTCTTTTGCCCGGCGAACATAACTTGGGTCTTTGCGGCTTAGAGTGAATTCTGCAAGTTTTAACGGGTTTGAACGGTACGAAGAAGTTTCCCCTGAGGGGATAAGTTCATCTGTGGTGGTTACGGAGTCGGTAATAAAAGTTACCACTTTTAATAAGAGGTTTTCAGGAAGAGCGGGCATTTTTGGCCAGTCTTTGATATTGGGGCCGAACTTTAATTCCGTTTGCGGCTTTGGGTTTCCCACGCCGTTGTATACGCGCTTGTCGTAAATGCCCTTGTCAAAGAAAAACTTGTATTTGCCGTATTTCACGTCGATGTCCGTCGCGGCGGTAATTTTTCCGCCGTTAATCGCGGTCGCGGCAATCGAACGCGCGTCCATTAGCGCGACGGACGCGATTTGCCCGTCGTTTGGTTTGGAGCCTTCGCGGTTGGGGAAATTGCGCGTAACGTGGCGGATTGAAAGTTCGTTATTTGCCGGAGTGTCTCCCGCGCCGAAACAGGGACCGCAGAAAGCTTCGCGCACAAGGACTCCGGCTTTCATAAATGTTTTAACCGCGCCGTTTTTCACCAGTTCAAGATACGTTGGTTGGCTTTCAGGATACACGCTCATGGAAAAATTGCTCTTTCCTGTTGAGCGGCCTTTTATAATGTCCGCCGCGGCCATTATATTGGAAAAAATGCCGCCGGAACAGCCTGCGATTATCGCCTGATCCGCCCATACGCCGCCGTCATGGCATTTAACGCCAAGGTTCAGGTTAAGGCCCGTCTCTTTGTTCTCATCTTCTATTTTCGCGAAAATATCCTTTGCGTTTTTTTGCAGTCCTTTAATCGTGTACACATTACTTGGATGGAAGGGAAGGGCTATACACGGCTCTATTTTTGACAAATTAATTTTGATAAATCCGTCATAGTAAGCGACGGCGGCGGGTTTGAGTTCCTTATAATCGCCTTCCCTGCCCCGCTCTTTAAGGTATTTTTTTACCTTGCCGTCGGTTTTCCAGATTGACGACCAACAGGCGGTCTCCGTCGTCATCACGTCAATTCCGTTACGGAAATCAATCGGCATTTTATCAACTCCGTCTCCGATAAATTCAAGGGCCTTGTTTTTTACATAACCGTTTTTAAAAACCGCCCCGATAATCGCAAGCGCCACGTCCTGGGGGCCTACTCCCCTCGCCGTCTCTCCTACAAGGTAAATCCCTACTATGGGAGGGGACGGCATGTCGTAGGTTTTGCCGACAAGCTGTTTTGCGAGCTCTCCGCCGCCTTCGCCGACCGCCATTGTGCCAAGAGCGCCATAACGGGTATGGCTGTCGGAACCCAGAATCATCCTGCCGCAGGCGGCCATCATTTCGCGGTTGTAGCTGTGAATGACGGCGAGGTGGGGCGGCACATAAATCCCGCCATATTTTTGCGCGGCGGAAAGGGCGAAAACGTGATCATCCTGATTAATCGTTCCCCCGACCGCGCACAGGCTGTTGTGGCAGTTGGTCAACACATAGGGCATTGGGAAACGCTCCATCCCGCTTGCGCGGGCGGTCTGAATTATCCCCACATAAGTGATGTCGTGGGAAGTAAGGGAATCAAATTTAAGGCGCAGGTTTTGCTCATCGCCTGCGTTATGGGCGGCTAAAATACCGTAGGAAATCGTCCCCTTTCGAGCCTGCTCTTTGGACGAATTTATACCGCGCTGCGCCAGTTTTGCAGTCGCATCCCCATTATCAACAATTATCTCTTTTCCTTCGATTAAATACGCCCCGCCGTTAAAAAGCTCAACCATAAAATCCCCCGTTTCTTTACTTTATTATAACATTGACGATTTGCCAATATCATGGTTTAATATATATATGGCTACACCACTTGAAGAATTAGACCTTCACTGGAAGGAAGAAGACCCAACTTTGGGCATCATGTCTGAAGGCATGCAGTGCAAGGACA
>Ga0268262_10003531_pt1 | contig 16848 bp, 10 predicted proteins | sample TergutNc150P3_FD_190354 | JGI IMG/M metagenome (GOLD analysis project Ga0268262, IMG submission 190354) | Nasutitermes corniger P3 segment gut microbial community from laboratory colony in Florida, USA - Nc150 P3 (SPAdes) (version 2) | ecosystem: Host-associated > Arthropoda: Insects >... | reverse complement strand
GTAACCGAATGAATGTTAGCTGTCATTTGCTCAACGGCGGAAGAGGAGGTGTTGATGCTTTCAGACTGGCTTTCTATGAGTTTGTTAAGGTTGTTGATGTTGTCTTTTATGGTTCTTACCGCCCTGTCGGCTTCGGCGGAGCTTTCTTCCTGTTTGCTCATCTTGCTCTTCATGGTTTCAAAATTTGCCTCTATTGATTCTACCGATTTGGAAGTTTTCCCCATGTTCGCTTCAAGTTCATGGCCTGTATTGGTGAGCGCGTCTACTTTGTATTTGATCCTCTTGATAAGCGTGGCGATGGAGCCGAGAGTCTGGTTAAAATACTTGGAAAGATCGCCAACTTCGTCTTTGCTGTGAACACTCAGTTTTCTGGTCAAGTCGCCTTCGCCTTCGGATATTTCCCTTAAGTTATCGGATACCTTGATGATGGGAGCGGTAACAGAGTCCATAACAAAGTAAATGACTAAAGTTGCCAAAATTGTTGATATCAGAGCCAAAATAACGGTAAATGTGGTCATTTTGTTTACATCTCTCATGATGTAACTTTCAGCCGAACCGACCATTATCGACCACGTGGTTGATGAATTCCCTATAGCAATAGGAACCAAAACAATTTCAAGATTTGTTCCCAACGAAGGGGCATAACTGAAACAATCGAATTCTTTTCCCGCCTTAACGGCCTCAAAGGCGTCTTTTACCTTGTTACCGAATTGCACTTCCGTGTCAACCATCATTTTCCCTATGCGGTCAGGCCGGTAGCTCGCCATAACAAAACCGTTGCTGGAATAAACGGATATCGCGGCTATTTCCTCAAACGCTTTGATGGTGTTTTCTATCCTTGGCTGTACCAAGTCAATATTCAACTGGCAGCCTATGACTCCGACTACTTCATTGAGGCGCTTATTAACGATGGGGACAAAAAGCCTGACACAGTAGACCTCTTTTCCCAATAGCGTCATGGGGGCGGGATGAGACGCCGATTCCTTTTGCGCGTTGGGACCGGTAATATGTTCCATTACATCCTTAACAACGGCGCTGGTTTGAGGCACTATCTTTCCGGTTTCCTTTCCCAGCGCAAAAGCGAACTGCCCTGAGTCGGTTGAACCGACCCGGCCTATGTTACGGCTGTCCTGGCCGTCAATGGCGTTAGGCTTCCAGACGGTAAACATACGGACAAAATCGGGCATGTCCTCAAAAACAGAAATCATAACTGATTCATACTGTGACCGCCGATCCCCAACAGGCACGTTTTCATAATAATTCATTACGTCCGATAACCCGCGCAACAACTGTAAATACCCGTCTAAACGGCCTTCCCAGTACGTAGCGCGCTGACGCGCCAGGTTGCTGATACTCCGCTTGCTCAGATCCAGGCTTATTGAGGACGCCTGTTTTAACTGAATTATAGCAAGACCTACTACAATGACCGCAACAATGGCAATTACTATGACGCTTAATTTGATCTTTATTTTCATTTTTTGTATATCTCCTGTACCCTTGCAAAATATTTGCTATTACTTCATAATATTGTACAAGTTTGATTTTGTCAATTAAATTAGGAGGATTTTATGGCTATTGGTATTCAGGGAGTAGACGAGGGTATTTTTCAGGACCTGCTTGACGGCGACGAAGACCTTTTTAAGACCGTCCTTTCAACCTTTGTGGATAAAACTCCGGGTTCACTGGCGAAGCTGGCAAACCCGACAAAAGAAACGCTGGAGGATTACAGAATCCTTGTCCATGCCGTAAAAGGCGCCTGCGCCAATATTTGCGCCGAGGAATTAAGGAAAAAAGCCTATGATCTTGAAATGAAGGCAAAAGGCGGCGATTTGGATGGCATAAAGGCGGGAAACGCCCCTTTTATAAAAGAAGTTGAAGATATGGTAGCAAAAGCAGGTAACTGGCTTAAAAGTCATTAATAACAGTCTTACCGCGAAAAAGTAGAAATCAAAAAGGGGTAGGTTATGTTAAAAAGCTTCAAACGCATAATGTACGCAATAATTGTTTTTGCGTTTATATTGTCTGCGTTTTCCGGGTGTAAAAAAGACTCAAAAGAAAAAACCGATATAGCGATTGACAAGATGTCATTTAGGGATATTCCGGGCATAACTCAGGCGGAAATAAACGCCATTGAGGCTTTACGAAGAAGATACGGTTCTTTTGTCTACGGAATCAACCTTACCACCGAAGCGTTCAGAGTCGACGGGTCAGACGAGTACGATATCAACGGATACGCCGTTATGTTTTGCGACTGGCTTTCCGAGTTATTCAGGATACAGTTCAGGCCCAAGTACTATCAATGGGGCGATTTGCTTAGGGGGCTTGAGTCGGGCGAGGTGGATTTTACAGGCGAACTGATGTCGACTTTGGAAGGCAAAGCGGGTTATTTAATGTCCAGTCCCACGATTAACCGCACGATAAGACAATACCGGCTAAAAAACAGTACGCCAATTCCCGATATTCACTCCCGTAAACCGCGTTTCGCGTTTTTAAAAGAAGCGGTTGTAGCCGGTGACATAAAGGCGAACACCGATTATGATTTTGAGACCATTCTAGCCGACAGCCATATAGAGGCGTACCAGTTTCTTAAAAACGGGCGGGCGGACGCGTTTTTCGGGCTGGAAACCGCCGAAGGGGCTTTTGACGTATTCGGCGACGTTATCAGCGAAGAATTTTTCCCTCTTATTTTCAGGTCGTCATGTCTTTCGACGCATAAAGAGGAATTCCTCCCGATAATAAACGTCCTGGACAAGGCGATGACAGACAATGTTCTTATATACCTGACCGAAATGCAAAGAAAGGGTAACCAGCAATATTTTGAAAACAGGGTGTCCGCGATGTTAACCGAAGAAGAGCGTGAATTCATCAGGAATAACGCAGATACGCCTATACCGATTGTCGCCGAGTTCAGCAATTATCCTATTTCATTTTACAATAAACAGTACAACACATGGGAAGGAATATTTTTCGAGGCGCTGGATCAGGTCTCAAGCCTTACCGGATTAAAATTTAAAATTGACAACGATCAGAATACGCCTCTTTTAAAGCTAATAGACGAGCTTGAAAAAGGCAATACGATGATCCTGCCGGAACTGCATAAGACAAAAGAATACGTAGGCCGTTTTTTATGGTCTTCAATCCCAATTATAAACGATAACTTTGCGATTATATCCAGAAGCGAATTCCGAAACATAGACATAAACGACGTTTTTCATTTACATGTGGCAATACGCGGAAATACCATATATTCAGAAATGTTTAAAACAATTTTTCCCTCCCACAAGAATTTTACAGAGTACGAAACAATGGAAGACACCTGGGACGCGTTAAAACGCGGCGAAGTAGACGTGATTTTCGCCAGCCGGCGAAGGCTTGTTATTTACACCAATTATTACGAGCTTTCGGAATTTAAGCTTAATCTGGTTTTTGAACACTCGTTTAATTCTTATTTTGCCTATAACAAAGACGCCGCTGTTCTTAAATCAATTGTAGACAAGGCGCTGAGCGTTATCAATATAAATAATATGTCTAACCAGTGGATATACAGAACCTACGATTACCGCGTTAAAATGGCGGCGGCGCAGCGCCCCTGGCTAATCGGCGCGTCGATTTCGTTTTTCCTCGTGCTTGTGCTGGTGTCGGTTATGTTAATAAGAAGCCGCACCGTAGGCAAACAGCTTGAAAAACTGGTAGCGATGCGGACAGGCGCCCTTAAGTTCGAGACAGCCAAACTTCAGTCGGTGCTGTCTTCAATTCCCGATCTCTTGTACACCAAAGATAAAAATTTAAGATACACGCAATGCAACAATGCCTATGAGCAGTTTATGGGCGTTAAAGAAGAGGATATTATCGGCAAGACAAACAGCGACGGCATGTGGTTTACTCCCGAAGATGTAGAGAAGATTCAAATTACAGACGAGATTGTAATAAATGAAAACCGGGTAATTTCCCATGAATCAAAAGTCCGCTCTCCTTCAACCGGAATAGAGGGCATTTATGAAACGGTTAAAGCCCCGCTCAGGCAGGACGGAGCCGTTGTGGGTATAGTCTCCATTGTACACGACGTAACCAGACGCAGGGAGATGGAAAGAGACCTGTCGCTTCAAACTTCACTGTTCAAGACGATGCTTACATCTCTTCCCGACGCCGTATTCTGCAAAAATTTGAATTTCAGGTATACCTTGTGCAACAACTACATGGCGTCGATATTCGGCAAACAGGTAGAGGACATACTCGGCAAAGACGACGTAACCGGTCTTGGGCTTCCTCCCGAAACCGCCGCCGTTGCCGCCGAAACCGACTTGAAAGTCATGAACGAGCAGCAGCGCATAGCGTACGAGGAGTGGGTTCCCTGCGCCGACGGCGTAAGAAGGCTTTTTGAAACCGTAAAATCGCCGCTTATACTGGACGGCGAAGTAGTAGGTATTATGGCGATAGGGCGCGACGTAACCAAGCGCAAAGAAATGGAAGAGGAAGCCACGGCGGCTAACCGCGCCAAGTCGTCTTTCCTTGCCAATATGAGCCATGAACTTAGAACGCCGCTTAACGTTGTTATCGGGCTTACCGATTTAACGCTTGAGGAAGACCTGGCGGATCATGTAAAAGTAAATTTGGCGAAGATAAGCAACGCGGGCACGACGCTTTTAAGCATTGTAAACGACATTCTTGACTTCTCCAAAATCGAGTCGGGCAAACTTACGCTTTCGCCTGTCGAATATTACATGTCCAGCATACTCAACGATATAATTACCCTTGTTCTTACCCGTCTTGGGGAAAAACCCATAACGTTCAAATTGAATATAAAAGACGATCTGCCCAACCAGTTGACGGGCGACGATCTGCGCGTAAAACAAATTCTTACAAACCTTCTTACCAACGCTATTAAATACACCCGCGAGGGAAGCATAGAGCTTATCGTGCGTTCAATGCGGGAAGGCGACAGGGTATGGCTTGACGTCGCCGTCAGCGACACGGGCATGGGCATCCCCAAAGACGACATCGGCAGCCTGTTTATGGATTATTACCAGGTCGCCGCCAATTCCAACCGCAACATTGAAGGCACCGGCTTGGGTTTGCCGATTACCAAAAGGCTTGTAGAGATGATGGAAGGGGAGATCAGCGTAGAGAGCGAATACGGCAAAGGCTCGACGTTCCGTTTCCGCATAAAGCAGGGCTATGTAAACGATTCGATTCTTGGAGCGGAAGTCTCGGAAAAACTGCGCAATTTCAGTTTCTCCGACGACAAGCGCATTGTTTCCAAAAAACTGGTAAGGGTCAATTTAAGCTACGCAAGGGTGCTTGTGGTAGACGACATGCAGACCAACCTGGACGTCGCCTCCGGCATATTGCGCAAATACCAGATGAAGGTTGACGTTTTAAGCAACGGACCTGCCGCGATTGACAGGATAAAATCGGGAACTCCCGTATACGATCTTGTGTTTATGGACCACATGATGCCCGGAATGGACGGCATAGAAACTGTGGACAATATCCGCGCGATAGGCACGGAATACGCGAAAAAGGTTCCGATTATCGCCCTTACCGCGAACGCCATACAGGGAACCGACAAAATGTTCTACGCGCACGATTTCCAGGCGTTTGTAACCAAACCCATCGACGTAATGGAAATGGACACGGTATTAAGAAAATGGATATATGACCCCAAACGCGAAGGCTCCGTTCTTCCCGGCGCGCCTGCCGTAATTGAAGAAGAAGAAAATAATATTGAGATAGAAATACCGGGAGTTGATACGAAGAAAGGGCTTGCCCTGTACGCCGGTGATACGGATATTTATCTGCCCCTTTTGCGCTCGTACATCGCGAACACTCCGGGAACTTTGGAAAAACTGAAAAATGTCACTGCGGAGAACCTGCCGAGTTATGTTATTACCGTACACGGATTAAAAGGAACTAGCGCGGGTATCGGCGCGGAGCAGATACGGGCGCAGGCTTTGGAACTGGAAAACATGTCCAGAGCCGGCGACTTGCAGGGCGTTTGGTCGAAGAGCGACAAACTTATCGCCGATACGGAAGTCATTGTAGCCAATGTTAAAAAGTGGCTGGAAGAAAATGACGTTCAAAAGGCAAAAGAGCGCAAGAAAGCGCCCGACAGGGAAATACTCGCGAAACTGCGTGAAAGCTGTGAAAGTTACGACATGGACGGCATAGATGAAGCCATGAAAGAACTGGAAAAATTCGACTACGAGGAGGAAGCCGACCTGATAACGTGGATAAGGGAAAAAATTGATATATCTAAAATGGGCGAGGTGGCAAACCGGCTTGCGTCGTTGTGAAACGGCGGCGCTGTTTTATAAATTTTTAAGGAAGGATTGTATATATGGCAGACAAGAAAAAGATTGTTGCGGTAGACGATAACCCGGAAAATCTGGGCGTTCTGAAAAATACCCTGAAAGAAAAATACACGATATTTCCCGTCCCCTCCGCGGCGGCGATGTTTGAACTGCTGGAGCATGTCAAACCGGATTTAATTCTGCTTGACGTTGAGATGCCTGAAATGAGCGGGCATGAAGCGGCGGTAAAATTAAAAGGCGACGACAAGTTAAAGGAAATATCCTTTATATTCCTTACTTCCCGGGACGATGAGGAAAGCATAAAAAAAGGGTTTAGTTTGGGCGCTGTTGATTATATACCAAAACCCATTGTCGCTCCGGTTCTGCTTGAGCGTATCGAAAAGCATTTATCGTAGGAGCGGTGAAACGGCGCTGCCGTTTCGCCAAAATTAAGGAGGAGGCAAGCAAATGGCCGGCGAGCGAAAAAAAATTATCGTAGTAGATGATAACCCAGAAAACCTGAACGTTCTGAAAAATACCATGAAAGAGTTATACACGGTATACCCCTGTCCCTCCGCGGCTGAAATGTTTAACCTTTTGGAACACGTAACGCCCGAATTAATCCTTCTGGATGTTGAAATGCCCGAGATGAACGGGTATGAAGCCATAAAAAAACTGAAAGTCGACAATAAACGCAAAGATATACCCGTTATATTCCTTACCTCCATGACCGACGCGCAAAGCGAACTGGAAGGGTTAAGCTACGGAGCCGTTGACTATATCCGCAAACCGTTTGTCGCGCCCCTGTTGCTCCAGCGCATAAAAACCCAGCTTTCAATTCTGGAACAGCAGACGGAAATCAAACATCTTCTTGACTTAAAAACGGAAGAAGTTAAAATGCGCGAAAAAGCGGAGCAGGAGGCGGAAAGCGCGTCTCAGGCAAAAGGCGACTTCCTTTCCCACATGAGCCATGAAATAAGGTCCCCGCTTAACGCCGTTATCGGCATGATAAACATAGCGAACGAGGAAAAAACTATCGAAGGCATAAAAGTTTATCTTGAAAAAGCGGGTAACGCGGCAAAGCACGTGTTAGGTGTCATCAACGATATTCTTGACATGTCCAAGATAGAGGCGAACAAACTTGAGCTTTCCGACAGCGAATTTGATTTCCCGAAGATGATGACGAACATTGTAGACGTAACAGGCATAAAAGCACAGGAAAAACATATTCAGATTGTAACCGATATCAGCAAAGACATTCCGCCCGTCGTAATCTGCGACGAATTGCGGCTGGCGCAGGTCATTACAAACCTTATGACCAACGCGATAAAATTCACGCCGGATAACGGCAAGGTTCAGCTTAACGCGCAAAAGCTGGAAGAAAAAGAAGATGAAGTCAAGATAAGAATTGAGGTTGCGGACTCAGGCATCGGGATTTCGCCTGAACAGCAGTCAAAACTTTTCTCGGCTTATAATCAGGCGGACCGCACCATCGCAAAACAATTCGGCGGCACGGGGCTGGGGCTGGCCATTTCCAAGCGGATTATAGAGATGATGCAGGGAACGATTTGGATTGAGTCGGAACTCGGCAAAGGCGCGAAATTTATTTTCACCTTAAAGATGAAGAAAGGAAAAGGCACGGCAGCGGCTGCAACCGAAGCCGCAGGAGCGCCGGCGCCGGCGGCTGTCCCCAGCGTAAAAGCCACCGATTTGCACTTGCAGGGTTACACCATATTGGCGGCTGAAGACATGGACTTTAACAGGGAAGTCCTTTCCAAGTATCTGGAAAAAACAGGCGTTACCATTGATTACGCCGAAAACGGCAAAGAAGCCGTTGAAAAGTTCAAAGTTAATTATGAAAAATACTGCATGATCCTTATGGATATTAACATGCCCGAAATGGACGGAGACGAGGCGACTAAAATAATAAGGGCGCTTGATATTCCTAAGGCAAAAGAGATACCCATTGTAGCTATGACCGCCGATGTTTTTAAGGAAGACGTTGAAAAATGCCTTTCTGTGGGCATGAACGATCATATCTCAAAGCCGATTGTCCCCAAAATTATATACGCAAAGATCAAACAACATCTTAAGTTGTAAAAAATGTTCTTTATTTAGATTTTAAAAGCTTTTTGTATAATATAACCATACTATTGTGTATATTATACAAAACATGTATAATATACACAATTGTTGGCCGGCGGTTTTAAAGGGGTATATCTTGAAAGGCAGCAGCTTTTTAATACGCGGAACTTGTGTTTTCGCTCTTCTGTTAGTAACCGTGTTATCAGGCTGTGAAAAATCTTCCAAAGAACGTTCCGTTGAGTCAATACAAAACCTGTCGTTTAGGGACATACCCGGCATAACCCGCGATGAAATCAAAGACATAGAAGACCTCAAAAAAGAATTCGGCTCTTTTTCCTGCGCCATAAGCCTGAACACCGATTCGTTCTATACAAACCACGATAAAAACGGCGAACTTTCGGGGTATGCCATCCTGTTTTACAATTGGCTCTCCGGCATCTTCGGGATACCGTTTAAGCCGGTATTCTACGAAGGCAGTCTGCATGAAAAGATTGAAAAAAGGGAATATGACTTTACGATTGAACTTTCGCAGACCCCCGAACGCCGGACGGCCTTTTTTCTGACCAAGCCTATCGCGCAGCGCCCGTTTAAGTTATACCGGATTGCGGGCAGCGAACCGATTGCAAATATCGCTAATTCACGCAAACCGCGTTACGCTTTCCCGGCGGACTCGCTGCTTGTACATGATGCCGCCGCAAACGCGGGGTACGAATTTGATGCCGTTTTTGTTGAAAACCATGCCGACGCGTACCCGCTGTTAAAAAGCGGAAAGATTGACGCGTATGTCGCGCTGGACAATATTGAAGCCGTTTTTGACGTGTTCGGCAATGTGGTCGGCGAGGATTTTTTCCCCCTTATTTTAAGATCATTCCCCTTGTTAACGGGAAACGCGGATCTGAAATCCGTAATCACCGTCCTTGATAAAGCGCTGGATACCCAGACTCTCGCGTACCTTACAAATCTTCGCAAAAACGGATACCAGAAATATCTTGGAACCAAATTGTACGCGCTGTTAAACGACGAGGAACACTCATTCATCAGGAATCACCCTTCGATCCCCATAGCCGCCGAGTTCAACAATTATCCTGTCAGTTTCTTTGACACACAAACGGATCGATGGCAGGGAATTTATTTTGACGCGTTAAATGAAATCTCAAATATGACAGGCGTTGAGTTTAAATGCGTTAACGGGGCGAATGTGCAATATGCTGAACTGGTCGCCATGCTTGAAGACGGCAAAGCGCAGATCCTGTCCGAACTGTATAGCATAAAGGATTATGAAGACCGTTTTTTATGGTCGGAAGTTCCGCTTTTAAAGGATAATTACGCGTTTATATCAAGATCGAATTTCCGTAATATTGATGTAAGCGAAGTTTCTTATTTGCGCATCGGCACCCGCAAACACTCCCATTATTCCGAATTATTCAAAAAAATGTTTCCGGAACATCAGCATTTTATCGAATATGGCTCTCAGGAAGAAACATGGGACAAGTTGAAAAACGGCGAGATCGACGCGCTTTTCTCCAGCAGGCGCAGGCTTGTAATTTACACCAACTACCACGAAGAAGCGGGCTTTAAACTCAATTTGATATTCGACAATGAATTTGACACGTCCTTAGGTTTTAACAAGAACGCCAAAATTCTAAAATCAATTATCGACAAGTCCCTTGGACTAATCGACATAAACAATATTTCGAACCAGTGGATGAACAAAAACTATGATTACCGCGCCAAATTGACGGCGGCGCGCCTTCCCTGGTTAATCGGCATGTCGGTTTTGTTTTTCCTTGTACTTTTGCTTGTGTTTATCCTTTTTACAAGAAGCCGCAGCATCGGCAAAGACCTGGAAGTTCTTGTAAAGGAGAGGACAAAAGAGCTTGCGATCGAGACGTCCAAACTTCAGGCGGTGATAGATTCGATACCCGATATCCTGTTTTGCAAGGATACGGATTACAAGTACACGAAATGCAACGCTCCGTTTGAACATTTTTTGGGCGTCAGGGAATCTGAAGTTATCGGCAAGTCCGACATGGACGGCGCGTGGTTCCATGAAGATGACATGAAGTCGATTCACGACAAAGAAACAAAAATAATATCCGAAAACCGCATATTTGTCTTTGAAGAAAAAGTACACTCGCCCAATACCGGAAAAGAAAGTTTTTTTGAAACGGTTAAGGCTCCTATAAGGCAGGACGGCGTTGTTATCGGGATAGTCGCCATTGTACACGACATAGGCAGGCGTAAAGCCCTTGAGGAAGAGCTTGCGTTCAAGACCGCCAAAATGCAGATGATTATTGACACAATTCCCGACATGCTGTTTTGCAAGGACACAAATTTAAAATATACGCAATGCAACAGGCGTTTTGAGAAATTTTGGGGTGTTACGGAATCGTCCATGCTCGGCAAGTCGGATGACGGCAGTTCGTGGTTTTCTCCCGATTTGTTAGAGAGGATAAATCAGGCGGAAATAAACGTAATGGAGACCGGTAAATCTGTTGTCCGCGAAGTAATTTTGACGGCCCCGTTAACCGGGAAAAAAGCCGTTTTTGAATCGGTTTTATCGCCGCTAAAGCAGAAAGGCGAGGTTGTCGGAATACTATGCATTGCGCGCGACATAACCATACGCAAGACAATGGAAGACGAAATCCGCGCCGCTTTGGATTCCAAGACGTCTTTCCTTGCCCACATGAGCCATGAACTGAGAACCCCGCTTAACGTGGTTATAGGACTGACAGATTTAATACTGGAAGACAGCCATCAGGACGTTTTTATTACGAATAACATATTGAAAATAAACAACGCGGGAAGCACGCTTTTAAGCATTGTAAACTCAATTTTGGACTTTTCCAAAATTGAGTCCGGCAAACTGGAATTAACGCCCGTTGAATATTATGCCGCAAGCCTTATAAACGACGTTGTTACGGTTGTTGTTACGCGGCTTGGGGAAAAGCCGATAAAATTCTATTTGGATATAGAACCCGATATGCCGGAAAAACTTTTCGGCGACGACCTTCGCGTAAAACAGATATTAATTAACCTTTTGACCAACGCGATTAAATATACGCGCGAGGGAGGCATTGAATTAAAAATACGCTGCGCGCGCGAAGGCAAAATCGTGTTGATGGATATTGCCATCAGCGACACCGGCATAGGCGTACGCGAGAAAGACCTGGAAAATCTGTTCAAAGATTATATTCAGGTCGATACAAAGACCAACCGCAATATTGAAGGTACAGGCTTGGGTCTTCCCATTACCAAAAAGCTTGTAGAAATGATGGAAGGGGAAATCAAAGCGGAAAGCGAGTACGGCAAAGGCACTACGTTCAATGTGCGGATAAAACAGGGCTTTGTCGATAATTCGATTCTGGGGCCGGAAGTTGTTAAAAAACTCAAAAGTTTCCAGTATGCCGAAGATAAACGTATTTCCAACAAGAAGATTTTACGGCTCGATTTAAGCTACGCCCGCGTGCTTGTTATTGACGACGTGCTTACCAACCTGGACGTAACGGCGGGTCTTTTGCGCAAATACAAGATGCAGGTTGACTGTCTGGACAACGGTCCTGCGGCGATTGAGCGGATAAAGAGCGGGGTTCCGGTTTACAACGCGATATTCATGGATCACATGATGCCGGATATGGACGGCATAGAGACGACTGACCATATTCGAGCTTTAGACACGGAATACGCGAAAAAGATACCGATAATCGCCCTGACCGCCAACGCGATTCATGGAACGGATCAGTTGTTTTACGCGCACGATTTCCAGGCGTTTTTAACCAAACCCATAGACATGTTGGAACTGGACGCGGTTATCAGAAAATGGGTTCGCGACGAAACCCGTGACGACAAGATTGTCTTAAACGCGCCTGTATACAACGATAATTACGCGCCTGTAACAATAGAAATACCGGGCGTAGATACGAAAAAAGGGCTTGCCCTGTACGCCGGCGATACAAGCGTATATATCGCGCTTTTGCGTTCCTATGTTACCAACACGCCCGCGCTTTTGGACAAATTAAAGACCGTCACGGAAGAAAACATGCCAAAATACAATGTTTCCGTACACGGATTAAAAGGCTCCAGCGCCAACATAGGCGCGGAATCGATACGGGAGGCGGCTTTTGAACTGGAAAAAATATCCAAAGAAAGAAACTTGCAGGGCGTTTGGGCGCTTAACGGCAAACTCATTGCCGACACAAAAATCATCGTTTCCAACATAAAAACATGGCTGGATCAATATGACGCGACCAGAGAGAAAAAACCCGTCCAGAAAGAGCCGGACAGGGACCTTTTGAAACGCCTCAAGCAAAGCTGTGAAAGTTACGACATAAAGGGCGCCGATAAAATTATGACCATACTGGAAAGTACCGATTACGAAAAAGACGGAGATCTGATAAAATGGTTAAGGGATAAAATCGAAAACTCGGATTTTTCCGAAGCGGCGCAAAAGCTTAAAGAATATGAATAATGGTAAAACGGCTATGCCGTTTTACCTTGAAGTTTGGGCGTTGCCCAAACTTCAGACAAAAAAAATTATGGAGGAAAATTAAAATGGCTAATGATCAAAAGAAAATTATCGCGGTGGATGACATTCCTGAAAATTTGACGGCTATCAGGAATACGTTAAAGGATCTGTACGAGGTGTATCCATGCCCCTCTGCGGTTAAGATGTTTGAATTACTGGAGCATGTTAAACCGGATTTAATCATGCTTGACGTGGGGATGCCGGATATGGACGGGTATGAAGCGATAAAGAAGCTGAAAAGCGACGAGAGATTCAAAGAAGTGCCCGTTATATTCCTGTCCGCCATGAGCGACGAGAAAAGCGAGATGGAAGGCTTAAAACTTGGCGCCGTTGACTATATCCACAAGCCCTTTGTTACCCCGTTACTGCTCCAGCGGATAAAAATACATCTTTCCATGTCGGAACAGCAAAAAACAATATTGGACAGGAACAGGGAAATAGAAGACTTCCTGAAGAAAATTTCCAAAAGTCCCAGCTAATACCGGGTAGGCTGGGTTTTATCAGGACAATTAATTTATTTTTTCTTGCACAAAATCGCTTCTGTCATCGGTAAGCTCCCAGCTTGTAAGAACCTGCGCCTTGCCCTTATCCACCGACACAATCACATACGAGTAAAAGGGCAGGGCGTGATCTTTGTCATAACCTGACGGCGCAGACGGATGATCTGGGTGCGAGTGGTAAAAGCCGATAACGTCAAGTTTATTCGCTCTTGCGGTTTGTTCCGCTTTCATCATGTCTTCCGGCGTTATGAGAAAACGGTGGTATTGTTCGCCGTCTTCCCTTGCGTTGTCAATTGTCAGCGTACTCTTGACTGTTTTAATTCCCGCATTGTCAACTTCGCCGATTAAAACGCCGCAGCATTCGTTGGGGTAGGCAGCCTCTCCGTCCGCTCTTATTTTTTTTTCCAATTCAGAAGAAAGCCGCAGCATTATATCTCTTTCCATAGCGGCTGTGACATATAGCGGTTGCCGTTATCGCACAGTATCGTAGCCACCCTTGAGCCCGCGGGCAGTGTTTTTGCCAGTTCCATCGCGGCGTACACGTTCGCGCCGGAGCTTATTCCCACAAATACGCCTTCTTCGGCGGCAAGACGGCGCGCCGTTTTGTATGCGTCTTCAGTTTTAACCGTTATGTGCAAGTCGGCAATGCTTTTGTCAAATATTTTAGGCGTTATCGTGGATTCCATGTGCTTCATTCCCTCAAGGCCGTGAAACGGAGAGTCCGGCTGCATAAGCATGATTTGAATGGACGAATCAGTTTCTTTTAACCGTCTGGAAACGCCCATAAAAGTTCCCGAAGTGCCGGTTCCGGCGACAAAATGAGTTGGTTTGCATTGCGCGTATAATTCAACTCCCGTTGTTTCATAATGGGTGCGGGGATTTTCAAGATTGTCGTACTGGTTGGGGAAGAAATACTTGTCCGGCTCTTTTTTGGCTAACTCCATTACTATGCGGTACGCGCCGTCCGAGCCTTCAAGCGGATCTGTTTCTACAATTTCCGCTCCGTAAGCGCGCATAAGTTTCTTTCTTTCTTCGCTGGCGTTTGCCGGCATGAACAATTTTATCCTGAAACCGAGAGCCGCGCCGAACATGGCATACGCGATGCCGGTATTGCCGCTTGTGGAGTCCAATAGAATTTTATCTTTGGTAAGCTGCCCTGAGTTTATGCCGTGCAGCATCATGGCTTTTGCGGCGCGGTCTTTAACGGAGCCGCTTGGGTTAAAATATTCCGCTTTTGCAAACAGGGATACCCCGTTTGACGAATTGAATATTTTTTTAAGTTCGATAACCGGAGTGTTGCCGACAAGGTCTAAAACATTCATGTATCATATATATACCATAGGATTACTGTATTTTTCAAGTCCATGACCACTAAAAATATTGAGCATTTTATTGATAACTAATAAAATATTCACAATAAAAAATTTATATACATTTATATAAATTTTTTATTTTTTTAGTGGTCAGGTAGAAAAATTTAATTAGAAAACCGCAGCGACGCCGCCGTCGTAGTGGCTGTCGATGTAATCCTTTACCTTCTTGCTAAGAAGGGCGTTCTTCAACGCGACAATGCCGGGATCATTTTCCTTGCCTTTTTGCACAACCACGATGTTAACATAGGGGGAATCCGCGCCTTCGATAATTAAGGAATCTTTTACGGGATTAAGTCCTGCTCCAAGCGCATAGTTGCCGTTGATTGTAGCGGCGTCCACATCCTGCAAAGAGCGGGGGAGTTGGGCGGCTTCAAGTTCCCTAAAGCGGAAATTTTTGGGATTGCCTGTAATGTCGCGGGGAGTGGCAGTCAGACCCACACCGGCTTTAAGGGTGATAAGTCCTTTTGCCTGAAGCAGAAGCAGGGCGCGTCCTCCGTTTGAAGGATCATTTGGTATGGCAATGGTAGCGCCATTGGGTAAATCGGCAATCTTTTTGTACTTTGACGAGTATAACCCAAACGGTTCCACATGCACGCCAAAGGCGGAAACCAGTTTTGACGACCATTCCGCGTTTGTTTCCAGATAGGGAATATGCTGGAAGAAGTTGGCATCCAGGTCTCCTGCAATCACCGCCACATTAGGCTGCACATAGTCGGTAAATTCCACCACTTTCAGCGTGATTCCTTTTGCCGCAAGATCGTCTTTGATCAGGTTAAGCAGTTCCGCGTGGGGAACCGGCGTAGCTCCTACCGAAATAACGGAACCGGAGTTTTGTTCGCTTTTTCCTTTGGCCTCGACAACGTGGTTAGCGGCCAAAACCAGTACGCCCGCAATCAGCAGGCTTGCAATTTTTTTCATAGTTTTTCTCCTCTTAATAGTATGCACACATTTCCTATGTGTTTAATAGGATTATGGAGAAAAATGAAAATTATGTCAACAGGTTTAAGAGGAAAATCTAGCGCTTTGACAAGAGGCTGCGGCTGATTGCAGTCCCTATAATTTGTATCATTTCTACAAGTATTAGTATGACAATAACCGCACCAATAGTTACATCTATTCTGAAACGGTAATAGCCGTAGTTTATGGCAAGGCTGCCAAGCCCCCCTCCGCCGATAGCGCCCGCCATTGCCGAATAGCCGATTAAATTGATGATGGTCAGGGCGAGGCCGGAAACCAGTGAGGGCATGGCTTCGGGGATTAACACCTTGCGGATGATTTGAAAATTGGTCGAGCCCATTGCGCGCGCCGCCGTAAGCACCCCTTGTTCAACTTCGGACAGGGCGGATTCCGCGATACGGGCGACAAAGGGGGCGGCGGCTATTGAGAGGGGAATAATTACCGCCGTGGGACCTATGCTGGTTTTTATGATCAGCCGCGTCAGCGGTATCAGAAGGATCATCAGGATTATAAACGGAAGGGAACGGAATATATTGACGATTCGGGAAAGCACATTGTACAGTACGCGGCGCGGGGTAAGGCCGACAGGGGATGTAACATAAAGATACACGCCAAGAGGGAAACCCAGAAGGCATGCTAAAAATGTCGAGACAAAGGTCATGTACACCGTTTCCAGCGTTGCCATAGGCAGCATGGACAATACGTCCAAAATTTTTTCTTTAGGCATGGAGCATCTCCCGCGCCGCGGCGGTTTGCGGCGACTCAAACACGGCGGCGACGCTTCCTGTTTCCACAATGATTCCGGCATCCATTACCGCCACTTCATGGCATATCTCGCGGATAACTTCCATCTGGTGAGTTATAAGTACTACGGTAATTTTCAGCCGCTGCTGTAAATCGCGGATCAAAGCGAGTATTGAGCGGGTAGTCTGCGGATCAAGGGAACTGGTCGCCTCGTCGCAGAACAACACTTCCGGGTTTGCAGCTAACGCGCGCGCGATAGCTACCCGCTGTTTCTGCCCGCCTGAAAGTTCCCGCAAACGCGCCTTGCGTTTGTCGGCGATATCAACCATCTCCAGAAGTTCATTAACCCGCTTGTCTATAAGTTTGCGGGAAAA
>Ga0268262_10003530_pt1 | contig 16855 bp, 15 predicted proteins | sample TergutNc150P3_FD_190354 | JGI IMG/M metagenome (GOLD analysis project Ga0268262, IMG submission 190354) | Nasutitermes corniger P3 segment gut microbial community from laboratory colony in Florida, USA - Nc150 P3 (SPAdes) (version 2) | ecosystem: Host-associated > Arthropoda: Insects >... | reverse complement strand
TTTAATCTATTTACTCCCTGTGGTTATTGTATACATTTGGTTTCGTCTTGCAAAGTATCAAATTTCTCTTGTTCAATTTTTATTCGCTTTCCTTGCCGGCGCGGCGGCGTTTTTTCCCGCTCTTGTTTTGCAGAATCTGTTAACATTTAAATCTATTTCTCACGGCAGACTAGCGTTATTTTATAATTTTTTCATACGAATATCCCTTACCGAAGAATTAAGCCGATTCATTATGCTGTTCATTTTCTTTTTTATCGCCTTCCTCATTAAACCGCCCGCCAAAGGAAGTCAGCCGTCGGACTTCAATGTTATCAAACGGGGAACCGCCGTTGGTTTAGTCGCCGGTTTTGGATTTGCAATCCTTGAAAGCGCAAGATACGCTGCCGACGGCATGAGCATCAATATTGCTTTATTACGCATTTTCACCGCCGCGCTGCACGGAGCCTGCAGTTCCAGAGTCGGCAGCGCAATTATACTTCTCCAAAAAAAACCCTCGCAAGCGCTCACCCGTTTCTTAACCGCCGTTGCCATTCACGGCGTTTACAATTTGATGGTATACACACAAAGTCTGCTGCCGTCGATTGCCGCGGTTCTAATAACTCTTTCCGCCCTAATAACAACGATATTATCTATTCGCGGCGGCTGGGAATCGGTCAGCATAAGCCTTGACAAGTCAGAAGAAAATCAGTAACTTTAAGGAACGACGCAAGGTAGAGCAGTTGGCAGCTCGTCGGGCTCATAACCCGGAGGTCGCAGGTTCGAGTCCTGTCCTTGCTATAAAAATTTTTCACTTTTATTAAATGATTGTTCATACACTCAAAAAAATATTGACAAAATAACATATTTAAAGTATATTTTAAGTAATACACCTGCCGGGCCTCTGTCGGGTTTTACCTGATATGCACACTAGGCGGGTTTTTTTATGGAAAAGCAAACCTATACAAAATCGCCTTTGAGCGTTCAAGAACAGATTAACCTTCTTAAAAGTCGTGGTCTGCAAATACCAGATGAATTGAGAGCAACTAGGTATCTCCAAAATATAAGTTATTATCGTTTAAGTGGTTATATGTATCCTTTCTTAGCGGATACAAAACAGCATATATATGAAACAGGAACAACTTTTGAGAATATCCTTACCCTTTATCGTTTTGATCGAGAATTACGTCTGTTGATATTTTCCGCTATTGAAAAAATTGAAATTGCCTTACGTTCCCAAATAATCAATCAATTTTCAGTAACCTCGCATGATCCATTCTGGTACACTAAATCAACTTACTTTGCCGATACGGTAAAACATGCTGATTTTCTTAACGGTTTATCCGCCTATATTAAGCGTTCTAATGATACTTTTATCAAGCATTTTTATAATACCTATAGTGATACTTGGCCGCCTGTTTGGATTATTTTTGAGGTTCTTTCTATGGGACAATTTTCGATACTATACAGCATTACAGCAAAATCGCCTGATCGAAAAGCAATAGCGGATTATTTTGGGGTAAAGGAAACTGTTTTTTCTACATGGTTGCATACTCTTGTATATACAAGAAATATTTGCGCTCACCACTCCCGTCTCTGGAATAAGGATTTGCGTATTCCGGTAAAGTTACCTAAAAAAACAACCAACAAATGGCTTTCTACTTCAAATCTTACGAACCGCAAAGTATATATTATTTTGGCAATTATTTGCTATCTACTTGATACAATTACACCGCATCATCATTTTCGCCAAGAACTCAAAACCCTCATAACAAAATATCCTGATACTAATATTACTGCTATGGGGTTTCCTCAGGATTGGAACTCTGATTTATTTTGGGGTTAGGCTGATCAATATCCGTATACCAAAAGCCTTTATAAATCCCCACCTAAAATTTAGGGCTGGAAGGCGAGTCCTGTCCTTGCTAACAACAAATTATATAATTATATCGGTTATCTTCATTACTAACATTTTCCTGATAAATATTGCTTTTCTTATTAATTTTTGGTAGAATTCATTACAAAATTAATGATTAAAAATGTTAATTGCTTGGTTTCTAAATATGTTATTACTATTATAAATATATGAACATAAAATATTTTTGTGTGAAACTTTTATATTAACAAAGGAGAAAAATATGAAAATATACAACTCTCTTAGATTTCGATTTGTCGTATTTCTTTCCTTTTTTATTATTGCTACGAATGTAATAACATCTGTGCTGGGAATACGCCAGATGACAAAAGCTGTGTCTCAGACCTTTGCCGATCAAGGTATATCTATCGTAGAAAAAGCGGTTTCCGTAATCGACGGCAATGCCTTCGAGGCTCTGGCAAAATCGCTTGACGCTGATGATCCTTTTTATGAGGAAACCAGAGTTCAACTCTTTAAGATTAAACAATTGTCGGGCTGTGTGTACTTGTACACAATGGCGCAGGTAGAAAAAGACACTTGGCAGTATATCATTGACGGCAGCGGCGAACCAGGTGATCCGGATAATTTTTCCGCAATTGGAGATCAAGAAGATACCGATTCCTATGACGACGCTTTCAGGCGCGTATTAATTTCCGGAAAAACTGAAAACGGCAATTTAGCGCATCAGGAAGGTTGGGGCTGGCTGATTTCCATTTACGCCCCTATTAAAAATTCCGCCGGAAAAATTGTAGGTATTACCGGATGCGATTTTAACGGAGAGAATCTTCATAATACAATTGTCGAAAATAGTAAGCGGCAGGTAATTATCGGCTTAATTTCGGTACTGGTTGGTCTTGCGCTTATTTTACTTTTACTGCGTCAAATTTTTTCGAACCTCGACAAAATTAACTCCATCCTAAAAGAAATCTCAATGGGCGAAGGAGACTTAACCGCAAGAATCGACAATAGCAGAGATAACGAAATCGGAGAACTTGCGGGTTACTTTAACCTTACAATGGAAAAAATCAGAAATCTTGTAGGGATAATAAAATATAAAATTAACGGTCTTAATCATACCGGTTTTGAACTTTCCAGCAATATGGGCAAAACTTCCACAGCCGTAGAACGAATTACATCAAATCTTGACAGCATGAAGAATCTCATGATTAAACAGGAAAACAGCGCGGAAGAAGCCGGAAGCGCCGTAGGCAATATTAAAGAAAATATCGAAAACCTTAACAAGATTATACAGGAACAAACTGAAAGCGTAAATATGTCGTCCTCCGCCATTGAAGAAATGACAGCTAACATTCATTCTGTAACACAGACGCTGATAGAAAACAGCAAGAACGTCGCTGTTTTAACGGAAGCCTCTGAGAACGGCAAAACAGGTCTTCAGACGGTAGCGCAGGAAATAAAGGAAATCTCGCATGATTCCGAAGGGCTGCTGGAAATAAACTCATTGATGAACAATATCGCAAGCCAGACCAATCTGCTTTCGATGAACGCGGCGATTGAAGCGGCGCACGCTGGAGAGGCGGGCAAGGGTTTTGCGGTTGTCGCCGATGAAATTCGCAAACTTGCCGAGTCGTCGAGTAAGCAGTCAAAAACCACCGCGGCGACGTTGAAAAAAATAAAAGCGTCCATAGACAACATTACCAAATCCTCTGAAGATGTGCTGGCGCGCTTTGGAGCGATAGACTCAAGCGTAAGAACAGTTTCCGAGCATGAGCAAAATATTCGCAATACCATGGAAGAGCAGGAAATAGGCGGAAAGCAAATACTGGAATCTATAGGCCGGTTACGAGATATAACCCACTCGGTTAAAAAAGGTTCTGACGATATGGAACAATCGGGCAAAACTTTGGTAAAAGAGACAGACGAATTTATAAAGATAAGCAAAGAAACGGTAGAGGGCATGAACGAAATATTGGCCGGTATTAACCAGATAAATTCTTCCGTGAACCATGTCAACGAAATCAGCTCGGAAAACAACCGTAACTTTGAGTCTTTAAAACATGAAACGGATAAGTTTAAACATACATCCGGCGACGAAAAGAAAAAAATACTTGTAGTAGACGACGAAGAAATTGATCTTGAAATGGTGGGATCGGTATTACAGAGTAAGTATGATATGTTTACCGCAAAATCGGGCAAAGAAGCGCTTGGCTTATTCTATCAGGGGCTAGTTCCCAATTTGATATTATTGGACTTGATAATGCCGGACATGGACGGATGGGATACTTACGGCAAAATAAAAGCGATAGGCGGCTTACACGATATTCCAATAGCGTTTTTCACAGTTTCCGACGACCCGAAAGATATAAAACACGCGCATGAAATAGGCGCGGTTGATTACATCAAAAAACCCTACGATAAAGACGATCTATTAAACAGAATAGGAAAAATACTAAACGATTGAGCGCGGCTTGAAAAAGAAGCAACCTGATTAAAACATTTTATTTTTACTCCGTCTTGACAAATCTACATAACTTGCATTAAATAAAGATAAGCGGAGATTGATAGCTATGAATAATTATGTGATAACAATAGCACGAGGGTTCGGCAGCGGCGGAAAACAAGTCGGACTTGCGCTTTCCCGCGATTTGGGAATTCCTTGCTTCGAAAGCCAAATTCTCACGCTTGCGTCGGAGTATAGCGGAATAAACAAAAACAGATTTGTAAAAGTAGATGAAAAATTACCTCTGCCATTCAGTTTTTTGCCGAGACTCAAGGATACCCCCAACACAGACCATATTGTGACGCCGCAGGACAGAAAATTCACCTCCGCAAAAAATCTGTTTAATATTCAAACAAAAATCATCCGTGAACTGGCGGAAAAAGAATCATGCATAATTATCGGAAAATGCGCTAATTATGTATTGCGCGATTTAAATAATGTTATCAGCGTTTACATTGAAGCCCCGCGAGCGTATTGCCTTAAGAATATTATGGACAAAATGGGCTCTACCGAAGAAGAAGCGCACAGACTTATTTCAGAAACTGACAGATACCGCGCGGCATACTTCAAATACTATACAAAGGGACGCACATGGACAGACCCTGTTCTGTACGATATGACTCTCAACAGCGAGCGTATAGGTATAAAAAAATGTGTTGAATTAATTAAAGAATATATAAAAATTAAATTTTCAGCTTGAACCTCAACCGAGCCCGTAAGGGCGAAGGTTCCCCTCTTGAACCTCAACCGAGCCCGTAAGGGCGAAGGTTCCCCTCTTGAACCTCAACCGAGCCCGTAAGGGCGAAGGTTCCCCTCTTGAACCTCAACCGAGCCCGTAAGGGCGAAGGTTCCCCTCTTGAACCTCAACCGAGCCCGTAAGGGCGAAGGTTCCCCTCTTGAACCTCAACCGAGCCCGTAAGGGCGAAGGTTCCCCTCTTGAACCTCAACCGAGCCCGTAAGGGCGAAGGTTCCCCTCTTGACAAAAATTCAAAAAATGTATATATTGAGCGTGTAAACAGCAAAGGCGCTGTGGACTCCCTTGTCCGCAGCGCCTTTCTTTTTGCCTTGAGAGGTATTTTGCTGCCGTTGGCGCGTCTCTCTTGAAGATTTCCAAAGTAGGAGAAATTTATGCAGAAAAGGGTATTAAAAATCGTAGGTTGTTTGGTATTGGGAGTGGTTCTCATCGCCGGTTTTGCCGGATGTAAAAAAGGCGGGTCAGCCGGTGATACAGTAAAAGTCGGACTTTTACATTCACTTACAGGACCCATGGCAATTAGCGAGATATCCGTAAGGGACGCGGAATTACTCGCGATTGAAGAAATTAACGCAGCCGGCGGCGTTTTGGGAAAGAAAATCGCGTACTTTGAGGAAGACGGTGCGTCAGAACCTTCAGTTTTCGCGACAAAGGCGGAAAAACTTGTAGGGCAGACAAAGGTCGCCACGGTATTCGGATGCTGGACATCATCTTCGCGCAAAGCGGTAAAATCCGTATTTGAAGAATACAACAGCCTTTTGTGGTATCCGGTTCAGTACGAAGGAATGGAACAATCGCCTAACATCGTGTACTCAGGCGCGGCTCCCAATCAGCAGATTGTACCCGCTATTGAGTATTTAATTGCGAATGGTTACAAGAAATTTTTCCTGCTTGGCTCCGACTATGTATTCCCTCGCACAGCGAACATGATTATAAACGCGCAGTTAAAAGCCTCCGGTCTTCAAGCGGTTGGCGAAGAATACGCCGCGATGGATCAGACGGATTTCGCCACAATTATCGCGAAAATCGAAGCTTCCTCGCCTGACGTAATCGTAAATACATTGAACGGCACCGGTAACGTATCTTTCTTTAAACAAATGTCGGAAAAAAATTATAACGCTGCAAAATATATGACTATGTCTTTCTCAATTGCGGAAGAAGAAGTCGCGGCAATCGGCGCGAACATTCTTAAAGATCATCTGGTCTCATGGAATTATTACCAAACGACAGATACGCCTCAGAACAAAAAATTTGTAGCGGCATACAAAGCAAAATTCGGTCAAAACCGCGTAACGAGCGATCCGGCGGAAGCGGCGTATATCGCTGTTTATCTGTGGAAAGCGGCAGTGGAAAAAGCGGAAAGTTTTGAAATAGATAAAGTTCTTAAAGCTATAAGGACGGGAACCATTTCCTTCCAGGCTCCCGAAGGAAATGTCGTAATCGACGGCGGCAACCAGCACCTTTCCAAACCTGTCCGTATCGGGAAAGTCGGTTCCGACGGTTTAATTACTGAAATTTACGCGACATCGGGTCCTGTTGCGCCGGATCCATACCTGACCACATACGCGTGGGCAGTAAACGCTGGAATAACAAAGTAATTTAGAGTAGGATATTAGGTAATCGACCGTCTGATCGCTTTTGCGGTCAGATGGTCATATCTGATAATGGAGTTTTCTCAATGGCGCAGTTTATCAACGCGGTTTTTAACGGTTTCAGTTTAACATCAATTATTTTACTTACCTCGTTGGGTCTTGCGATTACATTCGGTCTTATGCGCGTTATTAACATGGCGCACGGCGAATTTATTATGATTGGCGCATATATGACCTACCTTACACAGCAGTTTTTTGTATCGTTCCTTCCAAAAAGTATTTTCAGTCTTTATTATTTTGCGGCGCTCGCCGCGGCTTTTGCCGTCGCTTTCATATTGGGAAGCATAATGGAAAGGTTTATCGTGTCGCGGCTTTACGGACGGGAAATTGACAGCCTGCTTGCGACGGGCGGCATTAGCCTTGTGCTTCAACAGGCGGCGCGGAGCATTTTCGGCGCGCAAGGTGTGAACGTAACCGCTCCTTCGTTTTTAACCGGCGGCGTTACCGTGGGCGGCAGTACTTTTTCATATAACAGATTGTTCATCATTTTTTTAACAGGGTTCGCCATTTTTATTGTTTGGCTGGTTTTGTACCGCATGAACTTCGGCAGACAAATGCGCGCGGTTATGCAAAACCGTTCAATGGCTCAGTGTTTGGGCATTAACTCCCGCAGAATAGACAATGTTACTTTCAGTATCGGTTCGGGGCTTGCCGGGTTGGCGGGTTGTTCCGTCGCGCTGTTGGGTTCTATAGACGCGACAGTGGGACAGAACTACATCGTAAATTCTTTTATGGCGGTTGTACTGGGCGGCGTCGGAAAATTGATCGGCACTGTTTTAGGCTCTCTCATAATTGGTTTTGCGGGTATCAGCATCGAAAGATTTACATCGTCTTCCATAGCGAAGGCGGCGGTGCTTTTAATTATCATTCTGTTTTTACAAAAGAAGCCGCAGGGGCTCTTTACAATACGAACAAGAAGTTTGGACGAATAGGAGAAAGGCAAATGAGCTTTTTAAAAAAACAAGGACGCAGCGTTTGTTTTGCCTTAATTGTAATTGCCCTCGCTCTCATGCCTGTTTTCTCGGACGGTCCGATAATTATCTTTTTGGGAAAATGTATAGCGTTCGCTATTGTCGCGATGGGACTTGATTTAATTTGGGGCTACACCGGTATACTCAGTCTCGGTCACGGTCTTTATTTCGCGCTTGGAGGCTATTCAATGGCGATGTATTTAAAAATGCAGGCGACAGGCGGCAAGTTAACGGAATTTATGCGAACCGGCGGACTTACCGATCTTCCCCTTATTTGGAAACCTTTTCTTTCGGCTCCGCTTGCTTTCATTCTGGTAATCGCGGTTCCGGCGGCTTTATCATACATAATCGGATATTTTATTTTTAAAAACAGAGTTAAAGGAGTTTATTTTTCGATCATTTCGCAAGCGCTTACATGGGCGGCGTATTCAATGTTTATAGCGATGTCGCCGTACACCAACGGAAATATCGGCATATCGGAAATAAGATCCATTCTTGGAAGTATTCGCGGCGGCGCAAATCAGGGAACTTTGCTCACTCTTTTTTACGCCGCGATTGTCATTCTGATACTTGCCTACGCGCTGTGCGTTTTTTTAACCGGAGCGAAATTCGGAAAACTTCTTATCGCAATCCGGGACGGGGAAAACCGAACTTATTTTTCGGGCTACCGCGTCAGTTTGTATAAAACATTTGTTTATGTTATGTCCGCCTGCCTTGCGGGAATTGCGGGAGCAGTCTTTGTAAATTTCAACGGCAGTATTTCCCCGTCCCAGATGACTATCGCTTTTTCCATTAACATGATTATCTGGGTGGCGATAGGCGGCAGGGGTACGATTATCGGGGCGGTAATCGGCGCGCTTCTTGTGAATCTGTGCGAATATAATTTTAGCTCGGGAAGTATAGTTGAAATCTGGCAGTATATCATCGGGTCGATATTCTGCATTACGATACTTTTTTTCAAGGGCGGAATTATCGGGGTGTTCACGCATCAAATCCCGGAGTTGATTGCAAAACTAAAAGGAAGGATACGCAATGCCGCAGGTTGATGAAAACACCATTCTTACAATCAACAGCGTATCGGTTTGCTTTGACGGTTTTTACGCTCTTACCGAAGTAGACGTTTCCGTAAAACGCAACACCGTCCACTTTTTTATCGGTCCGAACGGAGCGGGCAAAACAACGCTGTTGGATATTATCTGCGCGAAAACCCGCCCTACTCTCGGCAACGTTGTATTTTTTCCAAAAGAAAAAGAGAAGATACGCCTTACCGGAATGAAAGAATACGAGATAGCGCGCAGCGGAGTAGGCAGGAAGTTTCAAGTGCCGTCTGTGTTTGTAAATCTTACGGTTCTGGATAACATGCTTCTTTCGTTAAAGAGGCATAAAAGCATTTTAGATTCGATATTCCTAAGTCCGTCCGCCGAAGAATTCGCGCAAATAGACGAGATTCTTGAAAAGGTGGGATTGTCGGAACGAAGGGATGTAAAAGCCGGCTCTCTGGCGCACGGCGAAAAGCAGTGGCTGGAAATCGCCATGCAGATTGCGGCAAAGCCGGAACTCATCATGCTGGACGAACCTGTCGCCGGAATGGGCAGGGCGGAAACAGACAAAACGGCGGGAATACTTGCCGAGATAAAAAAAGAATGTACCGTAATCGTTGTGGAACACGACATGGAATTTGTAAAAATGGCGGCGGACACCGTTACAGTCCTGCACGAGGGCAAGGTGTTGACCGAGGGAATTGTTTCCGACGTGCTAGCGGACAAGACAGTGCAAGCTGTGTACTTGGGCAGAGGCGGTGAACGCAATGCTTGATATTATCGATCTGGACACATACTACGGCGAAAGCCGAATCATCACCAAGCTCAACATGAATATTAAAAAAGGAAGCGTCACCTGTTTAATCGGAAGAAACGGCGTCGGCAAAACCACAACGCTCAAAAGCATTATGGGTTTGGTAAAAACTCCGGCGGGAAAAATAATTTTTGACGGACATGACATAATTAAGCTTCCGGCTTACGACCGAGTGAGGCTCGGCATAGGCTATGTGCCGCAGGGACGGGATATTTTTCCGCAGATGACTGTGCGCGAAAATCTTGAATTGGGATTACAGCCGCTTGCTGGAAAAAAACAAAAAGCGGAAATCCCCGAATATCTTTTTGAACTGTTTCCCGCCTTGCCGAAATTCGCAAAGCGAAAAGGCGGCGATTTATCGGGCGGACAACAGCAGCAGCTTGCTATCGCCCGCGCTCTTGCGGCGGAGCCGAAAATTTTAATACTGGACGAACCGACAGAGGGGATTCAACCCTCGATTATTCAGGACATAGGCAGGGCGATAAGGAGAATCAACACTGAAAAAGGGATAACCGTTCTTCTTGTGGAACAATACTTGGAATTTGTGCTGGAGATTTCGGATCATCTGTTCATTATGGAAAAAGGAAACGTCGTGTTAAGCGGAGCGACCGCCGAACAGGATGCGGAACATATTCAAAAGATATTAACGATATAGGAGGAAGTTATGCACCTGACACCGAGAGAGCAGGAACGGCTTTTAATCCATTGCGCCGGACAGCTTGCAAAAGCGCGCAAGGAGCGCGGGCTAAAGCTGAATCATCCTGAGGCGATAGCCTATATTACATCGGAACTTTTGGAACTTGCGCGCGACGGTCAATCCGTTACGGAACTTATGCGCGCGGGAACCAACCTTTTGGGAGCCGACGACGTTTTGGACGGCGTTGCCGAGATGATCCACGAGATTCAACTTGAGGCGACTTTCCCCGACGGCACTAAACTTGTTACAGTACACGAGCCGATCCCCTCAAACGGAAAGGCGCACCCCGGCGAATTTATTTTTGACGGCGAACCAATCACCGTAAACGCCGGAAAGAATACCGTAGAGATCAATGTCGTCAACACGGGAGATCGTCCCGTTCAAATCGGCTCTCACTTTCACTTTTTTGAAGTTAACAAGGCGCTGGACTTTGATCGCGCCGCCGCTTTCGGTATGCGGCTTGATATTCCCTCCGGAACCGCCGTCAGGTTTGAACCGGGCGACAGCCAGACTGTCCGTCTTGTAAAAATCGGCGGAACGCGAATGGGGCATGGATTGAACAGCCTTACCAACGGCAGTATGGACGACCCGAAAGTAAAAGCCGCCGCAGTTGAAAAAGCGCGCAGCTTGGGATTTAAGGGGGTATGACATGTTTGAAATGACAAGAAAACAATACGCGAGTATGTACGGTCCCACAACCGGCGACAGAATCCGCCTTGCCGATACATCAATCATTATCGAAGTTGAGCGCGATTTAACAATCTACGGAGAGGAAGCGAAATTCGGCGGAGGCAAATCCCTGCGCGACGGAATGGGTCAGTCATGCGGAGTAAAGGACGCCGACTGCCCCGACCTTGTAATTACAAACGCCGTAATATTGGATCACACGGGAATAATAAAAGCGGACATCGGTATTAAAGACGGAAAAATTTGCGGCGTAGGAAAAGCGGGAAACCCCGACATCATGGACGGCGTGACAAAGGGACTGACAGTCGGCGCGTCTACGGAAATTATCGCAGGCGAGGGTATGATTGTCACCGCCGGCGGCATAGACACGCATATACATTTTATCAGCCCCACTCAAATTGAGACTGCGCTGTATTCGGGAGTTACAACAATGATCGGCGGCGGAACGGGACCTGCGGACGGAACAAACGCCACCACCTGCACGCCGGGACGCTTCAATCTTGAAAAAATGCTCGAGGCGGCGGAAGGCTACCCGATGAATCTCGGTTTTCTCGGCAAGGGCAACAGCTCTTCGCTTAACGCGCTTATCGAACAGATCGAGGCGGGCGCGTGCGGGCTTAAAATCCACGAGGACTGGGGCTCCACCGCCGCAGTTATCCGCGCCTCGCTTGACGCCGCCGACAAGCACGATGTTCAAGTCGCTATTCACACCGACACGCTGAACGAAAGCGGCTTTGTGGAAGACACACTTGCCGCGATAGGCGGGCGCGTCATTCACACATACCACACAGAGGGCGCGGGCGGCGGACACGCTCCCGACATTATCAGGACGGCGGCTCTGCCGAACATTCTGCCGTCGTCAACAAACCCCACTATGCCGTTTACCGTCAACACCGTTGACGAACATCTTGATATGCTGATGGTCTGCCACCACTTGGACAGCCGAGTACCCGAAGATGTCGCGTTTGCAGATTCGCGTATCCGCCCCGAAACCATCGCCGCGGAAGACGTACTGCACGACATGGGAATTTTTTCAATGATGAGTTCCGACTCTCAGGCAATGGGGCGAGTCGGCGAAGTGATCATGAGAACATGGCAGACCGCAAGCAAAATGAAAGACCAGCGCGGTCATCTTGAAGAAGACAATGATCGCAATGACAACTATCGGGCTAAGCGTTATGTTTCTAAGTACACGATAAACCCCGCCGTTACCCACGGCATTGCGGATTATGTCGGCTCTGTTGAAGCGGGCAAATACGCAGACTTGGTTATCTGGAACCCCGCGCTCTTCGGCGCAAAACCGGAGATGATCATAAAGGGCGGATACATAATCGCCTCCAAAATGGGCGACGCAAACGCTTCCATTCCGACGCCGCAGCCTGTGATGTACAGAAACATGTTCGGTGCTTCCGACTTGGCATGTAAGCGCACATGTATCACCTTTGTATCGGGCGCGGCGGCAAAGAGCGGAATCGGCAAACGGCTGGGACTTGACCGAATCGTACTGCCGGTAAAGAACTGCCGCAAATTGTCAAAAGCGGATATGCGTTTTAATGACCGCACGGGAGACATAAAAGTCGATCCCGAGACATACACCGTAACCGTGGACGGAAAGAAAGTAACCTGCGAACCGGCGGAAAGCCTTAGTTTGACAAGAAGGTATTGGCTGTTTTAATTATGATTATCGAAAAAATTTTAGGAAAGAAGCCGGAAAACACCGACGGAAAAATTATTGAAACCGTCCCCTTTGAATGGTTTGAAATGAACAACAAGATTTTAAAAAAAGTTTCTTCAAAGGGCACGGAGATCGGGCTCAGGCTTTCCGAGCCATTGTTCGACGGTGCGGTGTTGTACGAGGACAGCGAAAAAATTATTTGTCTTGAACTTCTGCCCTGCGAGACAACGCGGGTACACGTTCACAGCATAAAAGAAATGGGGCGCGTATGTTTTGAACTCGGCAACCGCCACCTGCCCCTTTCCATCGCGGAAGATTCCGTAAGCACTCCCTATGACAACCCAACCTATGAGTATTTGGAGAAACTTGGTTTCCACTGCAAGCGCGTAACCGAAAAATTTACGCCGGAGATAATTACCCATGGACATGGACACCACCACCATTGAAAGCAGAATAGCCCTGCTTCAGGCGTTTGATCCGCTGTTTCCCACAGGGGCTTACACAATGTCGGGCGGCATGGAAACCTACACACAAAAAGGACTTGTACAGGATAAATCCGCTCTTATCTCATACCTGAAAGCTCAACTTTACATTTTGCCTTACGGCGATTTAGGTGTCTGCGCCAAAACAGCGCAAGGCGAAGATTTTATTTTAATGGACAACCTTTGTGCCGCGATGAAACAGCCCTGCGAGATACGAACGGGCAGTGAAAAACTCTGTACGCGTTTTTTGAAAACGCAGGAGACGCTATGCGGCTATCCGTCGCTTGCCGCGTACAGGCAGGCGATAAAACAGGAAAAATGCAAAGGACATTATCCCGTCGCGGTCGGTCTTTTTATCCGCGATTTAAACGCGGACATAGGCGAGGCGCTGGAATTGTATTGCTACAGCCTTATGTCGCAGACTGTAAACCACGCCGTAAAATTAATCCCGCTTGGGCAATCAGACGGACAGGCGGCTCTTTTTGAAACACTGCGCCTGATTCCCGGCGCGGCGCAAAAGGCAATGGCGGCGGATATTGACGACCTGGGAGTTTCGGGCTGCGGGTTTGATTTACGCGCAATGCAGCATGAGACGCTGCGCGGAAGACTTTATATAAATTAGGCGGTGAAATTATGAGCTATGTAAAAATAGGAGTCGGCGGACCTGTGGGCTCCGGTAAAACCGCCCTCATTGAACGGCTGACAAGAAAAATGGCGGACAAGTACAGTATCTGTGTAGTAACCAACGATATTTACACGCGCGAGGACGCGGAGTTCCTTGTAAAAAATTCCGTTCTGCCGCCCGAGAGAATCGTCGGCGTGGAAACCGGCGGCTGTCCGCACACCGCAATCCGCGAAGACTGCTCCATGAACTTGGAAGCCGTTGAGGAAATGGCGCGCAATTTTCCCGACGTGCAAATTATTTTTGTCGAAAGCGGCGGCGATAATCTTTCCGCGACATTTTCGCCGGAGCTTGCCGACGCTACCATTTATGTTATCGACGTGGCGCAGGGAGACAAAATACCGCGCAAGGGCGGTCCCGGCGTCACCCGTTCGGATTTACTTGTCATTAATAAAATCGATCTTGCGCCGATGGTTGGGGCAAACCTTGATGTAATGGCAAGGGATTCGGCAAAAGGTCGCGGCGACAGACCTTTCCTGTTTACCAATTTGGTCAACATGGAAGGCGTTGACGAGGTAATTAATTGGGTTCGCAAAAATGTCCTGCTTGAAGAAGTATAAGGAATAAATTTTGAGCGAATTGTCCATAAGTACTGTTTTCCAAAACGGAAAGACCGTCATGTCCGATTGTTTTTTCACCTCTCCTTTTAAAATCGCCAAACCTTTTTACCGCGACAACGGTTACACCGAATTTATGTTGATGTGCGCAAGCCCCGGAATTTTAGCCGGCGATAAATACGATATGCGATTCGATTTGGCAGACAACACAAAAACAATTATCAGCGAACAATCGTACCGGAAACTTTACAACACAGGCGATAGTTTTTCCCGGCAAAACACGCAAATACATGCGGGAGAAAACGCCGCGCTGTACTATGTTCCGTATCCGGTTATCCCCTTCGCGGGAAGCCGTTTTCGTTCGCGAACGGATATTTTTTTACACCCTTCCTCAAAGTTGATCTTCGGAGAAATTTTCACCTGCGGCAGAGACGGCATGGGAGAACGATTCGCGTTCAATGAATATTCATCGCGGACAACCGTGTATGTTGACAACAAGCCGGTGTTTCTGGACAACAGCCGCTTGCTTGGCGGCGGCGCAGTCAAAGACTGCGATGTGGATTTTTCGGGAACCGGTTTTTTTGAAGGATACTCTTGTCAGGGTATTCTGTTTCTTTACGGCTTTGACAATGTTTCCCTGCCTGAGAGCGAAGGAATAGAAACCGCTGTTTCCAAATCTTCGGTTGGTTTTACAATTCGCGCTTTAGGAAAGAGCGCAAACAATTTGTACCGCTTGTTTAACAGATTCAGTAATTATTTGGGAACTTCTTAACGGTTATAAAATTCTTATCAGCCATCTGATTCCGGTTGAAAAACGGAAGCTTGCGGATAAGTCCGCGATTATATTGATATCGGCGTTATTGCTGTAATATGACTGCCACGCAAGTTCAACGTAAGGAGCGAACTCTCCGGCTGGGGTTTTAAAAACAAAGGGAGAGAAGTTTACTCCTGCGGTGCCAAACCAGCTTGTTCCGCCGGAGTAATAGCGTTGGTTGCCGTTTATCAAAAGAGAAGCGTCGCCAATACTTAACACAGGACCGGCAAAGAACCTTATCTTTTCATTCGGTCCAAATGAAAATGTTAAAGGTAAGCGAAATACGCCAAGAATCCCGTCATATTCCGGTCTTAATTCAACTCCGAAAATCATCCGTAATCCAAACGGATAAATATCCGCGTTAATACCCACCTGAGAAGTAAAACCGCGAAATAGATAACCGTCTGTTATAAATCCGTTCCAGATTGGCGCAAATGCGACTCCCGCCAAAAGCCGATCGTCTCTGCTTCCTTGTTTAGAAGAAGCCGTTTTGCCTGTGTTTGTTCTTGCGCCGGAACTTGTATCGGCGCTGCCTTTGCTCCCCTTCCCGCTTGCGCCGGAAGCATCCGTCATCGACGAATTATTATCAACTTTTATATTTGACGCTGTTTCAGGAAAAGCGCGTCCCGCTCCGACATAAGCATTAGCCCAGTATTTTTCATCAAGGCTGGAATAAATTACCCCTGTCCTTGAACCCGAAGAAGCTGAATGAATAAAACGGCGCTCTCCCAGATACAGACCGACATGGGTCACACTGCCGGATTTATCGGTTTTAAAAAATAAAAAATCGCCTGCTTGAGCTTTATCAATAGTCGTTTTCTCCGCCCATGAATAAAGCCCGGATGCCGATCTTGGCAGCGACACGTTCAACGCTTCCTTAAAAACAAGGCAGAGAAAACCGGAGCAATCAAGACCTTTAACAGTCATTCCGCCGTAACGGTATGGAACTCCTTCATATTTTTTTGACGTTTCAATTACCTTTTGCCGCGCGTCAAGGTAAGCCCTTGCCTTGTCTTCCGGCGAAGCCGCCGCCTTGGGCGCAAGGGCATACCCGCTCTCAAGAGGAGCGGCAAAAACACTAATCGCGAAAAAAATGAACAGTAATGAAAAGACAACTCTCATTATATAATTATCGGTTGCTATCCGGCTACGCTGGATAGCAGCGTCGGACTGGATAAAAGTTTCATTATTTGCTACATTTTGGTTATGGGACAAATTTGTGTCTTTGTAAACCAAAAAGGCGGCGTTGGTAAGACTACCTCGGCAATAAACATAGGGGCATACCTTGCGGAAGCCGGAAAAAACGTCCTTTTGGTTGATTTTGACGCACAGGCTAACCTCTCAAGCGGCATCGGCGCTAACCCGCCAAAGCCCGGAATTTATGAATTGCTTTCCGGCACGGCGACGCCGGAACAGGCGATAAAAAAAACCGCCGTCAAAAAATTGGACGTAATTCCGGCAAGTATCGATCTTTCAGGCGCGGCGGTAGAGTTAATCGACCAAAAAGAGCGTAATTTTTTCCTGAAAAAAGTCCTGAGTCCTATCAAAAATAACTATGATTTTATACTGATTGACTGCCCTCCCAGCCTTGGGCAGCTGACAATGAACGGTTTAGCCGCCGCGGATTCGGTGCTTATCCCCATGCAGTGCGAATACTTTGCGATGGAGGGGCTTAAAC
>Ga0268262_10003529_pt1 | contig 16856 bp, 13 predicted proteins | sample TergutNc150P3_FD_190354 | JGI IMG/M metagenome (GOLD analysis project Ga0268262, IMG submission 190354) | Nasutitermes corniger P3 segment gut microbial community from laboratory colony in Florida, USA - Nc150 P3 (SPAdes) (version 2) | ecosystem: Host-associated > Arthropoda: Insects >... | reverse complement strand
ATGCAGCAAGAAACCGACCGGCAGATAAAGGAAGTGTCTAGGCAGCTTGGCGGCATGGGCAACAGCAACGGGGATTTTGCGGAGGAATTCTTTTACAATTCGCTGAGAGAGACGATGACCTTTGCTGGCGTTCATTTTGATATGATAAGCGACAAATTTAGAACCAGAAGAATAATGCCGGATAAAACGGAGAAAAAGGCGCAATTCGACATTGTTTTGCACAATGGCGATTCCCTCGCCTTGATAGAGGTTAAGTACAAAGCGGAATTAGAAGATGTTGAAGAGATGATAGAAGAGAAAGTTCCCAATTTCCGATTTTTATACCCTCAATACGCAAAATACAAACTATATTTAGGTATAGGCTCGCTGGTCCTCAAAGACAGGATCGTGCAAGAAGCCAAAAAGCTCGGCATAGGCCTCATGGAACAACGCGGAGACGCCGTAGAGCACAAAACCCGCTGGGTCAGGGTGTATTGAAAATACGCCCCAGCACCAAAATATCCCCAGCCCTTACCCCCGCGACTTTTGCCGCCGCGCCCAATGTGAGTGGCATGGCGGCGGCGAGCTTTTGCCGCGCTTCTATGCTCAAAGCACTTATTTTTGAGTAATCGAGGTTCTCGGGGATTTTCTGGTTTGCCATCTTTTGCAGGTTCGCAATCTCCTCCGCAGCACGGACAAAAAAGCCGCTGTAAAGCTCCTCGCAAAGAATATGCAGCTTCTCCTTCCTTGTCAATGGAATTTGTGGGCAAGCCACGCTAAAAAAAGTTTCGGCTTTTATGCCTGGTCTTTTTAACACAGAAAGCCACCTAGTTTTTTCCGCTATGGCCGCTTGGCCGCTGCCTGCCAAGATGGGTGCAATCTGCTCAGGAGTGCCGGAATTCTCCCTCAAAAATTCCCTAGCCTCTTTGAGCCTCTCACATTCCTGCTTGTAGTTTTGCCACTCCGCTTGCGTCAACATCCCCGCATCATGTGCTTTTTCGCAAAGCCTTTGCTCGGAATTGTCTGCCCTTAAAAACAAACGATGTTCCGCACGGCTCGTGAACATCCTGTATGGCTCGTTCCATTCCATAGATGTAATATCGTCGAGCAAAACGCCTATGTAGCTATCCGCCCTGGAGAGCATAAACGGCGGCTTGCCTTTGAGCTTCAATGCAGCGTTTATGCCCGCCACTATGCCCTGCGCCGCCGCTTCTTCGTAGCCGCTTGTTCCGCATACCTGCCCCGCAAAATAAAGGCCGGGGTGTTTTTTGCATTCAAGGGTTTGGTGCAAATCCGTGGCGTTTATGGCAGAGTATTCCACCGCGTAGCCAATTTGCAGCACCACCGCATTCTCCAAGCCCGGAATGGTGCGTATGGCTTCTATCTGCGTCTGTTCCGGCAGGCTTGAGCTAAAGCCGTTTATGTATATCCTCTTTGCGTCCATTGTCTCCGGCTCCAAAAACAGCTGGTGGCTCTGCTTGTCTGCAAAGCGTTTTATTTTGTCTTCTATGCTGGGGCAGTAGCGCGGGCCAAGCCCTTGGATTTTTCCGGTGAAGAGGGGGCTTTTTTCAAAGGCGGCTTCCAAAATTCTATGGGTTTGCTCCGTGGTTCTGGTTAGGTAGCATTTTGCGGAATTGCACAAGTTTGCGGCATCGCTCTTGTTGCTAAAAACCCACGGTTCTGCGTCTCCGTGCTGGATTTCGCATTTTGAAAAATCTATGCTCGCAGCGTCTAGGCGGCTGGGCGTCCCGGTTTTAAGCCGCTTTGTTTTTATTCCCAGTTTTTGCAAAGACAAGGGAAGCAGGTCGGAGCTTGGTTCATTTATCCTGCCGCCAATGCTGATTTTGTCCAAGCCCGTGAACATCTTTGAATTAAAAAAAGTGCCGCTCGCAATTATAACCGCTTTGCAGAGTATTTGCATTCCGCTGTGCGTAACTATTTTCCAATTTTCATCTTCTTTTTTTAGCTCGGTGGCTTCGTCTTCTATTATTTGCAGGCCTTCTAAATTTTCCAAAGTTTTTTGCGCTAACTCACTGTATAAATCCATGTCGCATTGGGCGCGGTTGCCCCAAACGGCTGGGCCTTTGCTCGCGTTCAACACGCGGAACATTATTCCGGCTCTGTCTGCCAGCGCACCCATAAGCCCGCCCATCGCGTCTATGTCGCGCACCATCTGCCCCTTGCCAACGCCGCCTATCGCTGGGTTGCAGCTCATGCGGCCTATGCTCTTTTTGTCCAAGACCAACAGGGCAGTTTTTGCGCCTATTTTCCATGCTGCGTTTGCCGCCTCAATGCCGGCATGTCCACCGCCTATTATAACTATGTCTGTGTTCACAAATCGGGAAACCACAGCTTAAAACTTTCCAAGCCTTGATGGTTGAGCATCCCTATGCCGCCAAGGGTTTTGCAGCCAGCTTCTTCCGCTTCTTGCAGCAGTTTTGTTTTGAGCGGGTTGTAAACTATGTCAAATACCATCATGTTTTTGCCAAGGATGGATTTGTCAACGGGGCTTTGCTCCACGTTGGGGTGCATCCCAAGCGGCGTGGCGTTGCAGAGCAGGTCTATATTGTCTTTGTATTTTTTCACCTCGTCAAAATCGTGCAGGCTGCTGTTTTTCAGCTCCAAATTCCAGAGTTCCGGTTCTATGCTGAAAATTTTTAGGCTGGCGGCGCCGGCAATTTCCATAAAAGCGTAGGCAAGGGCTTTTGCCGCGCCGCCGCTGCCAAGCAAAGCTATGTTTTTGCCTTTGATTTCCATTCCGGCTTCTTCCAAATTCCTCAATGCGCCCAGCCCATCGGTGCTTGTGCCGCACAACTTGCCGTTTTCCCAGTAGAGCGTGTTGACGCTGCCAGTTGCTTTGGAAACAGGCGATACATAATCCAAAAACTGGCTCACCTGTTCTTTATGCGGGATGGTCACATTCGCGCCAGCAAAACCCATAGCCCTGAAACCCGCGATGGCGTCTTTTAAATTCTGCTTTGCCACGGGCAAGGGCAAATAAACCGCGTTTATGCCGTGTTTTTTTAGCAGCTCGTTTTGGATGGAAGGCGATTTTGTGTGCTCAACGGGGTCTCCAAACACCCCTAAAATTTTTGTTTTGCCGTCTATCTCGGTCATTTGCCTCCCTTTTCCATGCGTTCCTTGGTCAAGAGCGCAATGCCTATGGCCCCCATTTCTCCGGGGCGTTCAGGGCGTATGGGCGTTAAGCCTGTGTGCTGTTCAAAGGAGCGCAGCACGGCATCGTTTTTGAAGGTGCCGCCCTGCACCACAATTTTTTCGCCAAGGGAATCCAGGTTGCGCAAGCGGATAACTTTTGTGAACACGTTGTCTATTATGGAGCGGCAAATTCCGGCTATTATGTCTTCGGGTTTTTTGCCGTCTCTCTGCTCCGTTATTATGGAGCTGTTCATAAACACCGTGCAGCGGCTGCCCAGCTTTGAGGGTTTTTTGGAGCGGAATGCCATGTCCGCTATTTGCTCCATTTTTATGCCTAGGCTGCGAGCGTAGGTTTCTATAAAAGAACCGCAACCGCTTGAACATGCCTCGTTGAGGATTATGCCCGTGACTACCCCGTTTGCCACCGAGATGGCTTTCATGTCTTGCCCGCCTATGTCTAAAATAAAGCTGACATCGGGGCATATTTTTTGCGCGGCTTTTGCGTGGGCAACGGTTTCCACGGTGTGATAGTCTGCGTGGAGTGCGCGGTAAAACAGCAACTCGCCGTAGCCAGTTGTCCCAACGCCTAAAATTTCGAGCTTTGCACCCGCCTCTTTGTAACGCTCGTTCAGCTGTATCAATGCGCTTTTAAGCACAACAAGGGGGTCGCCTTGGTTGCCTGAGTAAAAGCTGTCTATTACCTCTTCGTTTTCGCCCAGCAGCACGAATTTTGTGGTGGTGCTGCCAGCGTCTATCCCCAGATACGCTTTGATTACCGAGTCTTTTTTGGGAGTGGGGTAGTCGCCGCCAAAAAGCGTGTGTTTGCGCAAAAAATCATTTTTTTCTTTTTCATTTTTAAAAAAGGGGGGCGTTTCCTCGTTCTTGTTCTCGTTGCCAGCGGAAAAATTCTCAAGCGCGCGCAGGCTTTTTTCCTTGCTATAGCCGCATTTTTTGCCCTTATACATAGTTCCTGCGGAAAGGGCGGCTCCCCATGCCACCAAAACCTCGGAGTGCTGCGGAACCAAAACTTGCGCGCTCAAAAGCCCAAGGCGTTGCTGAAACACTCCCACCAGCGATGGGTTAAAAGTCAAAGGGCCGCCCTCAAAAAGCACGGGGGGCTTTATCTCCATCCCTTGCGCAAGCCCGCCAATGGTCTGCTTTGCTATGGCATGGAAGCTGGAAAGCGCGATGTCCTCTTTGGAAACGCCTTGGTTCAAAAGGGGCTGGATGTCTGTTTTGGCAAAAACGCCGCACCTGCCGGAAATTTCATATACCTTTTCGCCCCTTGACGCAAAATCCTCAAAATCCTCTGTTTTTATGCGCAAAAGCTCCGCAACCTGGTCTATAAACGCCCCTGTTCCGCCTGCGCAAACGCCGTTCATGCGCATATCGCTTGCGAGTAGCTTCCCCGTTGTTTTGTCCTTTTCAAAAAATATAACCTTGGCGTCTTGCCCGCCTAATTCTATAGCAACGCGGGTCTCCGGGTACATTTCGCGCACCGCCAGGGAATTTGCAACAACCTCTTGCACAAAAAAAGAGCCTGTTTTTTCTGCGAAGGGTTGCCCGCCGGAGCCGCAAAAAGAGACTGTGAAGTGTTTGTTTTCAAATAATTTATGGGCTTCTTCCAGCAATTCGCGGACTGTTTTTGCCTGCATAGCGTTGTGCCTTTGATAGCGGCTGTGCAATAATTTTTCCATCGCCGGTTCTACAACGGCAATTTTCACCGTTGTAGAACCCACGTCCACGCCAACCCACAACTCGTCTATGTGCATACGTAGAATGTAGAAAATTTTGTAGGGGCACCCACGTGGTGCCCCTACAAAATTTTCTGTAACTGTTTTACCCCCGTTTGTATGCGTTTGTTTACGTGGTCTGGGCTAAATCCAAAAACCTGCGCTATCTCTTCTTTGCTCCAGCCCTCCCCAAAATGAAGCTCAACAAATAGCTGCGAAATGGGGCAGGGCATTTCGGAAATTCTATCAACCTTCCAAAGGGGCGAATGTCTTTCGCGTAGGCAAAATTTCTCTTCCCGCAAAAACTGGTAAACCATGTTTCTATGCCTGCTCGCCACTCTGTAAAAATCTATGCAGCAGTTGCGCACTATTGAATAGAGCCATGTTTTAACGGAGGATTGCTTTTCAAAATTCTTTTTGCTGTTCCAGATTTTCAAAAAAACTTCTTGGCGAAGGTCTTCTGCTTCTGCTATATTGCTAACATGGCGCAAGCATATTTTAAGCACAAAATCCGCATATTCTTTCCAAATAGTCTGTATGTTCATTTTGCCAAATTATATTATTTTTCGCTATTTTTTGCCCTTGGGCTGCATTTTGCAAACAGCTGTTTGCAAAAAATTGCATTTTGCAAACAAGTGTTGACGTTTCGGGGATTTTCTACTTTATATTTATGCCATTCCTGCTATCCTTGCCATTCCTCTTTTTATTCCTGATATCTTGCTCTGATGATGTTTTATATAACGAAGCGACTCCGCGTATATTTGTTAAAATTTTAAACAATTCCGATACCGTTCTCACAGGCAAAGCGGTGCGTTTCCAAGCGGTGATGAGCGTCCCGCCAGAAGATGTTGAATTTTATTGGATGATAGAAAATAAAAACTCTACAAACTATCCGGTTCTCCATCACAGCTTGGTATTTGAAAGAACCTTTATGGAAAGCGGGCTTTACAATATAAAATTCAGCGTAAAAGACTATTTTTCCGATACATACAGAGATAGTTTGTTTCTAAGAGTTTCTAGCTCCCCTGTTTGCAATGGCTTGAGCATAAAAATTTTTCAAGGCTCTCCTACTTTTAAATGGAATTGCGTTGATGCAGACGGCAATGGTTCTTTAACCTATAGATTCTATTTGTTCAATAAATACGATAAATACAAAATTTTGCGCACGGATACAATTTTGGCGGAGAGTTCGCTGCAATTGGGCTATACCCTGCAAATGAGCGATTCGATATATTTATCAGCCACAAATAAATATGGAATTGAAACTCATCTGGATTCCGTGTGGGGGCAGCCATGAGGGGTTTCTTGTTATTGGTTGCGTTTTTTTTGGTTATCTCCTGTTACGATAGCGATAAAGCAAGCGGCGAAAAAAATCAGAGAATTTGGATAGATGCAATTGACTATGGGATATACCGCAACAAATTATATATACTTGGAATTTTAGAATCTGAGGTGAAAAGCTGCACGGCTTTAAAAAATTTAGTGGATTGCAAACCTGATTCCAATAATTGCTGGGTGATAAACGGCAAGTATATTTTTGTTTCTTTGGAAAATTTAGATGCTTGCTACCTCAAAGATTATATTTGGATTGTAAACGAAGACACTACCACCTCTTCATCTGAAAGAACTTACAATATAGGTTACGGCGAGCATTTTGTGAAACTGATTCTGGTGGATACTTTTGGGGATTCCATCAGCGAAAGCACATATCTTAGAGTTGACGAGCCGCTTAGTATTATTATGCTCTCTCCGGTGAATGGTTATGAGGCCCATAGGAACGACACTCTTGCATTTCAATACCGTATAAGCGGTTTAGATACATGGGAACCCGCTTTGGAAGATACCGTTTATATTTCCACGGATGAAAATGTTCTGAAAAACAAAGCCCTGCTCTGGGAAGAGGGGAGAGCCTTGAAAAATAAGTTTTTGAGACCCCCGCTAAACGAACAGGTTTATTATTGGGGGGTTAAAGCGTCTAACCAAGACACCGCATTTTATTCGGAGATTAGAAGCGTATGGATAAAAAACTTAGTATATTAGCCCTGCTCTTTCTCTTTAGCCTTGCTAATTCGGCCCCGCTTTTGATGCTGCCTATGGAAACCGATGTGGATAGCAATATTACGGTTTTGTGGGAAAAATCGGTGATACAGATTTTGAGGGAAGCGAGTTTTGAACCTAAAAAAATTGAACACGGGCGTTTTGCCGAATGCACAACCGTAGAGTGCGCAATATCCTCGGCAAGGGCGTTGGGGGCACAGGGTTTGTTCAGAGGGCGGCTTAAGGCAGAGGGCAAAGATTCCGTTAGCATCCGGCTTCGCATAGACTGGCTTGCAGGGAACACAACCCCGCAAACAGATGTTAAAATTGTTGCCCCGCTCGCTTGGGACGAGGTGCTGAAAAGCGGGGTAGTGCTGAAATTGCTATCTGGCATAACCGGAAAAGATTTGCATTTTGAACCCGCTAAAGACAAAAAAGCCTTTATAAAGGTTGAAACCAACCCAGACAATGCGGTTGTTATGCTGAACGGAGATGCAATGTGCCATTCTCCGTGCGAATTTTCGGATAATAGCTCCATTGCGCATGTTTCCGCCTACTGGAATTCCGGCGACAATATATGGGCGGCAAAAAAAACGATAATCCCTAAAGACACCGTGAAAATTGCCTTGGAATTAAAACGTGCCCTTCCCAGCACGGAGATAAACTCATATCCAAGCGGGGCGTTGGTTTTTCCCGCTGGGGTTTTGGATGTGAATTCAAGAGCGATTGGCAAAACCCCCTACGATTTGCGGGGCTTGCCAGGGGAAACCCCAATCCGGCTTTTTCACAAAGGCTACAACGACACCCTGCTCAACGTGAAAATTGACGCGGTGGAAAAACAAATTCAGTTTGTGCAATTAAGCCCTGCCACAGACCCGCAAAAAATTTCCGAGCAAAACCTACTTGCAAAAAACCTGCTCAAAAGAGATGTGGGCTTGGGGCTTTTAGGCGGGAGCATAGGCCCTTTTATAGCTGGCACCACGCTTTTTATCCTTGCCCAATACGATTACAAAAGGGCTAGGGATATAAAGGAAGAACTTGAAGCTCCATCCTTTGGCGGGGAGAATTTCAAAGCAAGGGTGGAGGATAACCACAAAGCGGTGAAAGCCGGTAATTCAAAAATGATTTTTGGCGCGGGGTTTATAGGGCTTTCCTTGCTTTTGGCTGGGATAGGTTTTACCATAAGTTTCTAAAGCCTCTTTTGCGGCATTTTGCTCGGCTTCCTTTTTGGAAAAGCCAATCCCTTTGCCAAGGAGCTTCTCGCCTGCGCTAACCGCTATCTTGAACTTTCTTTTGTGAACCTCCCCCCATTCCTCCAGGGTTTTGTACACAGGGGTGCCAAGCCCCAGCTCTTGGGTTTTTTCGTTTAAAAGCGCTTTGGGGTTCTGGAATACCTCGCTCTGCAAAATCTCGTCCTCTTTGGAAAAGAGGAACTTAGAGAGGATTTCCCTGCATTTTTCAATGCCCATTTCCAAATATACGGCACCCACAAGTGCTTCAAAAACATCTGCCAAAAGCGTAGGGTTCTTTTTATCCACCTCTTTAGCGGCTATCAGATATGAATACAGTTTTAAATGCTTGGCCACGGTAGCAAGCACCGTGCCGCTCACAATGGCGGCTTTCTTTTTTGAGAGCAGCCCTTCGTTTTCCTTGCCGTATTTTAAATACAAAAACTCCGTTGTCAAAAAATCAACAACGGAATCTCCCAAAAATTCCAAACGCTCGTAAGTTTCGTAATCCAGAACAGAATGCTCCTGTTTGCAAGAGCTATGGGTAAAGGCTTGCTTTAGCAAGTCTTTGTTTTTAAAGGAGCAACTTAAAATTTGCTCCAGTTTCTGCATTAATTAACCCCAATTTCTGTACTAGTGCTTCTCTGCCAAGAACTTTATAACATCACCAACGGTCTGGAATTTTTCCGAAACCGTATCGGGTATTTCAACCTTGAACTCGTCTTCCAAACCCATTATAAGCTCGGTACGGTCTAAGGAATCGGCTCCCAAATCTGTTGTAAAGGAAGCCCCGTCAACAATTTGCTCTTCCTTAACGTCCAATTTGTCAAGGATAACTTTTTTCACTTTACTGGCAATTTCTTCATTGGCCATTGTCTTTCTCCTTAAAGAGTTATGTGTTAGCTACAAATGTAGAAAAATATATCCCACTTTTTTAAGCACCAAGCCCGCCGTCCACGCCCAGCACTTGCCCTGTTATGTAGGCTGCCTCGTCAGAAGCTAAAAATGCAACGGCATTAGCCACATCCCTAGGGTTGCCTAAATCCTTTAGCGGTATTGCCTCTTTGTATTTGGCTATAACCTCCGGGGCTAGCTTCTCGGTCATGGCGGTTTTTATAAAGCCTGGGGCTATGGCATTAACGGTTACGCCACGCGCCGCAAATTCCATCGCGTTGGATTTTGTTAAGCCTATTATGCCAGCTTTGGAGGCTGCATAGTTGGCTTGCCCGGCTTGGCAGCGGATGCCGTTTATGGAAGCCATGTTTATTATGCGCCCTGAGCGGTTGCGCATCAAGTGCGAGCTTATGGCCTTTGTGCATATAAAGGCAGAACGCAAATTCACGTTCAGAACGGAATCAAAATCTTCTTGCTTCATGCGGATTAACAAGTTGTCGCGGGTTATGCCGGCGTTGTTCACCAGAATGTCCACCTTGCCAAAGTCCGCTAAAATCTGCTTGAATACTTCGTCAACCGCTTCTGGGCTAGACACGTCGCAAGCATAACCTTTGCAAGTAACTCCGAGTGCTTCAACTTCCTTTATAGAGGAACCATCGCCTAGCTGGATATCCAGTATTGCCACGTTTGCCCCGTTCTCGGCTAAAACTTTTGAAATTTCCAAACCAATGCCACGGGTAGCCCCCGTGACTATGGCATTTTTGCCTTTCAAACTTATCATAGAACTCTCCTAATCATCCACTCTTACCATCTCTATGCGGCGGTTCAACTCACGCCCTTCGTTAGTTTTGTTGTCCGCTATAGGCACATCTTGCCCGTAGCCAACGGCTTTCATGCGGGTTGTGCTAACACCCTTGGTAGCTAGGTAACCCACAACGGATTTTGCCCTGCGCTCGGATAGGTCTTGGTTTGCCGCAGGTTTGCCCTGATTGTCCGTATGGCCTTGAATTTCAATTTTGACTTTTGGGTTTGCCAATAGCTGCTCCGCAACGCCGTCAAGAACTTTTTTGGCATTAGGCGTAAGTGTTGCGTTTCCGCTGCCAAATGTAACGCCTTGCAGGTTCACCCTTGCTTCAATTTTTGGTGGCTCTGCTACTTCAATATCAACCGATTCTGTTCGTGTGCCGCCTTCTCCCGTTGCGGTAAGGGTATAGGTGGTGTTCATTGTGGGCTTTACCTGCTTGGAACCTTTGGTTTGAACTTTCCCTACTCCGTTATCTATGTTCACCTCGGTAGCGTTGGTCACCTCCCACTTGAGCGTGACGGAATGCCCAGCCTGTATGGATTCTGGGTTTGCGCTGAACAGAATGGAAGGGACAGGCCCTGCCGCTATCTCAACATCAGCAGATGAAGTCCGTGTGCCGCCTTCTCCCGTTGCGGTTAAGGTATAGGTGGTATTCGCCGTGGGCTTCACCTTCTTTGAACCGCTTACGTCAACCTCTCCGATGCCTTCTATTTCAACCGAGTGAGCATTGGACACCTGCCAAGTTAGGGTAACGGACTGCCCTTTGCTTACAACATCTGGGCTTACGGTGAACAAAATTGTTGGGGCGGGCGCTGCGTCCGCTTCTTTTTCTGGGCAGCCCTTGTTTGACGAGGGACCTTCTTCGTAAGGGCATAGGTCTATGCCTGAGCAAGTTTTCTTAAATTCGCGCTGCCTGCCTGTTTCCGATACCCACGGGTCGCACACTCCGTCTTCGTCTGTGTCGGGGTTGCGGTATTCCTCTTCCACTTCTTCCACTTCTTCCACTATAGGTTCCATAGTGAACAATTTGACGGTGAAGCCTCCAAATGCCACGTAGTCCGGGATAAGCCTGGCACTGTAGCGAACTCTGTTGCCTTCGTTGTCCAAATTTGTGAGCAAATTGTCTATGTACTTTTCTTTATCTCCCACGAATATCTGCGCGCCTAGATGCATATCCACATGCTTTGATAGATGGAAAGAGCCGCCTAGCGAAACGGTGTTCAAATCCACGGAATTGTCAACATTGTTCCTATTAGGCCATTTTGTGGGCATATCCGTATAGTATTCCCCGTAAAGCGATATATATTGCATGGGAGTCCATTCCAAGGCCGCGGCAAAGCTATGAATATCTGGATAATTATTTCCATCTACCCCAAGAGGCGTTCTAAATGCGTAATTCAGGTGAAGCATAAGCGGAATTTGCGCCCTTACCCTGTGGAGGTCCAGTGTGCCTGCAAATCCGAATTTAAAAAAGTGATTGGCATTGGTGTAAGAAGATGCTACATCATGGCCTAAAGGATAGTTGACGCTATCGCTCACGTTGAGGAACATAGGGTCACGAATCCAAGGGCCGTAATCATTTTGCTTATTCATATTCTCTCTGCCTGTGTTTACGCCAAAACCTGGGATAATCGCAACATCAAGGGGAAAGCTGTTGTCAAAAGGAGCGCGGAATTTTACCGAGACAAGTAAATTTCCCTGCCCGCCTCCGCTTAAATCTTTTTGCTCCGAGGTGCGGACGCCATCCAAGGAGGTTTTGTCTGTTCTCAAAAACTCGCCATAAGCCGGAGCGCCTACTGAAATATCAAAGTAGTCGGAAAGCCCAAGGGATATGAATCCGTAGAGATTTAAGCCCAGATATTTGTCAATCATGTATTTGTATGGGCTATTATCCATAGAGTAAAATGTTTCGTCCTTGATAGTAGTGCCAAGACCTGCGCCTTCAAGAAAGAAGCCAAACCCCAAGCGGCCGTGCCCAAGAACTTGCGCACTCTGCGTTTTATGCACGCCTAGCTGGCCATAGTAGTTGATATTTCCCTCGCCTGCCATTGCAAAACCCGCAAACATTGCAACAGACAAAGCAAAAACTCCGATTTTTTTTGAAAGATGGATATATAGCATGTTTACAATATAGTAAAATTTAAGATTCATTTTTCTAAATTCGGTTACCATGCATGAAATAGATTTAAGTGGTGAATGGAAATTGGTCTGGGATTTGGAGAACAAAGGCGTTATTAACCGCAGGTTCACAGACATCCCTGATAATGCTAAAGATATAAGCGTTCCGCATATTTGGGGCGAAAATGAAGCTACAACGGCTTTTTATTACAAAAAGTTTCTTGCCTCAAACAAAGATAGGAGGTATATCCTGCGTTTTGAGCAGGTAGCGGTTTATGCTGTTGTTTGGGTGAACGGAAAATTTGCCGGCAACCATTTTGGCGCAAGCACGGCTTTTGATTTTGATATTTCGTCTTACGTAAAAAGCGGAGCCGAGAATCTGCTGTGCGTTAAGGTGTCCGCTATTTCAAAAAACAACGATTTTGAGCTTATGGCTGGCGGAGAGCCTGTGCCAGCGGAAACCATGCCTCTTGGCTTGCCGTGGAAGCGTTTCCCGTTTGCAGGGCTTTCTGGCAAGGTATCCATAATAAGCGGGGAAAGAGCCTTGCTCTGCTCTTTGGAAATAGCCGCGGACTGCGACAGAAAGCAGATAAACGCAAAGATATCTTTCAACAATGTGCGCAACTGCACAATCAAGCTGAAAACTGGTGTTCGCAATCCTAAAAACGAGGTTTCGTTTTTGCAAAAAGATGTTAGACTCGAAAAGGAAAACGCAAATATAACGCTGCAACTTGGGTTTAAAGAAATAAAGCTGTGGACAATGGAAGATATGAGCATGTACGCATTAGAAGTGAGCGTAGAAGGTTCAAACAGCATAGCGTCAAATTTTGGTTTTAAAAAATTTGACTGCAAACAAGGTGATTTTTTCTTAAACGATTCCATAATCAAAATACAAGGCATAGTGTATAGCCAGCACAAGGGCTTTCCCATCAAAAAAGATTTGGAGAACATTAAAAAATTGGGCTTTAACGCAGTTCGCACTGGCGGCTCTCCTTTTAACGGAGAAGCATTGAGTGCGTGCGATGAGCTTGGGCTTTTGGTGTTTCAGGAATTTCCTATATGCGATGAGCAATCCAGCAAGATGGGCTTGGAAGCCGTGAAAGACATTGCAAAGGAAATAGTATGCGAAAGCGTGAGCCACCCGTGTTTAGCGGCGTGGGTTCTAGGTTCGGACAACGGCAGGTTAATTCTGGAAAATGGGGCAAAGCTGCTCAACCGCATAGACACCTTGGAGAGCAGCCACCCGGCTATAAGCAATGTGAACAACGTTTCCATAGACAACGACCAAACCTTTAAGCACGGGCGCGAAAAGACATTTGGCGCAACCGGAAAGGCTATGGGCGTAACAGATGGAACTGTGGTAGCGTATTCCTCGCATCGCCTTGCCCTTAAAATTTTTGGCGGGGTGCCATTCGCTTTGTTTCTATCTCGCTATGGAATTGGCGAAGACGAAGATTTTATTATTCCAGACCCCTTCTTTGGGGACGGCTGGCTGCAGGATAACTACAAGCAATTCACAGATGATATAAATAAAAACGGGAAGGTTTTGCTCTCCATAAAAAATTACAGCTTGTTCGGCTCTTTGAAAAACAATGCCGCTTTGCAAGGCTTGGTGCAAAAATTTAAAAAAATCACAGGCAAGGAAGCAAAGGATATAAACGAGCTTGCAATATCGGGGCTTGAGCAAAATATCCAATGCTTGCAGAGCAGCCCTATTGTCAGCGGTTACTTTATTGAAGAGTGGGCGGATTTTAAAAACGACCTGTGCGGAATTATGGACGAATCCGGAGCGAGCAAGGGTTTGGAGCAAAGCATAAAGCAGATAAACGCTTCTACCAAATTGCTGTTGAGCGGTTTGGAAAGGGTTGTGGCAAAAAACGAAATAATTTCATTTCAGCTGAATGTTTTAAACGAAAAGAGGCTGGACGAGGTTAACGTATCCGCGCAGCTTTTGGACAATGCTGGGCACAGCGTGGTTTCGCAGAGCAAAAAATTCTCCACGCCTAAACTCGCGCTTGCTTCTATAGGGGAACTGAGCCTAAAAGCACCGCAACAAACAGGCTCTTATACCTTAAAGCTGACTCTCTCGGATTTGGAAACTGAAATTTACTCTGCGGAAGAACCCATAGAGGTTATCGATGCTCCCGATGTTAAGGCTGCCCTTGCAAAAACCGAGTTTCTGGACACTGCGGAAAATTCTGCGGAGATAATCAAAATGATAAATGGCGAAAAGCCTATAATGTTCACTGCGGCTCTAAGCTCCTGGGCGGATAATTCCATCCTCGCATCCATCTCGGATGCGGTGAGAGGCGGGAAAATTCTATTTATCTCGGACCTTGACCCTGAAGATATAAAGGTGTTTAACGGCAGCTCCTCCTTTAATTGCTCTCTGGAATATTTTTATTCCTCCGGGGCCGGAGGAACAGCCGTGCATTATATCCTAAAGGATTCCCCCCTTAAAGAGGAACTTTTTGGCAAAGATGTTTTGGATAAAACTTGTTCAGCCATTGCCCCTGGCCTTTCCATGCTGGAGATTAAAGAGGCAAAAACCCTTGTGCATTCCGTTTCCTTAAAAAACGGCAATTTGCAAACAGGCGTGGATTTGCAGTTCATCGAATACGGCAGCGGCAAAATTATTTTCAGTTCGCTCAACATGATAGAGGGCTTGGAAACCTACGCCCTTACAAACAGCGTGTTTGCAAAAATAGTCAAGCTGGTAACCGAGTAATTTAGCGGCTGCTAATCAAAGAGCCATTTTGAATATGTATGAATGCAGCCACGGGGCTATGCCAAGGAACAGAACGGCTACGCCCAAAACAGCCAGGCTTATCTTTTGCCAAGCATAGACCTGCACAGGCGGCAAGTTTTCATCAACATCGTTGACCCAGGCGGCTTTTACTATTTGCAAATAGTAGTAAAGAGCTATAACGCTGTTGATGGCTGCAAAGCCAACAAGCGCATAGTTGCCCACAGAAGCCGCGCTTGCAAACACCATCCACTTGCCTATAAACCCGGCAAGCGGCGGAATGCCAGCCAAGCTAAACGCGCTTACTGCAAACAGAACCGCGAGCAGCGGATTTTGCTTTGAAAGGCCAGATAGTGAAGCAAAACTCTCCATGCGGTTTTTGCCGATTATGCCTATTAAAAAGAACATCAGGTAATTTGAAAAGGCGTAGAGAAAAAGGTAATAGACAAAAGACGAAACCCCAAGACGCGCATCCCCGCACAAACCTATCAGAATATAGCCAGCCTGAGCGATGGAGCTGTAAGCCATAAACCTGCGCAGCCTGCTCTGTTTTAACGCGCCCAGATTGCCTATGAATATGGTTGCTATGGCAAGCACGGAGAATATGAGCCTGAACACGAGGCCCGCTTCCGCTAAAGGCCCATACACCAAAACACCTAGGAACACAAGCGCAACGGCTTTTGAGGTGACGGATAGGTAAGCTGTTATAGGAGTTGGCGCACCTTCGTAAACATCCGGTGCCCAAGTGTGAAATGGGAATAGGGTTAGCTTAAAGCCCACACCCATAACTATAAAAGCCACCGCTATAAGCAATAGCTCTAAATCTGTGCCAAAGTCCACGTTGTACATCGCGTTTGCAATATCGGCGTAGGCGAGCGAGCCGGCAAAGCCGTATAGATAGCCCATGCCAAATAACAGAGTTGCCGTAGCTATAGAACCCATAAGGACATATTTAAGGGCAGCTTCCGAACCTTTGGATGAGAGTTTATTCCAAGCCACCAAAAAATACATGGGCATGGTAGCAAGTTCCAAGCCTATGAATAAAGATAAAAGCTCATTGGCAGAAGCCACCAGCATCCCGCCAACCGCCACGAATAGCATTGCGCTTAAAAATTCAGATTTGTTCCTCAGGTTATAGCTATTGCTCAAAACGGAGGCAAAGAAAAAGGACAAAAGCAAAAGCTCTCTAACCAAAATCCCAAAGCCGTTTACGCTCCAAGTCAATAAACTCACGCTAATCTTCTCGCCTTCAAGCCCGCAGAGCGAAAATCCGGCATAGAGAAAAAACAGAGCCGCGGAGCTGGCATTGGCAAAAATGCTGGAGTACCTTGTTGAAAGCAACCCAACGCCCAAAACCAAAAAAGGCAGGAGTATAAAGATGCAGTCTAAAATTATAAAAGGAGACATCATGGCTAAAGTAGAAAATCAATGCCCAGCGGTACCTGTTGGCAAATTTCTTTGCCCCGTTATAAACTGTTTTACAAACGGGTTTGAGGTGTTTTTTATTTCATCTACCGTTCCAACCTCAATTACGCGCCCTTTGTAAAGCATGGCTATGCGGTCTGCCACTTTGAACGCGCTTGCCATGTCGTGGGTAACCACAACCGAGGTTACGCCCAGTTTTAGCTGCATATCCAAAATCAAATCGTTTATAACGTCGGAAGTTATTGGGTCTAGCCCTGTGGTAGGTTCATCATATAAAAGTATTTCAGGGCTTAGGGCTATGGCTCTCGCAAGGGCTACGCGCTTTTTCATGCCGCCGGAGAGTTCGTTGGGCATTTTGGTGCGGAACTCCGGCACCAGGTTTATCAGTTTTAGCTTTTCGGTCACGGAGTCTTGGATTTGCTTTTCGGTTAGCTCCGGGTGGTGCTCGCGCAGGGCAAAGGCTATGTTTTCCCCTGTGTCCATGGAATCGAACAACGCTCCCATCTGGAAGAGCATCCCCATCTTTCTGCGTATTGTGTGGGTGTCAAAAAACTTTGGGGTGGAGATTGTCACATTGTCAACGCTAACCTCGCCGCCGTCTGGCTGCAAAAGCCCAATCATGTGTTTTAATATAACCGATTTGCCGCCGCCGGATTGCCCTATGATTACCATAGTCTCGCCGCGCCGAATATCCAAATTCACATTTAAAAGAACATCCTGCTTGCCAAAACTCT
>Ga0268262_10003528_pt1 | contig 16857 bp, 13 predicted proteins | sample TergutNc150P3_FD_190354 | JGI IMG/M metagenome (GOLD analysis project Ga0268262, IMG submission 190354) | Nasutitermes corniger P3 segment gut microbial community from laboratory colony in Florida, USA - Nc150 P3 (SPAdes) (version 2) | ecosystem: Host-associated > Arthropoda: Insects >... | reverse complement strand
GTTAAAAAAAGGATTGGAGCAAAGAGAATGCCCGGCACTGCCCACGCCTACCCGTTTCCAGTTTTGTTTATGCTCTTACTCAATAATTCTTGTAACCGTATACGCTTTGCCTGGTGGGTTCCTTTTTCTTACCGCATAGACAATAAAGGCCGCGGCAAAGAGAAAGATAACCCCCATGCCTGCGGCTGCGCCTTCGCCGGCTTTGGGAAGAAAAAAGCGGGTGAGGAAAAAGCCGCCCGCGAAGCCGAGGGCAGGGGGAACAAGCGCGGACAGGGCCTGGCTGAAGACGGATGCCGCCGGGGCGCTTACTTCCACCGTTTGTCCGGCTTTTAGGGAAAGGGACAGAGGGTTTTCGGCGCTTATGCTTCCACAAGACCCGCATTCCTCTTTCATACAGCCAAAGCAGGCGGCAAGGGAATCCGGCTTTATTATGACGGTTTTTCCGATAATTTCCCGGATTTTTCCGGTTTCAGTCATGAACATCACCGGCGTTTACGGCATCGTCTTCTGGTATGTCATTTTCGCTTTCAACAACAGAAGGCGCGCTGGCTCTTATGCGCTCAATCGACAGGGCCTTGCCGTTTTCGGCTATTTCAATAAAAACTCCCTGCAGTTCCGGCTTTTCCCAGGCGTCTTTGGTCCAGTCGGGAATGCCGGAAAGGTACTCCTTTATCCGGCTGTCCCTGTCGTGCCCGCCGACAGACTCGATACTGCCGGTGCGCCCAGCGTCGGTGATGACCGCTGTTCCCCCCGGCAGGATACGTTCGTCGGCGGTTTGAACACGGGTATGCGAACCGATGACCGCGGAGCAGAGACCGTCGGCCATGGCAAAAAAGGCCTGCTTTTCCGCGGTAGCCTGGGAGTGGAAATCGATAATCACAAAGGGAGTTTCCTGGCGGAGCCTTTCCAGGAGGGCGGGGAGGGAGGAGAAAGGGTTGTTGCTGTGAAGCCTGCCGAAGCCGCTTTGGCCCAAAAGGACGGCAACAGCCGCTTTTTTGGAAGATGGAGCTTCCCTGTCTATAGAGTAAATTCGCGAGCCAAGTCCTGGGGCTTCCGGGTTTAGGTTGTCCGGCCTTAATACGTAAGGAATTTTCGCGAAATTTTCGGTCAAATCCTTTTTATAAAAGCAACATTCCCCGGTTGTTATTACCTGTACTCCGATTTTTCTGATGTAGCCGGCGTGGTTTCTTCCCAAACCGCTTCCGCCCGTGGCGCTGTCGGCGCAGGCAATGATAAAATCGGGTTTTTTTGTGTTTTTTAGTTCAGGCAGGCACTTTTTTAGGGCGTAAATCCCTGTTTTTCCGACAATTTCGGCAATGTAAAGGATTTTTAATCCTTTTTGAATTTTCAATTCTTTTAGAACTTTCATTCAAAATTAAAAAAAGGCGCTCAGTGCGAGCCCCCTTCGCGGCCTAATCCGTGCAAAATGCGCTCAAATTCCGCCGCCGCCCTGAAATCTGACAATTCCCTGCACGTGTCCCTTAGGTTGAAAAGAGCGTCGTAATACATGGGCAAAAGGCTCAAAGCCCTTTCAAAACAGCGGCGGGCGGCCTCAAAATCCTTTTGGGAAAAGTACAAAACCCCAAGGTTATTCCATATTTTCGGGGAATCGCAGTCCCGTCCCAGAGCGTTTTGGTAGCATTTTTCGGCGGCTTCAAACTGTTCCAGTTCATAGTAAATAAGCCCCATAGCGCCCCAGGATTCTGTCATTTCGTCATCTATGGAAACAGAGCGCTGGTAACATTCCAGGGCTTTCTGGTAATCGCCTGTTTTTTGCTGGGCAATGCCCAAATTCAGCCAGAGAAGGGGGTTTTCCGGCTCAATGCACAGAGCTTTGTGGAACAGGGGAATGGCCTCGTAAGGCCTGTTTGCTTCGGTCAAAGCAATGCCTGAATCGTTTAGTTTTTCAGCGGTTTCCATAAGCCCTCTGTAACAAAGTATAATGCAAATCTTGTCTTTTTTCCATAATTATTCTATAGTGTATACAATTACATGAAGGGGCGCAGAACGTGAAGGACTTAAGTGAGTATACAGAAACCACTTCTGAATATGAATTGTTTTCTTTTCTTAGCGATAAGGTGATTACAAAGGGAGTGACCAAATTTTCTCAGCTTAAAGAGCTTGCTGAACCTATACTGAGAAGCCAAAGAACCCACCCGATTATAATGAGAGTCTTTGAGTTAATCAGAAAGCTCTATTGGGGATTCTTTTCAGATATGACCAAAGAAACCCACCTGAGGCTTTGGAAGGAATTGGTGATACCTGACCAAAAGTTCCCCGACGCGGGAGACCTCAAGGATACCCTTCAGATATCGAACCTTTATATCGCCATGCTGGACATTCACGGTTATACCCAGTTTTGCATGGACTCCCGCAAGAACCTTTCAATGATGCACACCCTGGATTGGGCAATGAACACCGGTATACGCAGAATATCTACCGCCTGCCAGGCTGTAAGCCAGCGGGAGCGCGGCGATGAAATGGTAGTTGTAGCCGCTTCCGCCACCGACGCGCTTGTTGTTACTCTGGCTATCATTGACTATTTCGGCAAGACAAACGTGGTAAACGATCCCAAGGTTCCAACAAAGCGGGAGGGAAACGTAGACGCCTTGCCGATTTTTAAAATTTCCGCCGGTATTACCGGGGGCAATACCCAAAGCCCGTTGATCATCACCGAGAAAGGCAACCTTTCAGGCTTCCTTTTAAATTCCGGCGCGAGGCTTCAGACCCGCGCAAATGAGTTATCCGGAAAAGAATCCCGCATTATGGTAGCCAAACAGGTTTACATGAATTACATGAAGGAAAATGAAAAGGAACCATGCCAGATTTTCAAAACAAACACCGTGTATTTTCTTGACACAGGCCAGATTGAATTCAAGGGGGTTCAAATACCTTCCTGCGAAGCCGTGTTTAAGGCCGAGGACAAGTACAAGGAACAGTTCAGCGACGAGATGATACAACTCTTTGGTTCCATAAAGGAGAACCTCTGGGAGCAGAGGATCTACCAGGACATGATGTCGCTTATTGCCAAAGCCGCCAGCGTGATGCCCAAGTTTACCCTTACGCCCGCTACCCCAATAAATGGAATGCAGACCGTAACCAATGAATCGTTCCAACAGCTCTGCCGTATTGGCCTTAAGGCCTATAACCATGACGAGGACTACGCCGCCGCGGTAAATACCCTGAAAACCTTTATCGATCTTATTAGTGAGATTCCGAAATTCGAGCGTTTAATCCTGGACTACCTGAAAGGGGTATACGAAAAGTACAACATGCTTTTGGAGTCATACCTGTCAACCATCGACAAGGAAATCGAAGCCCGCGCGCCCCAGATTTTCCACGGCAATTACTTAAAGGCCTGGCAGGCGGCAAAGAACGCCGTTACGGTTTACGAAAAGCTAAAAGCCATGGGCCGCCAGAGCAACGAGGTTCCCAAGAAAAAGGCCCTTTGGTTCAACCTGATTAAACAGAAAGCTGACCAGATGGAATTTGTGCTTCACTCGGGGAAGAAGTAATACGGTTATATTGGCGATATGCGGATTCTGACTCTTGAAAATGAAAGTTTGCGGCAAAAGGCAAATCCAATAAAAAAAATTGGCCCTGAATATGTCAAGATCGCGGAAGAACTTGTAGAAACCCTTCACGCGGGGGAGGGCATAGGCCTTGCGGGGCCCCAGGTTGGGCTTCAGGAAAGGATCTTTGCGACCCATGTGGAAGGGGATGTTCCCCGCATTTTTATCAATCCTTCAATTATAGAGACATCCCAGGAAACGGCGAAATTTGAAGAAGGCTGTCTTTCCGTTCCGGGGATTTATACGAATGTGATAAGGTCAAAGGCCGTTAAAGTCCAGGCTTGGAATGAAAAAGGCCGTCCCTTTACGATTGAGGCGGAAGGGATCCTGGCCAGGGTGATCCTCCATGAATACGATCACCTTGACGGCATACTTTTTATCGACAGAATCCCCGAGCAAAAACGAGACCGCATTCTGGCTAAAATTGACAAGGCCGCCCGTAAAAAAAAGGACTAGCTTTGAGGGTTCTTTTTGCCGGTACTCCGGCCATTGCTGTCCCTTGCCTGCGCGCGCTCTTCCAAATGGAACTTGAAAAAAAAGGCGTAACTTTGGCCGGTGTCCTTACCAACCCCGATCGCCCGCGAAGGCATGGGCAGGCCGAGCCCACGGATATCTCCTCTGCCGCCAGCGCTCTTGACGCGGTACGGAAGGAAAAGGGGTTTCCGCCCATACCCCAGCTCAAGCCTGAAAAGCTGGACGCTAAGGCGCGGGAAGATGTTGCCGCCCTGGCCCCTGAACTGTTAGTGTCTTTTGCTTACGGGCGCATTTTTGGCCCCCGCTTTTTGGCACTGTTTCCCCTTGGCGGAATAAACATCCACCCAAGCCTTCTGCCCAAATACCGGGGGGCGTCCCCCATTCCGGCGGTTATTTTAAACAGGGAAAAAGAGACAGGCGTTTGCGTTCAAAAGCTGGCGGCGGAAATGGACAGCGGGGACATAATTGCCTCTTTAAGACTTAAGCTTTATGGGCGTGAAACCACTGCCTCGCTAACTGAAACGGTAAGCGAAAAGGCGGCGCTTCTTCTTTGCGAGCTGCTTTCGGACTTTGGTCCCATGGCCGTAGCCGCAAAGCCGCAGGAGGGCGAGGCAGTTTACTGTCGCGAAATAAAAAAAGAAGCGGGGCTTATTGACTGGGACAAGAGCGCCGCCGAAATTGACGCGCAGATACGCGCTTTTACGCCCTGGCCGCTTTCTTTTACCAGCCGGGGAAAGGATACGCTTATTATTCTTGAGGCTGAAATAGCGGCCACGCGGGCGGAAACAAAGGCAGTTGTCTCACCTGGCACTGTGCTTGGTACAGACAGCAGGGGGATACTGATACAAACGGGCGATGGGATCCTCGCGGTTACAAGGCTTCAGTGGCAGATGAAAAAGGCGCTGGACTGGAAGGCGTTCTGTAACGGCGAGCGAGATTTTGCGGGGGTCAGGCTGGGGTAGAGAAGGGCGACTGACTCAGAGCATAGCCAGTCTCTCATTGTTCTTTGCGCGCAAGAGATTTTTCCCATGTGCGCTCGGCCTGCAGGCGCAGGAAATCATACATGGGCGTTATTTCTTCGGCTGTGTCGTAAGCCTCCAGCGCGGCATAATACGCCGCCTTGTCCTCATCGTGGATAATTAGAGGCGGATGGTCACGGCTCATCAGGAAATAATTCATAAGCGTCCTTCCAACGCGGCCATTGCCGTCCGCAAAAGGGTGTATGTATTCAAACCGCAGGTGGAAGTACGTAGCGGTTTTTAGGATCTCGCTCCCGGTATACGCTTGTACCTCATCAAGCAAAGCCGCTATATCGCCGGGTACGTTTTCCGGCATTGAGCCTACTTCGTTTCGGCCTGTCACATAGTCGTGCTTCTTAAAAGCGCCGGGCCGTTCACCTCGCTCGACAAACCGCTGTTCATCGTAGGTACCGGCTGTAAGAATCCCATGGGTCTCCAGAACGAGGGAAACAGTAAGCGGTTCCCTTGAGGCAATTTTGTGCTTTAGAAACTCATAACAGGTTTTTTGATTTTTCTGTTCAAACAGGGCGCGTGGGTTGCCTGAAAAGTTTAAGGTACGCCCATTCTCAAAAATCTCCCTTGTATCGTGATAGGTAACCGCCTCGTTTTCAATTTTTCCGGAGTTATAGGCAAAAAGAATCTTAAAATTGTGCAAGCGCTCATCAATATCTGATACTGTTTCGACCCGCCAGAGCCGCCACATATTTACGATCTCTTCGTATTTGTCCATGATGTATTATAGCATGAAAAGGTGTCTTCCTTCGGTTCTAAGCACCTGAGTATGACCCGTAGCCCGCGATAGCGGGCAGTCAATCCATTCCTTGAGAGAGCCAACTGCGTAGCAGTTGACCCTTGCTACTGGAGTTTTTTCCAACTAATATAACAAATATGGGCTTAATCAATCTGGACCTTGATGCCATAGAGGGCTATGTTTCTAACCATTTGCGGCTTTTCCTTTCAATGGCGGCGGGGCTCATTGTGCTGGTTGGAATCGTGGCTGTGACGGTGTTTTTTATCAATGTGCGGGGAGCCGAAAGAACCATGGTTCCCGATATCCAGGGACGAGATTTAACAGCCGCCCTTCTTGAGCTTCAGGTAAAAGAGCTTTACCCCAGAATCAGCCTCCGTTACAGCCAAAGCTCTACGGACAAGGGGCTTGTTCTGGAACAAAGCCCCCAGCCGGGAACCATCGTTAAGGCGGGACGGAGGATCCAGCTTGTGGTAAGCCAGGGGGTAATGGTCAACACCATTGAAAATTACCTGGGCAGAAACATAGACGAAGTTCGCATGGACATCCAGACCCTTTTGTCAACTCAGAGCGTGGGGGGAACCGTCCAGCCGATCACCATAAAAGACCCTGTGATGTACCAATTCTCCACAGAACCCGCTGGAACGGTTCTACAGCAAAAGCCTGAAGCGGGCACGGCTATTTCCGGCCCAACAGTGCTGGAACTGGTTGTGAGCCGGGGCAGTGAGAATGTTATGACGAAACTGCCGAATCTTATTGGGCTGGGTCTTGATAACGCGCTGGAACAGATAGGCCTGGCGGGAATTGATTTTGAGTTTTCGATCAGGCAGAGCCAGAGCGGCGAAAAAGCCGGAACTGTGGTTTACCAAAAACCGGACGGAGGCACCCTTGCCACTGCAAGCACAAGGGTTGAAATTGTTATGACGATACCGGACAACCTGCCGCAAAACCAGGTTTTCGGGCTTTTTACCTACGAAATGGCGCTAAATCCCTACCCACTGTTGGTGACATTGGAGAGCATACTCCCCGGCGGCGCGAGGCAGAGGCTTTTGTCGGTACAGTACCCCGGAGGCAGGCTCTCGGTTCCTTACCTACAGCCTTCCGGCGCTGTGCTTGTGCTCTCAATGCTTAACCGGGAAATTCACCGGGAAACTGTCGCGCTTCCTGTCGAAAGCCTGCGGTTTTAATATGGCAAAAATATGCGTCTGTCTTAACGGTAAAACTCTAGCCCAGGATTTGGAGCTGCTTGAAAAAAACAGAAAATATGTAGACTTGGCCGAGCTTCGCGTGGACTGCCTTGATCCCGATGAAAGGTTTCATATAAGGCGCTTCCCGGAAATGGCGGGCTTGCCTGTTATCCTTACAGTGAGGAGAAACCTTGAAGGCGGCTATTACGTGGGCGGGGAAGGTTCCAGGATTTCCCTTTTGGCAAAAGGCCTTGCCTATGCCGCCGCCGACCAAAGGCGGAATTTTGCCTATGTAGACCTTGAAGAAGATTTGAACGTACCAAGCCTTGAAGAAGCCGCCCGCACCTTTGGAACCCGAATAATCCGATCCTGGCACAACATGGAAGGGGTGGATCAGGATCTTTCCGGAAGGATAAAGAAACTCAGAAGGGTGGGGGACGAGCTTGTTAAAGTGGCGGTGACGGCTGGCTCTTTGGGGGATGTGGTCAAGGTATACAAGGCCGCGAAGGAAACTGCCGGAATAGACAAAATACTTTTATGTATGGGGGAATACGGCGTCAACACAAGGATATTGTCTGAGTTCCTGGGTTCGCGCATTAGTTATACATCCGTGGAGGGTGACGGCATAAAATACGGGGCGCCGGGACAGCTTGAGCCCAAGGTATTGGCGGAGCTTTACCACTTTCGGGAAATTACCACAAAAACAAAAATTTTCGCCATAGCGGGCTTTCCCCTTAAATTTACCAACAGCCCTCTCTTTTTCAATACAGTGTTCAAGATGGAGCAGGCAGACGCGGTTTTTATCCCCGTCGTTGCCGATTCCGTTGAATCTCTTATAAATCTGGCCGAAGAAATTGGCATTTCAGGTCTTTCAATTTCGGTGCCTTATAAAGAAAAGATACTCCCATACCTGGCCGGCAGGTCGGAAAAGGCAAGCGCTATTGGCGCTTGCAACACTCTGGTAAAGGGCTTTGAGGGCTGGATGGGCTACAACACGGACGCGCCTGGATTTTCTGACAGCCTTTTGTCTTATATTGGCAAAAAGGATCTTAAGGGCAAAAAAGTTACCATAATCGGCGCGGGGGCGGCGGCGAAAGCGGCGGCCTTTGAAGTTAATCGATTGAGGGGGAAGGCCCTTATCCTTAACCGCACTCCCGCGAAGGCCCGCAGTTTGGCCGAACCCTATCGTTTCGCGTGGGCGGCCTTTGATAGCCGCGGCGCTGTTATGATGGAAAAATATTCCGACATTATTATTCAGGCAAGCACGGCAGGAATGGCCCCACATGCAGATAGTGACCCTATAGAATTCTACAAATTTACAGGCAAAGAAATCGTTATGGACTTTATCTATGAGCCCCCAAAAACCCCTTGCCTGATGCGGGCCGAGCAGGCAGGATGCAAAATCCTGAACGGTAGCGATTTGCTACACAGGCAGGCGCGCTATCAGTATGGTTTTTTCATGAACCGGGAGTTTCCGCCTTCTCTTGTTTCTCGCGTAAAGTTTTAGGAAGTGAATATGGAACAAACTGAGATCAAAGAAATAGCCGGCAGGGCGGCAGTGGATGCCCTTGTTAAAAGCGGAATGAAGCTGGGGCTGGGGACTGGCTCCACTGCAATCACGGCGGTTAGGTACATAGGCGCGCTTATAAAAGAAGGAAAGCTCTCCGGCATTTTGGCGGTTTCTACAAGTTTCCAAACTTCAATCGAATGTGAAGAATTGGGCATCCCGCTTTTCACTTTAAATTCGAGGGAGATAAACGCGAAGCTCGATCTAACCATTGACGGCGCTGACGAAGTTGACAGGGAAAACAGGCTGATAAAAGGCGGCGGCGGCGCTCTGCTGCCTGAAAAAATCGCGGCCTACTCTTCGGCTTCTTACGCTATCGTGGTCGATGAATCAAAAATCGTCGAGAGCCTTGGCGTTAAATTCCCTGTGCCCGTAGAGGTGGTCAGCGAGGCGAGGGTAAGCGCAACGCTGGCCCTTCAGAAACTGGGCGCGGAAGTAACGCTTAGGCAGGCTCTGCGCAAGGCCGGGCCGGTCGTCACCGACCACGGCAACCTTCTTTTGGACATACGCTTCGCGAAAGCCCCCGATCCTGTTCTTATGGAAAGAGAGATCAACCTTATTCCCGGCGTGATCGAAAACGGCTTTTTCACCGGCCCTCATGGCAGGCCTCTGCGTCCGGTCGTTTTTATCGCGCGCGCGGACGGCGCTGTAGAGCGGCGTTAGCGGGAGAGGTTACAGCAAGACCTTGCTTAACGATTCCCTGGCGGCGTTGTAATCGAAGTTTTCAAACGCCGTCGCGGCGTTTTCCAACAGGGCGTTGTTTTGATCGCCGAAATCGTAGGCCAGCAGATCGTTTATGATTTTAGAAGCCGAATCGCCGTTAAAATCATTCACCGCATCCAGGGCTTTATTGATATTTTCCTGCAAATAGGATGCGTCCCCGCCTTTCTTTTTGGCTTTGGCTCTAGCGGACGGGAAAATCGCTGATAACTTTTGATTTAGGCCGATAAGCTTTTCCCTGAAAGCAGGGAAGCGCTCCCGGCAGTAGTCAACATCGTTGGTTTTGGCTGACGCTTCCAATTTGCCCGCCGTGTCAGATAGTTTCATCGCTCCGATGGTTGAAAGCGTGGATTTCATCGCGTGTACATTAATCGCGAAACTCTTTGTATCTTTGGCATTTAAAGCTGTAGACATGGTGTCACACTCCGCTTCCAGCTTTTTGTGGAATAGTTCCAGTGTTTCCTGGTACATGTTTTCCATTCCGGAAACACGGCTCAAGCCGATTTCGGCATTGATTTCATCAATCTTTCCAAGGGAACACAAAAAATCACTGCTTGTTTCTTCGTTTGGGCTCTCAGCGCTTTCAGCATTCAAAGCCCCATTTTCTTTTTTCTCGATCTTCTCAGGCGGCAGATATTCGCGTAAAACGTCATTCAATTCCTGTATCTCAATGGGCTTTGAAATAAACCCGTTGAAGCCGCTGGATAAAAACATCTCCCTTGCTCCATGAATCGCGTTGGCTGTCAGCGCGATTATAGGCAGGTTTTCATATTGGGGGCCAAGCCCCCTTATTATTTCGGTCGCTTCAACGCCGTCCATTTCAGGCATCATGTGATCCATAAAGACAATGTCAAAATCGTTCTTCTGAACCAGTTCTATGGCTTTCTTACCGGATGAAGCGCTTTTCGTTTTGATCTTAAATAGGCCGAGCAGACCTTCCGCTACCCTGAGGTTAAACTCATTGTCGTCTACTATCAGAACGCTGGCTCCAGGCGCGCATAGAGTCTGTTTTTTTCGGAGGTTTTTAACAGACTTTGCTTCGGCCTTGTTGCCCACAACCGCCGGAATTATTATCGTGAAAATACTTCCTTGCTCATACTCGCTGTCAACCAGTATGTAGCCGCCCATCATTTCCACAAAAGACTTGCAGATGGAAAGCCCAAGGCCGGTTCCGGCTATGCTTCGGTTTTTTTCCATTTCCATGCGTTCAAAAGCGTCAAATAATTTGTAAATATCTTCCTTGCGGATTCCCATTCCGGTATCCGAGACCTCAAATACCAGGTTTCCGCTTGAGACAGATATTTTTAGTTTGACGTGGCCTTTTTCGGTATACTTAACGGCGTTTCCGCAGATATTCGTTAAGACCTGCCTGAGCCTTAAATCGTCGCCGTAAAGGCATTCAGGCATTTCCCCAACACTTTCAAACTTGAATTCAAGGCCTTTCTTTTGCGCCACATACTTGAACATGGAAATGATATTGTCAATAAGCGCGTGAAAATCGTAATTAACCGGGTTAAGCGTAAATTTTCCTGATTCGATTTTTGAAAGATCGAGTATGTTGTTTATGATGGAGAGGAGCGAATGGGCGGACACCCTAATATCGTCAATGAAGCCCATCTGGCGCTCATTCAGCTGTTCATTGGAAAGAAGCTCCGTCATGCCTATTATGGCGTTCATTGGCGTGCGTATCTCGTGGCTCATGTTTGCCAAAAAAGCGCTCTTGTGCCTGCTTTCCATGTCTGCCCTGTCCCTTGCTTCGTCAACGCGAATTAGGACGAAGCACAAGACAGACGCAAGCGAGATGCCCAATATGCTGAGGATTACTGCCAAATTGGTTACGTTTTGATAGTACGGGCCTTTCGGCGAGTCAACGCCCAGGTACCAGCCGTTAGGGAGCTCCCTAAAGAAACCGATGGCGGCTTCGTTTTTATAAGAGGTCATCGGAAGCTCTGAAATTTCTTTTCTGCTCTGTAATTCATCCGCGAAGACCGAGAATGGAATATCAGGCTCGCGTATACTTCTGCCAACGAAATCATGATTCGGGTGCGCGAGCAAGACCATATCTTCACTTATCAGTACTCCGTAGCCGCCCTGAGTCATGGCCGTTTGAACAACGAATTTCCCGATGCCGTCAATCTCTATCCTAAGGCCAACTGTGCCCAACCGGCGGCCAAGATCATCAAAAATACAGCGCGAAAAGATAAGGACAGGATCCTCGTAAATCGCGTCGCTGTAAATCATGGTTGTCGCCATTTCGCCGTTTGCCGCAATCGCGTTCTGGTACCATGAACGTTCTGTTGGGTCATACCAATCCGACATATCCTTGATAATGCCTTCTATAAAAACGGGGCCGCCGGGAAGCGTTTCAAAGTAGCCAAAGAGGGTGCTAAAAACCGCGTTACGATGATTGTCCAGAAACAAATAATCCAATATGGTAGTTAAATAATTCTGCAATTTACTTGCGTCATCGCCGCGCATAATCATGGCGCGTGTTATTTGCGAAACGTTGTCCAGCACCGTTTGCGGTTCTATCAGATCAGAGATAATTTGCGCTTGTGTTGAATCAAGTATGTTTTTCGCGTTTTGCACCAAATACATGCGTACGATATTGCTCATGAAGATATAGCTTAAAACAGACATTGTTAAAAAGGCTAAAACTGTAAAAAGCAACTGTATATAAAGCGGGCGCTTGGGCTTTATTCTCTGAATCAAATCATCGATTGACATTGCTTCTCCTTCGCGGTTATATCCGGCTCTTAATTATCAGAGAACGGCAATAGCTTGTTTAAAAAATCCCTGGCCGCGTCGTAATTAAAACCCTTGAACGCCTCCGCCGCGCTTTCCAACAGCGCGTTGTTCTCTCCGCCAAAATCGTAAGCCAGTAAATCGTATATGGCCTTATAACCGGTATCCCCGTCAAAATCATCGGCCGCTTCAATTGCCTTGTTGATGTTTTTCTGTAAATGGACCGCGTCCCCGCCTTCCTTTTTGGAACCAGTTTTCTTTTCCGGGGAAGAGTAGATGGATGAAAGCTGTTCGTGCAGGGAAAGAAGTTTTCCCTTTAAAGCCGGAAACCGCGTCATGCAGTATTCAATGTCTTTTTCTTTCGCGGCTGCTTCCAGTCTGGCCGCTGACTCGGATAACCTCATGGCTCCGATGGTAGAAAGCGCCGATTTCATGGCGTGTATTGAAATCGCGAAACTTTGCGTATCTCCGTAAGCCAGGCTGGTTGACATGGCATTGCAATCCTGGACAATTGCCCTGGTGAAATGCTCCAATGTTTCGTTGTATATGTTTTCCATTCCTGAGACACGGCTCAAACCAATTTCTGTGTTGATTTCATCAATTTTTTCAATGGCGCTTAAGAAATTGCCGCTTGTTTCATCATCCTGGTTTCCAACATTCAAAGCCCCAGGTTCTTTTTCTTCGATTTTATCCTCGATTTTATCGAACGGCAGCCATTCCCATAAAATTTCGTTCAATTCATTCAACTCAATCGGCTTTGAAATAAACCCGCTGAAGCCGCTGGATAAAAACATTTCCTTCGCGCCCTGAATCGCGTTGGCTGTCAGCGCTATTATCGGGAGTTTTGCGTATTGACCGCCAAGTTTCCTAATTATTCCGGTTGTTTCAATGCCGTCCATTTCAGGCATCATGTGATCCATGAAGACAAGGTCGAAATTGTTTTTTTGAACCAGGTCTATTGCTTTTCTGCCGGAAGAAGCGGTTTTCGTTTTAATCCTGAATAAACCGAGCAGGCCTTCCGCCACCTTAAGGTTAAACTCATTGTCGTCTACTACCAGGATGCAGGCGTCAGGCGCGTAAAGTGTTTGTTCTTTTCTTAAATTCTTTTTGGACTTTACTTCGGCCTTGTTGCCCAAAACCGCCGGAATTACAACCGTAAAAACGCTTCCCTGCTCGTACTCGCTGTCAACCAGTATGTGGCCGCCCATCATTTCCACAAAAGACTTGCAGATGGAAAGCCCAAGGCCGGTTCCTACTATGCCTCTGTTCTTGTCTGTTCCGGCGCGCTCAAAAGCTATAAATAACTTTTTTATGTCTTCTTTGCGGATTCCCATTCCGGTATCCGAGATCTCAAATACCAGGTTGCCGCCCGAGACAGATGTTTTTAATTTGACCTGTCCCTTCTCGGTGTACTTAACGGCGTTTCCGCAGATATTCGTCAAGACCTGCCTGAGCCTTATATCGTCGCCATAAAGGAATTCCGGCATTTCCCCAACGCATTCATACCTAAATTCGAGGCCTTTCTTTTGCGCCACATAGCTGAACATGGAAGTAATGTTGTCTATGAGGGCGTGGAAATCGTAATTTACCGGGTTAAGCTCCAGTTTCCCCGATTCGATTTTTGAAAGATCCAGTATGTCGTTGATAAGGGAGAGGAGCGAATGGGCCGAGATATTAATATCGTTGATGTAACCCATTTGGCGCTCGTTGAGCGATTCGTGGGTCAGGAGATCGGTCATGCCGATAATGGCGTTCATTGGCGTACGTATTTCGTGGCTCATGTTCGAAAGAAAAGCGGACTTTGACGCCGAAGCGGCTTCGGCGGCCTGCTTTGCGTAAAGCAGAGTTTCCTCGTATTCTCTTTTCATTGTTACGTCGGTTAAATAATGGAACAGCACCGGCGAGCCGTCGGCCCAGCGGATTATCGCTACCTTGCCGCTAAGCCATTTGTTTATCTTTTCATCCCAGACATATTCCAAATCTTTGGCATACGCGTAATCGCCTTCAGCCAGTACTTGCGGCAAGGCGCAGGTCGCGCATGGCCTGTCAAGCTTCCTTAAACGCTCATAACATCTTTTATTAATGCTGTTTTCTCTTTTCACAGCAAAGGCTTCCGCCATTTTGTTGTTTATGTAAATTATTTCGTAGTCCGTATCAACGACATATATCATGCAGTCCAGGTAATCCAAAACCGCCATTGTTTTGTTCATCTCCGCGATGGTATCAACCATGTCGCCGATGCTGTTTGAAAGCATCCCCAATTCGTCTTTGTATTCGCTCCTTATAGGGTAAGACAGATTCCCTTTGGATATTTCCCCCATTGCCCTTTGCATACGCAAGACAGGGTTTCTTATAGTCGCCGAAATAGTGAACGCTAAAAAGATCGCGATGGCGATAAAAAAAACGGTAATGCCCAGCACCATATTTATCGCGGTTTTGTTGCGCGTAGTGACTATTATTGAATCATTTTCGACCTTGTTAATGGCTACATCGTTGAGTTCGTCCAGTTTGGCGCTTGTTTCATTTCCCATGGTAAATATTTGCTGAATAATTTCTTCTGATCTCTCTATGTCCGCGTTTGTTATGGTTTTGTCAATTTCGTTTGAAAAATAAACATAAGTATTTATGAATGAATTGATTATTTGATTCCAGATAACCGTGCGTAACTGCTTTTCTTCCTCGCTTAACGCTGAATCGGTTACCACGCTGATATTATAGCTGTTCATGTTTTTTAAAAACGATTCAAACAGTCTTTCGCGCTCATTGTACTGATCGGATATTTCCTCCGCGCTTGCGCCGTCGGAAAATAAATACATCATTGAGAGGTTGTTGTACCGCAGTCTCATTATGTCAGTTTCCGCGTCAAGCAGGTAAATTTGCCGTTGGATGGTATCGTTGATCAGCGCGCTGTAACTTCTGCTTGTGCTGATAAACTGTGTTATTGTAAATATGTTGGAGACAGCCATCAGCAGTACAAGCAATCCTGACGCAATCAGAAGCTTGCTCCGCATTTTTAGATTCTTATGCCAGTTCAAATTTTTTAACTCCTGTTTTTTAAATGAGGCTAAGATGAAAGACGCTTATATGTACCTTTTGATCTTGGCAAGAACTTCTTCTTTATTAACCGGCTTTACAATGAAATCCGCCGCTCCCGCCTCAACCGCCTTGACCACGTTCTCTCTTTTGGCATTGCCTGTCAGAAAAACAATAGGCGCCTTTTCTCCCTTTTTCCTTATTTGCGCGGCAAGTTCGTAACCGTTCATTTCCGGCATTTCAATGTCCAGGAGAAAAAGATCGGGATGATGCTTTTCAAGAGATTTCAGCGCGTCACTGCCAGAGGTTACGCAGATTAGCTTATAGTCAGCGTCTTGAAGTATATTCTTTAACGTGGTCAGGAAAAACGGAGTGTCGTCAACGGCAAGTATAATTTTTTTATCCTTCAATTGATCAGTTGCCGCTGAAGGCTTTTGTTCAAAAGTCGCTTGCGACTCAGGTATGCCTAGCTCGTCCTGTTCCTTAAGCTCCGCCATTTGAATATCAATGGACAGCATGGAAAGGCTCGTCAGAAAATATGACATGAAGGCTTCGAGTTTTTCATGTTTGACGTTTTTCAGGTCTCTAATTTGCTTCGTGCATTCATCCGCCATGTCAACGACATGAATTGCCGTTAATAAATCGCGCATATCCGCCAGGCATTTTGATAAACCAGCGTAGTCTTTTGCCTCCATGGCGGACTTTATTTTTTCCTCCAGCACAGGAAACCCATCAGCGAAGGCGTTTAATGAATTAACATAATTGTTAAGTTTGTGCTCATCCATCTTTTGAATTCCGGCCAGTTTTAATTCTGAAATCGCGAGCAACCGTTCTTTACAGATCATTTTTATTCTCCTTTAGCAACAATTTTGAATAATTGCGCAGAGCTTCCCACATTTTGGCGGAAATAGCCAATTTAGAGGTTTTAGACGATTTTACATTTGGAAGATTCACAGGTAAGTAACGTCTTTTTTAAATGCTCATTTTATGTATAAATTGTTGAAATAAGTTTTTAAAAATACCGCAGCAATACTCACATCTCTAAAGCATTTTTGTCCTCTGTGATTTTATTATGGTATGCTTTGAATGTAAAGTCAAGTATCGATATATTGCGTATAACGCTCATGGGTGTTCTAATGTATATACCCATGGAGATAATGGATATCAATTTGTTGTATTTATGATATAAATATAGAATGAAGCTGAAACTAATTTACCCCCGGTGGAACAAACTGCCGGGACAGACGACTTTTAATTTACCTCCACACGGGCCGGTGGTGTTTGCCGCCGCTTTGCCTTCCAATGTCGAGGTTTCTTTCACCGATGAAAACGTCGAAGAAATTAACTTTGAGGAAGACTGCGGCCTGGTGGCAATTTCGATGATGCTAAGTACGCAGGTTAAGCGCGGCTGGGCAATCGCGGACGAGTACCGCCGCCGGGGCAGGAAGGTCATTTTCGGCGGCATAGCGACGATGCTTCACGCGGAGGAAACCATGGCGCACGCGGACTCGGTGTTCCTGGGCGAAGCGGAAACCCGCATGGAAGAAGTCATTGACGATTGGGAAAATGGCCGCTTAAAGCAGGTTTACAACTACATGGGGCAAATGCCGCCGATCTCTTCGGTGGGTCCGGCCCGCCGCGATCTTTACAAAAAGGAATTGTACAACCACAAGGGCGTGCAGATGGTAGACCTTTTTCACGCTTCCCGCGGCTGCCGCTTTAGCTGTTATCCGTGCGCGGTTTCTTACCTTGGCGGACGCTCTTTCCGTCCTCGTCCCATGGACAAGGTGAT
>Ga0268262_10003527_pt1 | contig 16860 bp, 11 predicted proteins | sample TergutNc150P3_FD_190354 | JGI IMG/M metagenome (GOLD analysis project Ga0268262, IMG submission 190354) | Nasutitermes corniger P3 segment gut microbial community from laboratory colony in Florida, USA - Nc150 P3 (SPAdes) (version 2) | ecosystem: Host-associated > Arthropoda: Insects >... | reverse complement strand
TTGAATCCTTCGGTTCCGCTTTGGATTGGAGCGGCGAGATCGTCGTCTCGGTTTACGAGGACACCGCCAAACTGCGGGAGACCGCGCCGGCGTGGTCGGATCGTATCGCGTTCAGGCTCTGCGCCCGCGGCGACACCCTGCGCCCGCTCGGCCCCGCCGTAGACGTTATTTGCCTATGGCCCCCGCCCGGCCTCGACAAAACCGAGTTCCCCAAAGAATGGAAGAATCATTACAGCTTAGTCTTTTCGGTGCGCCACGGAACCGCCCGCGCCCTTATCACATCCGACGTCGACGACGACGCCATGTCTGAAATAGCCGCGCACAGCCGCCACGGCCTGCAAGCGCAAATCCTCTCCGTCCCCCACCACGGCAGCGCCGGCTCCGTCAACCCCCTCTTTTTTTCCTACGCAACTCCGGATATAGCCGTAATATCATGCTCAATCGACAACAAATACGGCCACCCGTCGCCTAAAATGGTAGAAGAATTGCAGTATCATACCGATATTATAAAGTATACATATATTGACGGTACGATAACATTCACAAGCAATAAGTATTATTGGAATTATTGATTTTGACGTTGCGCCGCGAAGCGGCGCATGTATTAAAAAGACTGTCTGAATTAGGATTATAGGATAAAAAAACAGATTATAGGATTAAAAATCAAAGTCAAAAGCTTTTCTTTTGATTTTGCGACGCGAAGCGGCGCATGTTTACCAAAAGTGTCTCCCCCTATTTGAGGGGGAGACATTGAAAGTGGGGGGGTATCTGGCGGGGCGTTGCGGGGTGTCCCCGCAGGGTGGGTAGCGGAAAAGAAAACGGCGAAGCCGTTTTCTTTGTAGCGAGGGAGGGCGCAGCCCTCCCCTTATATATGACTTTGACTTTGACTTTTTAAGCTACCTGCTGCTGCGTCCTAAACTTATACGGCGTGGTATGGTAGAATTTCCCGAAGCACTTTTCCATCTCTATCGCGCTTTCGAACCCGCAAAGATCCGCTATGGACGTCTCGCTCGACCGCGACGACCTGAGACGCTCTTTGGCCACTTCCGAGCGGCAGTATTGCAGGTAGTTTATGAAGTTGAAGCCCGTGTTCCGCTTGATCAGGTTGTTGAGCGACTGCTGATCCATTCCGCACCTGTTGGCCACGTAGTCTATCTTCAGATCTTTTTTGATGAGTTCCTGTTCGATTACGGCGTTTACCCGCTCGAATACGGCTTTGGCTTCCTCGGAGCGTTCGAAGTTGGAGATGAGCTGCGGTTTGCGCAGTTTCGAGACCAGCGCGTACACGGCCAAGGCGATGAAAAAGCCGATGGCGGAGAACACGCCCCATTGCAGCGCGCTGTTCATGAGGAGCGGTTTTTGCAGTTTGTAGTAGTCGTTCCAGGTGAACGGGCTGTACATCTCGTAGACGTTGTCGCCGGAGAGCGAGACCTTTTGCACCTTGCCGGCGGCGTCCAAGAGTCTGAGCGCCATGTTGCAGCTTATCGTGTCGGGCATGGATTTTCCGAAGGCCTCTTTGGGCACGGAGAATTGGACGGTGTATCCCTTGAACTCGCTGATTCCGACGCTGTACGGGTAGTCTACGCGGGCGGACTGCGGTATGGGTTTGAACGCGCCGTCGGCGATTTCGGTGCGGTAGTGCACCGAGTAGGGCGCGCCGGAGAGCGGCACCACGAAGAAGAGCGTGTTTTCGGCCGGGTGCGGGGCTCTTTTGCGTGTCGGGTCGACCATGATTTCCAAGCCGGCGTCGGCTATGTTTTTGCCGGGCTGGTTGCTGTAGAAGCTGGGGTCTTTAACCGATACGTAGAAGGACAGTTCTTTTTCGTTCCACGCGACCGCGCTGAAAGCCGACTTCTGCGGGTCGCCTATGTTTTTGAACTCCTGCGCGTAAGCGTCTCCGCCCGCGCTCTGCGCGCCGGCGCCGGCGGGCGAGTAGGGCACGGGGATCTTTTTGCGCGCTACGGGCTTATGCGTGAGGAATATCCCCTCCTGCCGGGCCACCTGCGGCGCGCCGCCGGTTATCGCCGCCTCGGCCAAGATGCCGATGCCGGTGAAGAGCTGGTTCTGGAGGTTGTAGGTGTTCCAAATAAGCTTGTAGGGCGGCCGCGAGATCGTGCCTAAAGAGACGATCATCGGGCTGTCGCTGCGCTCCGGGATGTAGCGGGCCTGCAAATCGACCTTGGAGACGTTGCGGCACTCCACGTTCAGGGAGATGGTGCAGCTCATCTCCGGGATAACTGAACCGGCGAGCGGCGACTCGAACGTTATGCAGTTGGACTGGGCGTTCGCGACGGCTATGCCGCCGGCGGCGACGGCCGCGACGGCGAGCGGCGCCGCCGCGCGGAGGACAGCCGATTTTATGTTGAGGTAGTTCATTTCAGACCCGCCGACGCATTTATGTAAACGCCCCGCAGGGCTTGCGCAAAGCCGCCGCGGACGATCGCCGCATACTGCTTATGTAATATATGCACATGGGCGCAGCTGGACTCGAACCAGCGGTCTCCGCGATGTGAACGCGGCGCTCTAACCAACTGAGCCATGCGCCCGAAAACACAAAATATATGATTTTTTTGACAATGTCAATAAAAATCTTTAAAATTTTCAATTTTTTCAAAATCGGAACCCGAGTCCGCGCGGCATTATATATTTTATATCCATATTATACCCATACCGATACTAAGGGCTTTACGGATTTTGAGGAGCCATGCAGACAGCCGACCCGACTACCGCCCAAGCGCCGCCCGCCCCGCCCGAACAGGGCGGCGAGGCCGCCGCCCCCGACATGAAGAAGTTCTCCACCTTCGAGGGCGTCTTCCTGCCCACCATACTCACCATCTTCGGCCTCGTCATTTTCATGCGCGCCACCTTCGTCACCGGCCACGCCGGCATATACCAGGCCCTCGGCATCCTGATCGCCGCCAAGTCGATCACCACGCTCACGGGGCTCTCCATCTCCGCCATAGCCACAAATACCGAGGTCAAAGGCGGGGGGGTGTACTACCTCATCTCCCGCTCCTTAGGGCCGGAATTCGGCGGGGCCATCGCGCTCACCATCTTCATATCGCAGTCGCTCTCCATCCCGTTCTACCTCATAGGCTTCGCCGAGGCCACGGTGCTCACTTTTCCGGAGCTCGACATATACTTCGACCTGATAGCCTACGCGATCTTCGCCGCCACCGCCGTGCTCTCGCTGCGCGGCGCGGCCGTGGTGGTCAAGGCGCAGTACGTGGTGCTGGCCATACTCACGCTCGCCATAATCGCGTTCCTGACCGGCGCGGTCATCCGCTTCGACCCCAAGACTTTCGCCGAAAACGCGATGCCGCTCGAGGGCACCAAGTACACCTTTTGGATACTCTTCGCCATATACTTCCCGGCGGTGACCGGCATCCTCTCCGGGGTCAACATGTCGGGCGACCTGAAGAACCCCGCCCGCGCCATACCTCGTGGCACGCTCATCGCCATCGGAGTCGCCTTTTTGGTCTACGCCGCCGAGATAGTCATCTGCGGCGGAGCGATCAAGCGTTCCGACCTCACCGACAGGCCCTACGAGAGCCTGCTCCACCTTTGGGATCCCGTCACGGCCTTCCTCGTGGTGCCCGGCGTTATGGCCGCCACGCTGTCGAGCGCGCTGGGCATAATTTTGGGCGCGCCGCGCGTGCTCCAGTCGCTCGCCCAAGACAAGATACTCAAGCCGGTCAACGTCTTCGCCAAAGTGACGCCCGAGGGCGAGCCGAGAAGGGCGCTCTTCGTCACCATAGCCATCAGCTTCGCCGTGATATACATCGCCTGCCGCAACGGCAGCGGCGGAGGGGCGCTCAACATGGTCGCCTCCGTGGTCTCCATGTTCTTCCTGTGGACGTACGGGATAATCAACCTCGCCGCCTTCGTGGAGTCGTTCAGCCGCAACCCCTCCTTCCGGCCGCGCTTCAAGTTCTTCCACTGGTTCGGCGCGCTTGCGGGCGCGGTGTCCTGCTTCGCCGCCACGCTTCTGATCAACGTGACCGCGGCGCTCCTTGCCGGCGCATGCTTCGCCGGCATCTACTTTTACGTGCGCAAGTACGTGATGTCCGTCTCCTTCGGCGACGCCCGCCGGGGCTTTACGTACTCGCGCACGAGGGACAACCTGCTCACCCTGTCGTCGCTCCCCGCGCACCCCAAAAACTGGCGTCCCACGGTGGTCGCCTTCGCCGGCGACCCGGCCAGCCGCCTCCACTTGGTGAAGTACGCCGACTGGCTGTCGAGCGGGCGCGGCATACTGACCATAGCCGCTATGGTGAAAGGCGACATAGGCAAGATGGCCGCCGCGCGCGCCGTTCTTTTAGCCGCGTTCGAGGAGTTTTTGAACAAAAACCGCATAAGGGCCTTTCCGGAGGTGTTAGTCACGCCCGACTACAACGCCGGGATAAACCACTTCCTCCAAGCGAACTCCATAGGCCCCATAAAGCCGAACCTCGCCATCTTCGGCTGGCCGGGCGACCCGTCCCGCGCCGCGCCGTTCATGGAAAGCGTCAGAACGGCCTCCATGCTCAACATGAGCGTAGGCTTGATTCACGGCCGCGAACTGCCCGATCCCAACCCGCGCAACCGCCGCAACCGCCGCATAGACATCTGGTGGCGCGGAATGCGCAACGGCTCGCTGATGGTCATCCTCGCCCACCTGATGTCCCTGAACTCCGAATGGACGGGCGCGAAGATACGCATACTGCGCGTGGCCTACACCCCCGAAGAGCAGGCCAAAGCGAGGGAGGAATTGGAACGCCTGATCGAAGCCGCGAGAATGGACATAGAAGTAGAGCCCATAATCTCCGACGACACCTTCCCCAACCTCCTGCGCCGCTACTCCGGCCTGTCCACAGCCGTATTCTTAGGCTTCAGCGCCGACGCGGCGACAGATCCCGTAAAATTCCAAGAAGCGTATACAGGGTTGTTGCAGGGAATGCCTACTACTATAATGATTCAATCCACCGGGGAAGCGGATTTGCTGTCGTGATGTTAATTATTTTACAAAGCATTTAAAGATTTTGATTTTATTGGATTTTGATGTTTTTTTATTAAAATTTGACATCCCGCCGCGCCCTATATTATATTGATAGGCAATGATGACCGTCACCGCGCCGCCCGTTTACGGCGGCCGCTCTTGCGGATAACCGAGACGCGATAAATCGCGTCTCTACGGAATGGGGGATTTATGGCGTTTGGGACGCTTTACACGCTGACCGCTACGGGGACGGTTTTGCCCGTTGCCGACGCGACGGACGGGTACGGGCACGCATGCGCCGACCGCGCGACGGCCGCCGCCTGCGGAGTTGACGGCGTGACATCCCCCCCCCCCCCCCCCAAAAACACCCGCAAGCAAAAAACGGCTTTGTAACAACCGCGTTACAGCCCAAGCCGTCATCACCGCCGGAAACATCCCCGCAAGTGGCAGGAACGCCGTCGAAACGGCGCGAAACCTGCTCTATAGGCCTAATTACGCCCCGTCCGCGCTCCGCGAAACCGTCATTCAGGTCGAAACTACGCCTTCAGAACGTTCCGAAACAGTCTCGGCAGTTGACGGGAGCGGGGGCGTAGTTGGCTTTGGATTTTATGATAATCACTTTATTATATCCTATAACTTTATTAAAGGAGCGGTTGTATGAAAAACTTTGTACGGATGGTGATGTTGTCGGCGGTAGTGTCGGTGTGTTTGGCGGGGTGCGGTAATGATAACGGGACTAATAATGGTGGCGGGAATAATATCCCGCCCGTTGACCCGAGCACTGTGGTTAAAGACGTGTTCACCGACGACAGAGACGGTACGGTTTACAAGACCGTCAAGATAGGCAGTCAGACGTGGATGGCGGAAAATTTGAATTATCAGACGGATAAATCTTGCTGTTATAACGATAGCGATTCATATTGCGGCAAATACGGCAGACTATACATTTGGGATGCGGCTAAGACGGCGTGCCCGAACGGGTGGCATTTGCCGGATAAAACGGCTTGGGTTCGTTTGATGAATGCGGTGGGAGGTAGAAAATCTACAGGGGGATGTCTTTATGAAGACTGCATTGATGATCTAAGCGGTGTAGGCGCTAAGTTGAAAGCGACAAGCGGTTGGGATGACTATCAAGGCATAAGCAACGGTACGGACGACTACGGATTTACGGCTCTACCCGGCGGTTCCGCCGGCAGTACCGGCATTGGTTTCGGTGCCGGTATAACCACAATATGGTGGACAGCCTCGGAGTGGGAATATTATTACAATGGCGTCAATATTGCTGCCGGCGTTTTCTATTATGTGAACATTGGCAGCGGCAGCGACAAAGCGAGCATATACCACAACGACAAGAACCAACATAATTCTGTGCGTTGCCTCAAAGACGACTGACCTCGCCCTCTACCGTTTTCCGCGTACCCATTGTCATGTCGGTGGGTGCGCTGTCTCCCGCCCGTCCCCGCCGTCTCAGCGGGTCGGCGGGGGGGCGGTCGGCTGGGTCGTGGGGGCGGCGGATCGGTCCCGCCCCTAAGATTAATTTGACTTTGGTGATCGCCAAGAATTATCTTTATCTACGGTATCTCTCCCACTTGGCAATAAGGAGCGGAGCATGAAAATGGCTACGAAAAGCGGCACGCGGGCGAAGGCGGCGGTGAAGCCCGTCAAGAAAGCGGCGGGGGTCAAGCCGGTGAAGAAGACGGTCAAGCAGAATCCGCTCACTAAGGGCGAGTTAGAGTGGCTGAAGCTCAACCGCGTTCCTCTCGACGAGGTTGAGGTCTTGGCGGCGAAGGCGGTCAAGATGATCAAGGCCAAGCGGACGCTGTCGGCTGATAAAAAAGCCGAGAAGCTCGCGCGTGTGGCGGCTACGTTGGAAAGGGCGAGAGGCAGGGGCGGGTTGTCGAAGGGCGGCGCGTGGGATTTAGAACACCCGTTCGGACTCGGCCTCATAGTACACGATTGGGAGGCGGTGTTGAAATGAGGTCGGATCGCTATTTGGTTGACTCGAATATCGTTATCTATCGCGCAAGCGACGAGGAACTTCTCACTAATGAAGTCCGGTCTATTCTCGAAGACCAAGGCAACCTTATATACGTCCCGTCCAAATGTGTGGAGGAGCTTATATACCTGCAGCAGTCGGGGAAGATAGAGGTCAAACTGTGGAAATCTGCTAAAGATATTATCACGTATATTATTGACGGCGGCTTGTACTCCGGTATAAAATGCGTCGACATCGGACACCTGCGGCAACTCGCCGAACTGCCCCTCGTCAAAGATCACAAAGACCCCACCGACCGTATCGCCATAGCGCAGGCTATTGCCGAAAGGATTCCGATCATCAGCAGCGATAGTGAGTTTCCGAAATACGTAACCTACGGTTTGAAACTCGTATTCAACAAACGGTGACGGCGCGGCTGGCGAGGCGTCGAAGTCTGCGAGCGGCTGGAGTGTTTATTGCAATGAGTTTCGCCCACAGCAAAGTAGACGAGGTCGACTACGAAGACAAGCGTCACGCCAACTCGGTGCGTTGTGTCGCCGACGATTGAAGCCAGCCGTACGCTCCGTATCAATCCTTCCCCGCAGTAATTCCCAGCTGTGTCGTCGTTGTCTGAATAGCGAAAACCTTTTTACTTCAATCCTCAATCCACTCGTCAAACTCCCCGACCGAGTACATCTTCGCGTCCGCCGCGTTGTTGATGTCGAACCAATAAATCCTCCGCCGCCCGTCCGGATAAATCCGCGTATACACGATCATCGGTTCGTCGTTGTACCGCATAAAGCGCGGCGAGTTCTCGCTCCACGACTTCACCTCGCCTTGAGGGTGCGGGATCATATTCTTTATCGCCCCGCGCCTCATATCCACGCGGCAGATCTCCAGCAGATTCACGCCCGCCGAGAAATATATCTCCTCGGAGTTGTCGTTCCATGTGAAGCCCTGCACCTCGGTGTCGAACGTCAGCTGCCTGTGTTTCGCCGTCCTCCTGTCGTAGACCCACAGATCCATCTTACCGCCGAAGCCCGTGCGGTTCGAGAGGTACGCGACATATTCGCCGTCCGGGCTTATGCGCGGTTTGCGGTGGTCGGCTTTGCCGTCAGTCAGTCTAACCGGCGCGGCTTTTCCCGACGTGTCGAGCGCGTAGATGTCCCACTTGCCGTTTTTCGGTTTGGACGCGAAGAGGATCGTCTCCCCGTCGGACGATATGTTCAGGTCGTCGCGTTGCGAGAATGAGTCGGTTTCCAAAACAGTGATCGCGTCGTTCATGTACATCATCGTTTTGCGTATCGCGCCTATGCCGCCGCCGCTGTCGGCCTCTATATAGTATATGAGGTTGCCGGCGGGGGAGAAGGCCGCGTCTATGACGTTCTTTCCCGCCGCCGACACGGTTTTGGATGCGCCCATAGCAAGGTCGGCCATACGCAGTTTTCCGTTTCCGGGTTTGCCGAAGATGAACGCCGCCCGGTCGCCGGAGCTTGACAGAAGCGGCCGCCGGCAGTCGAAGACGCTGTCGCCGAGGAGGAGTTCGTTCTTGCCCTGGGCGGATTTTAGGAACGCCTGCGGCCCCGCGCCTCTGTCTGAGAGGTGCGCGGCCACGCCTCTCACGCGCGTGCGGATCGTCGGGCCGCCGCCGCGTCCCACGACTATGGCGGCGCGGACGAGCTTCGTTATTTTCTCCACCGCCGTGTCGGGCTCTATATCCTGTCCGACGGGGAACAGAACGTTTTCCGCCGTGAAGCGCGGTTTGGCCCGCGCCGCCCGCCCGCGTCCTCTTCCCGCTTGCGCCTGCGTCGGTTTCGGCGCGGCGGCGGCCGCCCTGCCGCCGGTCTTAATATCTCTCTTTACGTCGCTGAATTTCACGAAGAGGCAGCCGGCGAACTTGTTCTCCGCGCCGGCCGAGACTATGAGCGTATTGCCGGCTTTGATCGGGTTTTCGAGCCTGCGGTCGAGGCTCCCGGCGATCGCGACGTCGATCGCGCCGTCGAGCGTCTCGGCGAGACGCTTCACCTCTTCGAGCGTGCCGTGGACGACCGCAACCCGCAGATCGGCGGCGGCGGCCTGTCCGGAGGAGAGCTGCGATTTTATCGCGGCCGGATCGTAGGACAAATCGAGGCGCGCGCCGTCTTTGTTTTCGGGAACCGTCTGGATGATGTTCAATAGGTATACGCTGTAGCCGCCGTTCGTCAGCAGAACGCCGCCCCTGATTCCCGTCGCCGCCGCGTCGTTGTCGTTCAGGTTGGTGACGATCACCGGTGTTTTGCTTTTGAGGGCGGCCGCGAGTTTCGCCGCGCCCATCGAGACCTCGCCTATGCCCGGCGCCAATACGTCGAACCGGGCCGCGTCGTAGTAGTTCGCCGCGAACTCTATCCTCAGCGCGTCCTTGCCGGCGGAGATCAGGTTGCCGGCGTCCACGGAGAAGTTGACGGGATATTTTTCGCGCAAACGCGAGACGAGCGCGGCGTAGCGGCTGAGGCCGCCGAGAGCTTCTTCCGAGGGCGGGTAGGGGACTACGACCCCCCGCGAGTTGCCGCCGTATATAACGGCGATCGACCCGTCGGCCCGCCGCCTGAGCTCCGCTTCCGACATCGAGCGCAGCGGCGCGGCGCTCCACAGCGCGGAGTCCTCGCTTACCGCCCTATCCGCGTAGAAGCGCGACTTGTCGAAACGCTCTCCGGCGTAATAATTCCGCGCGAGCGTCAGATTGTCCTCCGCGCTCCTCTTTTTCATCTCTTCGATTTCAAGCGTCGCGTTGACCGACCAGATGGCGTTCGACAGCCCGTCGGGCCCCGGCCGATAGGCGGCGTCCACGCCGAAACCGCCGAACTTGACGCCCAGCCCGACGCCCCATCCGTAGAGGATGAGGAGCTTGTTGAATTTATCGAGGTTGACCTCGCCGGAGCCCAAAAAGTATTTGAAGTCGTTCCACGCCCACGAGACCGCCGCCGCGATCGCGTCTGTCGGGGCTTCCCACCCCAAGCGCATAAAGTACCGCCCGCCGGCTATGAACTCCGCGCCGAAGCCGGCTTCGAACGCCCCGTCCCAAGTGGTTTTCCGCGCGCCGGCCCCTATGTTCGCCTTCCAGAATCCGCTCCCGCCGAGATACCGGCTGTAGTTCATCATCAGCCCGTACTGCTCGGCAAAACGATGGATGAACGCGCTGTCGCCGCCCAAAGGCATTCCCGCGCTTGAAAAGTAGGCGCGCCCCGACAGGGACTCAAGCGGGTCGAAACGGAAATCCGCCCCCAGCGCCCCGAACGTCTCCCGCCCGCCCCAAAAATCGCTGCTGTAGAAAGACGCGCTGAACCCGAACCCGTAGCCGTATTCCGGAAAATATCTGGCGAACGAGAGCCCCCACAGATTGTAGGAAAGAGAATAGGGCGTAGGCATCGGGGGCAGTTCGGTCGGCGGATTTATGTTGTTTATATCGATGGGGGGTATAGGCCATACGTTCATGGGCGTGGACTGCGCGAATAACCCGAGCGCGCCGTCGCGGAATATAGGCAGCGCCGCTGCGGCGAAAAACGCGTGCGACTCCCCCTGTCCGCTTGACCCGAAGAAAAACTGCCCGCCGCCGGCCAAAGGGGTGTTGGCCGGAAACCGGAGCACGTCGGAGGCGTCCATAGCCCCCGAAGCGGAAACCGTGCCGCGCCCGAGCGCGGCGGCGGAGGTCGGAAGGGCGAGGAAGTACAGCGGCCGGGAACCCGCGCTCGCTCCGAAATATATGTCGTCGGCCATGACGGGCGCGGCGAAACGGGTCGACGATATTAACAGCAGCGGTATGGACAGAAGCGCGGCGCGGACGCGGGCGCGCCGTTTGCGTGTTTGCGGATTCGGGTCGTTTGTCATTTTAGGGGCGGCCGTTGTACCGTTGTTTGTTCGTTCACTGCATGATATCGGTATGATTATAAGATAATATTTGCGGATATGCGAAGTCAAAGTCTTTAAAATCAAAGCGGCGGGCCCTATGCCGACCCGCCGGACGGCGCCGCGCTTTTTGCGCGGCCGGCCGCTTATTCGCGCGCGAATACGCCCGTCGTCCCGTCGTCGAACGCGATAGACAGATTGCCGCCGTTCAACACGTACGTTCCGCGCCGCTTCGGAAACAAAACGCCGGCCTTTTCGTCAAAGGCCTCTCCGAGCAGTTCTCTAAGACCTTCTTCGTCAGGTATATGCCCGCCGGACAAGTCGGAAAAATATTCCATGTACGATTCGATGAAGGCGTCCCTCAGTTCGTCTTCGGTATACCATTTTGAATCCATCGGCGGGGCGGCGATATCGGGAAGTTCCGTTTTTGAAGCGATATCCGGTTTTTCGCCGTCAGACCCCGTATTGAAAGCGTCCCCGTGGACGTGGGTGGTCGTCAACAATATGCCGCCGCCGGACGTCGAATAACTCCCCTTATTCTTTCCGTGATAGATTCCGTCGTCGGAGAACGCCGCCCATATTTCAAAAGAGCCGTTGTCTAAGATCAGTTTGTCCGCGCCGTCGCCGGCGGCGATCCACGTTCCGTTTAACGCGGTATCCGGGCCGGTTCCGGGATCTGTGCCGGGGTCTGTTCCCGGATCTGTTCCCGGATCTGTCCCCGGGTCTGTCCCCGGATCTGTTCCGGGATCTGTTCCCGGCGGATCGACAGGCGGCGTATTCGCGCCGTTGTCCGGCCCGCATCCGGCCGCAGTCATTGCAACCAATATCGCGACCGCCAGCGCGCCGACAGATTCCCATACCGTCCGACTGTTTTTGCGTGACATATTTACCCGCCCCCATACCGCGTTAAAGTTAGTTGACAGTTAAAAAACATTGCATAAATATAATTTTCGGCGGCGGTCAAAGTCAAATAAATAAAATTATGGCGCGGAATAAGATAATATCCGCCGAAACGGTAAATCAATTCGTATATCTAAAAAAAACAAAACGGCGGGCCCCGAAAAGGGACCCGCCGGACTGCGTTACGCGCTTTGAGTTAATGCCGGGCGCGGAATAAGGTTACTTTTCAACGGACGACAGCGCGGCCTTAAATTTCGACAGGTCGAGTTTCACGTTGAGCAAGGTTTTGCCGGACGGCGCTCTTTTTACCGCGCCGGATTTCTGCAACGGCTCCGGTGACCTTGTTAACGTTGATGTTTCACCGTCGCTGTTTGTAAGATACAAGTAATCGCCGTCCAATTCGTATGTCATTTTAGTATCTGTAAATGCGGCAAACATTTCATCGTACATTCGATCGACTTCTTCGTCGCCTCCACCAATCGCGTAAAAGAGCCCTAACCTATCCTTTAAGTCGCTCTTTAAAGCGCTCCTTGTATACCATTTCGGCTCAAGTACTTCGAATAATGGAGAGTCTTCTAACCCAAGTATTATGTTAAGAGCGTCTCCGTGTAATTGGTTAGGGTTCAAAGTAACTCTATTGCCGGAAGTTGAAAACGATCCCTTAACGAATCGTACGAGTTCGTCGTCATAGTAGTAGTTATTATAATAATAATCGTCATCCCATTCGTCGCCGTCATCGTTAAAGAAATACGGCGGCGCCCAAAATTCAAACGAACCGCTGCTAAGCACCAAAACGATGCCGTCGTCCTCCTCGCCGGCGATCCACGTCCCGTTCAGTTCCGCCGGCGTGCCTCCCGCCGAGTTGTCGCCGCACCCGATCGCTATCATGCCGAACAGCAGCGCCGCCGTCAAAACGCCGACTGATTTCCATCCGAAAAACTTTGTGTTGCGTAACATCTGACATCCTCCTTCTGAGAGTTTAAATTATGGTTAAATTCATTAGATATCTATAAAACGGTTTTTGTTACAATTTTTTTTCGTAAAACGGACGGTATGTCCATAACCGCCGCCCGCCGGTCACTCCGGCCATCTCTTGAATTCCCTCAGACTGACCGCTTTGTCCTTAGATATAATGATGTGGTCGAGCATCGGTATGTCGATCTGCTTTCCCGCGCTGTACAGGCGTTCCGTCGTCTTCCAGTCCTCCTCCGAGGCCGCCGCCGTCCCGCCGGGGTGGTTGTGGACGAGGATGAAAGCGGCGGCGGAGTGTTTAATCGCGCCCTCCATGACCTTTCGCGGGAAGATCACGCAGCGGTTCACCGTCCCCTCCGCCACGATCTCGTCCCCCAAGACGCGGTTGCCGTTGTCTAAGTACAGGGCGATCACGCGCTCGTCTCTAAGTTCGCCGAGATCGGTGCGCAGGTAGTTTTCCACGTCGCCGCGCCGGGTGATTATAGGCTTGTCCACGATCCTTTCCCTCAGACTGAACGCTATCACGTCTTTGACGAGGGTGAGCAGAACGGCGGAACGTTTCCCCAGCCCCTTGATCTCGCATAGTTCGTCGAGCGGGGCGTTGATCACGGCGTTCACCGTCTTGTAACGGTTTAATAACGCTTTGGCTAACGGTTTGGTGTCTATGCGGGGAAGCGCGAAGGTCAGCAGAAATTCAAGGACTTCGTAGTCGCTGAAGGCGGAGAGGCCTCGGTCGGAGTATTTTTCGAGCAAACGCCCCCTATGGCCGCTGGAACCTGTCGCGGCTTGGGGCGGTAGAGAATCGGGCTGTGGGGTAAAAGCGTCTTGTTTCCCGCCCATTTTTCCTGCCGATTGCACATGTATAGATATCAATTTAAGTATTAATTACGTATTAACGCACCCTTACCACTCTAACGACAGCCCCGCCGCCGTGATCCCCGCGCCCACCGTGCAGAATATGACCTTGTCCTTCTTCTGCAACCCGTTCTGTATCTCCGACAGCGCGACCGGAATGCTCGCGCTCGACGTGTTGCCCACACGGTCGATGTTCAGGTAGAAGCGTTCGAACGGCACCCCGCTCTTCTGCGCCGCCGCCCTGATGATCCGCCCGTTGGCCTGGTGGGGGACCACCCAGCGCACCTCTTCGGGCGTCCACTTGCTCTTGATGATGAGCTCCCGCACCATCGCCGAAAAGCTCTCCGTCGCGAACCTGAAGAGCGCCTTGCCGTCTAAGCGCAGCCACGGGTCGAAAGCTGACGAGTTCACCGGCGCCTCGTAGCCCGGATAGCCGCGCCGCGCCATGTTGAGGCCGAGCGAGTCGGCGCTCAGTATCTCGTCTTTGATGACGTGCCCCGTCTCGACGCCGCTGAGCACCGTGGCCCCTGCGCCGTCGCCGAAGAGGAAGTATGTGTCCTTGTCGCTCTTGTCGAGCACCCGCGACTGCATGTCTACGCCGGCCACCAAGACGTTCTTCGCTATGCCGGAGAGGATCAGGCCCCGCGCCACCGACAATCCGTAGAGCCATCCCGAACAAGCCGCGTTCAGGTCGAACGCCGGCGCGCCGCGTATGCCGAGCTTCTCTTGCAGGATGCAGGCCGTGGAGGGCATCACCACGTCGGGCGTGGTGGTGGACACTATAATGGCGTTGACGTCGGAGGGCTTGAGCCCGCTGTTCTCTATCGCCCGCTTGGACGCCTCGTAGGCCATGTCGGAGGGTTTGACGTCCGCCGCCGCCCAGCGCCGCTCCTTTATGCCCGTCACCTTGAAGATGTAGTCGGCGGTGATGTCTGGGAACTCCGCCAAAAGCTCCTCGTTCTTCACCACCCTGTCCGGCAGGTACGCCCCTATTCCGAGCAGGCTTATCGTCCGCACCGACGGTTCGAGTTTGTCGGCCACTATAGCCATTTTGGGGATGTCCTCGGCGGGGGCGGCCGGGGCGGGCGCGGGGCGTTCCCAGGAGCGCATCGACTCGTCCGACGTGGCCACCACGGCCACCGGCTTGTCGAACGGCGCGGCGGCTCCGTCGGCGTAGAGCAGCTTCTCTATCCGCCCGTCGCACGGCGCCTCGAAGTCGAAGGTGGACTTAGCGCTCTCCACCTCGGCTATGACCTGCCCCTTCTTTATCTCGCCGCCCTCGGCGGCGAACCACTTCGTGATGATGGCCTCCGTCTCCGCCGCCGCCTGGGCGGGGAGAAAGATTTCGGTGCTGAAAACGTTTGCGCTCACGATATGTCTCCGATCATTTTTTCGATAACCGCGGCTATCCTGACGTAATCCGGCAGGAAGGCCGCCTCAAGCTCTTTGGCGAAGGGCGCCGGCGTGTCCGGCGCGGCCACAAGCTCCGGCGCGCGCCGCAGATCCCCAAAACACTCCCGCGCGGCGAGGGAGATGAAATGGCTCCCCAGACCCGCCGTCGCCCCCGACTCCTGAACGACCAAAAGCCTCCCCGTTTTGCGGACGGACTCCGCCATCGGCCCGAAACGCAGCGGGCTCAGAACGAACGGGTTCCACACCTCGGCGGAATACCCGCCCTCTTCGACGGCGCGGAGCGTCTGCTCCACCATAGCCCCAGTCGCTATGACGGTAATGTCCGACCCCTCCGTATACCGGCGCGGACGGCAGACCTTAGACAGATCGCCGTCGAACTCTATGTCGCCGGGCCTACCCCAATAAAGTAATTTATGCTCAAAGACGACGCACGGATTATCGTCATAAAATCCAATCATAAGCGCTTCGTAGGATTCCTGCGGCGTGGCCGGATAGAATAACTTGAGCCCCGGAAAACGCGACCATAACCCCTCGAACTCCCCGGAGTGGAACGCCCCCAGCGTCACCCCCGCCCCGTTCGGCAGACGGAAAAGCAGCGGAGCGGTCTTGTCCGACCGGAAGTACCACGTGCCCGCGTTGAGCCCGAGCTGTGAGACCGCCTCCGTGGAGAAGTCGGCGAACTGGAACTCCATGATCGGCCGCGCCCCGGTCTGCGACGCCCCCAAACAGAACCCGACCGTCCCCGCCTCGCATATTGGAACGTCTATCACCCGCTCCTCCCCGAACTTGTCTATAAGCCCCTTGCACGTCTTGAACGGCGAACCGTACCTGCCCACGTCCTGGCCGCACAAAAAGGCGTTTTTGTTCTCCGCGAGGATATGCTCCTGGGCGGCGTTGACGGCGTGGGTGTTGCGGACGTTCTTGACGCTGTAGGGTTTGAGGGCCGGATATTCGACCGGGGCGAAGACGTCCATCGGCACCGTGCCGAAAGACGGCCTGGCGACGGCGAGTTCGCCGCGTATCGCCTCGTCAAGCTGCGCCAGCAAAGACGTTTCGACGGACGACAGGCGTTCGTCGTCGATCCCGCAGTACTCTATGACGGCGGCGCGGGCGTGTTTGAGCGGGTCTTTCTCCCGGTTCGCCGCCTTCACGCAGTCGGGGACGTACTCCGCGTTGTCGTAGACCGCGTGCCCCTCGAGCCGCACCATGGACGCCTCTATCAATACCGGCTGCGGCTCCTTCGCCATCAGATCCATCGAGTCCGTCACCGCCTCGTAGACCTCGAAGGCGTCGAGCCCGTTCACGTTCCTGCCGGTTATCCCGTACCCCGCCGCCCTGTCCGACAGTTTTTCGCAGTTGTATTGGCGGCTGACCGGCGTTGAAAAGGCGTACCCGTTGTTTTCGACGAAAAACAAGACCGGAGTCTTGAACACCGAGGCCATGTTGAGCGCCTCGTGGAACTGCCCCGTGCTGCTGCCCCCGTCCCCGATCACCGCGAGGCCGAAAGCGTCTTCCCCCGCCCGCCGCGCCGCCCACGTCCCGCCGACGGCCACGGCGAGCATCCCCCCCAAATGGCTGATCATCGGAAAACGCCGGGCGGAAGCGTCCCCGAAGTGAACATTCCCCTCCTTGCCGTGCGTGGGGCTCTCCGAATTGGCCAAATACTGGCATATAGCCGCCTTAACCGGACATCCCAAAGTGAGATGGGCGGCCAAGCTGCGGTGCAGGAGCGAGACGGAGTCGAGCCCCGGTCTGAAAGGCATGGCCATCCCCACCGAGGCCGCCTCATGCCCGCTTATCAATATGACGGTGCCCTTGACGAGCCCCTTCCGAAAGAGCTCCTTAAAGCGGATATCGACCTGGCGCGACATATAAATCATAGGGT
>Ga0268262_10003526_pt1 | contig 16866 bp, 14 predicted proteins | sample TergutNc150P3_FD_190354 | JGI IMG/M metagenome (GOLD analysis project Ga0268262, IMG submission 190354) | Nasutitermes corniger P3 segment gut microbial community from laboratory colony in Florida, USA - Nc150 P3 (SPAdes) (version 2) | ecosystem: Host-associated > Arthropoda: Insects >... | reverse complement strand
AAAACTCAACAGTTTCTTCCCCAGATAGGTATTCGTCACCATAACCGGACAAAAGCATATAAGGCGCAATGTCCACAGGAACGAATGAATTGTGTTCAACATACCTCTGAATTATTTGACCGGCAAACAGACCATAGTGTTCCACAAGCATTTTTTCGTGCTTTTTAACTTCAGCCCGTTCTTCGCCCTCATTGACGCCCAATTCAGCGAAATGCACATAATTGTTTGAGATTATAGAGATATGAACCAAAAACGGCCATTCAACAAATTGAGGACCAACAAAAACTGTCGGATAACTGGATATTACCGGGTCAAGCTTAAGGGCCAGGCAGACTTCGTTTTTACAGTCTTTATAGTTCCATTTTTCCAAAAGTTCGTGCCTGGAGTCTGTTAGTTTCCTGCTGGCTTTCCGTTCAGAAGCCTGAGAATTTTCCAAGGCAGATGCTTTTTGCTGTTCCAGCATAGCTTGTATTTCAGGCAAACTTTTGCCGGCCAACCTTTGAGACTTAATGAAATAAATTCTTTCAATTATGGAGTCGTCAAAGTAGATGGTTTTTTTGGCCACGCCAATGGGGTCAGGCAAAAGTCGCCAATTTGCCCGCCGCCAAGCATGGAAGGTGTTGACGTTAATATTTGTTCGGTCGCAGATTTCTTTAATAGTCAGCAACTTACAAGCCACCTTTCGTTCAAGTCCAGGTCAGAATATTACATTCATTTGTATTTGTCAACAATTATTATTTACAATTTCAAATACAATGGTGCTGGCAAGTTGCCTTACACCTCTTTTAGTTGCAATAACGACTACTTCCACATTTACTCCTGTTGTTTTTGTAGCTCGTTTGGGTTACAATTAATACATCTCTGGAGGTGGACCGAAATGACTCAAAACGCCTTTGTCCGGGCCAGAATCAGCGAAGACATCAAAAACAGAGCCGCAGCGGTCCTGGACACTATGGGCCTGACCGTCTCCGACGCCTGCCGGATACTTTTGACCAAGGTGGCCCAGGAAAAACAGTTTCCATTCGACCTCAACGCACCCAACTCCGAAACCGCCCAAACCAAAAAAATTGGCGCCAAGGCCGGCAAGGAGAAAGCCAGTCAAGCCCTTATCGGTTTGCTCCCGGCGGAAGTCGATTTTAATCAGGCCAGAGCAGAACGGTTAAGCAAGAAATGATAAAAGAACCGTCGACTATATTACCCCAGCGTTTTTAATTCTTGAATGTTCCCTGATTGTATATGCGGTAGAGCATAAGATATTTTCTCTAAAGGCCATTCCCACCATCTAAGCAAAAGCATTTCAGAGATTATTTCATCGCTGAATCTTTTCTTTATGGTTTTTGCCGGTATCCCCCCTACAACAGTATAGGGCGGAACATCCTTTGTAACTAAAGAACGAGTGCCAATAATTGCCCCATCGCCTATGGTTACTCCCGACATAATAATAGCTTCATATCCAATCCAGACGTCATTGCCAACAATAATATCGCCTTTGTTGTCCCATGCGGCTGTAATGTCTTTTACATCCAAGCCCCATTCCTCAAAGAACAAAGGGAACGTATAGGTTGATAGCGACTTCTGGGTATGGTTAGCACTGGTGAAAATAAATTTTGCCCCACAGGCAATGGAACAAAATCGGCCGACAACCAACTTGTCGTTGTTGATTGGGTAATGGTATAGAACATTCCTTTTTTGAAAATCTCTTGGGTCATTGTAGAAATCATTATAAATCGTAAACTCACCAATTAGGATATTGGGATTATCAATCAAATTTTTCAAATAGATGGTTTGAGAATCATTCGTTCTCGGATACACTTTTTTACTATCTGGAATAGTCATACCTTTCCCCCTATCCTCTGATACGAATATTTAATATACTATTCCAGTAAATACAATGCAACGCTTCATGTCAATCACCTACTCCGGAACCTGGGCCTCTCTTAGTTTTCTTTTGCGGCACGGTTCTGGTTGTCAATCCCCAGGCTTCGCAATAGGGAGCAAGGAAAGAGACAACCGGAGCCGGTGACTAGAACTTACTTGAAAGTAATTAAAAAAGCCCCGGAGAAGGTTTACGAAACTCTGTCCGAGCGACGAGGTTGACACGGATGCGACAGAGCGGTCTTATCGCCAAGTTCCTTTGAGCCAGATCCCCCCTATTTTTCGTCATCGAAAGCTCTGAAAATCTCATTTAACTCTCAAAAAATCCGACCCTCGGATTTTTCTGGGCTTTCCAAAACCTAAAAAATTCGGTATAATAAGGCAATGTCGGTATACTGGACAGGCGAAGTGAACTCACTTCGCGCCCGTCGCCCCGGCTCCTGCCTGGGGTGCGGGCTTATTCGCCAAGGCTCAACGCGTAAAAACAAGTTGGAGATCGACAGCAGGTCAACATGAACTCCCAAGCCCTTTCTTCCTTAATCTGGTCTGTCGCCGACCTTCTGCGCGGAGATTACAAGCAGTCAGAGTACGGCCGGGTCATTCTGCCGTTTACTGTTTTACGCCGCTTGGATTGTGTACTAGCGAATACAAAGGATAAAGTTCTGGCCGAATTTATCGCCAAAAAAAAGCAGGGCGTGAATCCTGAACCGTTCCTCCTCCGTGCGGCCAAACAGAGTTTCTACAACACTTCCGTGCTTGATCTGCCCAAGCTCCTGGGCGACCAAGACCATATTCGTGAAAATCTCTACACTTATATACACGCCTTTTCTCCTGCCACTAAGGATATCTTCGAGCGTTTTGACTTTTTCACCCAGATTGAACGCCTGGACAAAAACCGCCTTCTGTACTTGGTTACTGAAAAGTTCGCCGGTGTGGATTTACATCCGGGCAAAGTGGACAACACGCACATGGGTTTGGTTTTTGAGGAATTGATCCGCAAATTCGCCGAGCTTTCCAACGAAACCGCCGGGGAACACTTTACCCCCCGCGAAGTTATTCGCCTTATGGTCAATTTGTTATTCATAGGTGATGACGACGTGCTTACGGCGGGCAAAGCTGTCGTGCGCACCATTTACGACCCGGCGGCCGGGACCGGCGGTATGCTCTCCCTGGCTGAGGAACATTTGACCGAGCACAATCCCCAGGCCCGTCTGACCATGTACGGGCAGGAACTGAACGATGAATCCTACGCCATCTGTAAAGCCGACATGCTTATCAAGGGACAGGATATCGCCAATATAGTTGCGGGTAATACCCTTTCGGATGACGGCCATCGCGGCCAGCGTTTCGACTATATGCTTTCCAATCCGCCCTATGGTGTGGAATGGAAAAAGGTCGAAAAAGAAGTGCGCCGGGAACACGAAAACCAGGGTTTTTCCGGCCGCTTCGGGCCGGGCCTACCACGTATTTCCGATGGTTCCATGCTCTTTCTGCTCCATCTGGTCAGCAAGATGCGCCTGAAAGAAGATGGCGGCAGCCGCATCGGCATAGTATTAAACGGTTCTCCCCTGTTCACCGGCGGGGCCGGGTCAGGGGAAAGTGAAATCAGGCGTTACCTTTTGGAAAGTGATCTGGTGGAGGCCATAATCGGCTTGCCTACCGATATGTTCTACAATACCGGCATAGCAACCTACGTCTGGATTCTCTCCAATAAAAAAAGCGCCCGCCGTAAAGGCAAAGTACAGCTTATCGACGCTTCGGGGTTCTGGCAGAGAATGCGTAAATCTTTGGGCAGCAAGCGGAAAGAACTTTCCGAGGCGCACATTGAAGACATAACTAAGCTGTTCGGCCGCTTTGAGGAAGCACGTCAGGCCACCGTATTGGGAGTCGACGGCAAAGAAGTAAGCCGTCATATTTTGTCTGCTAGGCATAAACCGCCCACTGCCCCAGAAGGCGGCAAAGTTAAGACAGCTCCTTTAAGCCGCATTTTGTCCAATGAAAGTTTTGGCTACCGCACCATCACGGTGGAGCGCCCTTTGAAGGACGAAAAAGGCAAACTCGTACTGGGCGCCAAGAGCAAGCAAATAGGCAAGCCTCAGCCGGATGTGAGTTTGCGCGATACTGAAAATGTGCCCTTGAATGAGGATGTGGAAGCATATTTCAAACGCGAAGCGCTTCCCCATGTGCCGGACGCCTGGATAGACCATGAAAAGACGAAAGTGGGATATGAAATCCCATTCAACCGGCATTTTTACGTCTTTGAGCCGCCGCGTGACCTGGAGGAGATAGACAAAGATCTGGCCAGAGTTTCTACCAACATCATGAATATGCTACGGGATCTTGGCGTATGAAATACCCGCGTTATCCGAAATACAAAGACAGCGGTGTGGAATGGATGGGCGAGGTGCCAGAAGGGTGGGAAAAATGGAAATTGTCCCATGCATTTGAAACAATAGGTAGCGGAACAACGCCCAAAAGCGATATTGATCTCTACTACGATGGCAATATACCATGGGTAACAACATCAGAATTGCGGGAAGAAGAAATCTTTAAAACAAACAATTATATTACGGAATTAGCTTTGGCTGATTGCTCTGCATTAAAGATATATCCGAAAGGAACATTGCTCATAGCAATGTATGGTGCGACTATTGGTCGCCTCGGCTTGCTTGCAATTGAAGCCACTTGCAACCAAGCATGCTGTGCGTTGGCAATAGAAATCCAATTATCTTCTCGGTTTATATTCTTTTGGCTACAAGGAATGAGGTCAGTGTTACTTTCGTTTGCTTCAGGAGGTGGACAGCCCAACCTTAGCCAAGAATTCATCAGAAGTATTGTTGTTCCGGCGCCACCTAAATCTGAACAAAAAAACATAACCGATTTCCTCGACCACAACTGCGTTAAAATTGACGCTTTGATCGCGGAACAGGAAAAGCTCATAGCTTTGCTAAAAGAAAAGCGGCGGGCCGTCATTTCCCATGCCGTTACCAAGGGACTTAATCCTGACGCGCCCATGAAGGATTCTGGCGTGGAGTGGATTGGGGAAGTGCCGAATGGGTGGGAAACATTAACGATTCGTCGCATAACTGAATGCTTAGACGGGAAAAGAATACCTCTCAATTCTGAGCAACGCTACGGTAAAATTGGTAATATTCCGTATTGGGGGGCAAATTCTATCGTTGATTATATAGATGAAGCTCTTTTCGATGAAACTTTGATTTTACTAGGTGAAGATGGAGCACCTTTTAATGATAAAACAAAACAAGTGGCTTTTTTTTCTCAAGGACCAATTTGGCCCAATAACCATGTGCATACATTGAGACCAAGCCAAGATATAGATGCAAAATATATAGTCTATTTATTGAATATTACCGAGTTTGGGTTTTATATTAATGGATCTACGCGCGAAAAGCTTACGCAGTCAGAAATGAACAATATAGTAGCTTTAATGCCTCCGCTTCCAGAGCAACACTCTATTGCGACCTTCCTTGACGCCGAAACCGCCAAAATCGATGCCCTGATCGCCGAATCAGAAAAAGCAGTCGCCTTGCTAAAAGAGCGGCGTGGCGCCCTAATTTCCGCCGCCGTTACCGGCAAAATTGACGTACGAGACATTCCTTTAAAGGAGGCTGTATGAGTGACATCAAGCTGTTTCGTTTCTCAAAGGACAATGCCGAAGAACTGGCTGGTAGCTTTGCCTCGGTGGAGCGTAAAATCCATGACCTCATGGAAAAACACATGGAATGCTTTCTTGGTATTCGTTTTGTTGCGCACGAGTATAGTACCGGCAAAAAACACAAAGGCCGCATTGACTCATTGGGCCTGGACGAGAACTGCTGTCCGGTTATTATTGAATACAAACGGCACAGCAACGAAAATGTCATCAACCAGGGCCTCTACTACCTAGATTGGCTTCGCGATCATGAAGCGGAATTCGAGATGTTGGTTCTGAAGCATTTCGGCCAAGAAATTGCTGATGAAATTGAGTGGGACGGAACGCGCGTACTCTGTGTGGCCGGGGATTTCACCAAGTTCGATGAACACGCCGTTGCCCAGATTGGCCGCAACATTGAACTTATTCGTTACAAATATTTCGACAAAGATTTACTAATGTTGGAATGGTTGAACCCCGTCAAATCCGAAGGCTCTGTTGACTCGCCAAAGATTGATGCGGAGCAAGCCCAAATTAAAGATGTATCACCATCGCAGAAGAAAAAAGATCAAACCTTTTCCGATAACCTCGCCTGCCTTTCCGGTTCATTTAAGGTATTGTTCGAGGACGTTAAGTCCTTTATCTTGTCATTGGGCGATGACATCAATGCAAAGCCGGTCAAATATTACATGGCTTTCAGCCGCCTGAGAAATTTTGTCTGCCTGGCTATTTCTCCGCAAGCCTCGCATCTGAGACTGTGGGTTAAGCTCTCCGTGGATACGGTACCGCTTGAGGAAGGCTTTTGCCGTGACGTGCGCGACATAGGACATTGGGGGACTGGTAACGTGGAAATTATCATTCGTGATGAAGGCACATTTGAGAAAGCCAAACCACTTATCGAACGCGCCTACCAGGAAAACTGAAATGAACCTCCACCACGAGAAGCACTTTGAGCAAGAAATCTGCGACTATCTTGGGGCGCATGGTTGGCTCTATACTGAAACTGATGCGGAGAATTATAGCCGGGAGTATGCCCTCTACCTGGCGGATGTGGTAACTTGGATACAGGAAACCCAGCCGGAGGCATGGCAGGGGCTGACAAAAACGCATGGTGGGCAACTGTCGCAGATGCTGGCCGAACGTATCCGCAAAAATTTGAACGAACGAGGCACGCTGGACGTTCTCCGGCGCGGTGTGGAAATGGTGGGCATTAAGCAGCCACTTTCTATGGCGCAATTCAAGCCTGCGTTGAATCTTAATGAAGCTATTCAAAAAAATACGCAGCCAATCGCTTACGCGTGGTGCGGCAGGTGCGCCACTCGGTCAATAATTCACAGGATGCCATTGACTTGGCATTTTTCCTGAACGGCATCCCTGTGGCCACAGCGGAACTGAAATCAGAATTCACTCAAAGCGTGTATGACGCGGTTGACCAGTATCGTTTTGATCGTCACCCGGCTCCCAAGGGCGGCCAAACCGAGCCGCTCCTGTCATTCCCCGGCGGAGCCCTGGTGCATTTCGCCGTCAGCCAAACTGAAGTTATGATGACCACGCGCCTTTCCGGTCCCGGCACAACTTTTCTGCCTTTCAACAGGGGCAATAATGGTGGAGCGGGCAATGCCCCCAATCCGGGCGGTTTTTCCACGTCTTATTTGTGGGAAGAGGTCTGGGAACGTGCCAGTTGGCTGGAGATAATCGGCCGTTACCTTATCGGCAAAAAGAACGAGAAAAAGAACCTGACCAGCGTTATTTTTCCACGTTATCATCAATTTGATGCCACTCGGAAGATTCTAGCCCAGGTTCGTGCCGAAGGCCCAGGCGGGCGTTTTTTGATCCAGCATTCCGCCGGAAGCGGCAAAACCAACTCCATCGCCTGGACCGCGCATTTTCTCTCGGATTTGCATACCGACAATGACCATAAAATGTTCGATTCCGTCCTGGTAGTTTCGGACAGGCAGGTGCTGGACAAGCAGTTGCAAGAGGCAATTTTTGATTTTGAGCGTACTGCCGGCGTGGTGGAAAATATCACCTCCGAACACGACAGCAAAAGTGCTAATCTTTCCAAGGCGTTAAAGGCCGGCAAGAAAATCATCGTCTGCACCATCCAGACTTTCCCTTTTGCGTTGGAGGCGGTACAGCAGCTTTCCGCCACCGAGGGCAAGCGTTTTGCCGTCGTGGCCGATGAGGCGCACAGCTCACAATCCGGCGACGCTTCCGCCAAGCTCCGTCAGGTCCTTTCTGCGGAAGAATTGGCGGATATCGCTGATGGCGGCTCCATCAGCACGGAAGATATCCTGGCCGCAAACATGGAGGCCCGTGCCTCAACAGACTCCATCACCTATGTTGCCTTTACGGCCACTCCCAAGGGGAAAACCTTGGAGCTTTTCGGGCGTAAAACTCTGGAATATCCCGCCGCTCCGCCCCAAGCCTTCCATGTATATTCAATGCGTCAAGCCATTGAAGAAGGCTTTATCCTTGATGTGCTGAAAAACTACACCACCTACCGCTTGGCCTTCCGTCTGGCACACGAGGGCCGGGAGTGGGATGAACAGGAAATGGAGCGGAGTGAAGCGGTAAAGCACATAATGCGGTGGGTTCGCTTGCACCCTTACAATATAGCCCAAAAGGTGAAAGTTGTGGTGGATCACTACCGGCAACAAGTCCAGCCCCTGCTGGGCGGAGATGCCAAGGCTATGGTTGTCACCAGCAGCCGCAAAGAAGCTGTACGCTGGCAGAAGGCTACCCGGGCCTATATTGCGGAAAAAAGTTACGACATAGACGCGCTGGTCGCCTTTTCCGGTGAAGTCGTGGATAAAGAAACCTTTCCTGAGCCGGTGACGGAATATAGCAAGTTGCTAAATCCCGGCCTGAAGAATCGGGATATCCGTGAAGCTTTTGCCGGGGCCGAATACAATATCCTTTTGGTGGCCAATAAATTCCAGACTGGCTTTGACCAGCCGTTGCTTTGCGGTATGTATGTGGATAAAAAATTGTCCGGCTTGCAGGCCGTACAGACCCTTTCACGTCTGAACCGGGCATATCCTGGTAAAGATACGACATATATTCTCGACTTCGTCAATAGTGAGGGGGATATCCTTTTCGCCTTCAAGCAATATTATGAAACTGCCGAGTTGGAGGCCTCCACGGACCCGAATCGAGTCTTCGATTTGCGAGCCAAACTGGACGCCACCGGCTACTACGATGAACATGAAGTGGAGCGCGTGATCAAAGCGGAGTTAAACCAGCAAGCCAAACAGAAAGATCTGGCGGCGGCAATTTTTCCGGTGGCGGACAGGCTTCTCAAGCTTTATTCCGCTGCCATGGTGGCTTATAGGCAGGCCCTTGAGACACAAAACGCCGCCTTCCTCGCTAAGGCCAAAGACAACCTAGATTCCCTTATTCTGTTTAAGGAAGATATGGGGGCTTTCAACCGGCTGTATTCGTTTTTGTCTCAAATTTTTAACTACGGCAATACGGATATCGAAAAACGGCACATCTTCTATCGCCGACTACTCCCCTTGCTGGAATTCGGGCGAGAGCGGGACACGGTGGATTTGTCCAAAGTGAAGCTGACTCACCACAACCTCAAGAATACCGGCAACCGTTCCTTAACCCTGCAAGGCGGTCAGGCACCAAAGTTGAAGCCAATTCAGGATTCTGGCTCCGGCTCTGTGCAGGATAAACAAAAAGCCCTGCTTGAGGAGATCATCGAACGAGTCAACGGCTTGTTTGAAGGTGAACTTACGGACGATGACCAGCTCATCTATGTGAACGGCGTCCTTAAAGGAAAACTGCTGGAAAATGCTATGCTTAGGGAACAGGCGGCCAGCAACACCAAAGAACAGTTCGCCCACTCACCGGATCTCGCCCAAGCGCTTATGGACGCCATCATGGACGCCTATGAAGCTCATACAACCATGAGTACTCAGGCCATAAATTCTGAAAGAATACGCGAAGGTCTGAAGGATATTCTGCTTGGCCCTGCGCAGCTCTATGAGGCTTTACGAGGGCAATCCGGAAATACAGCCAAGATGACTAATTAGCAAAATCGGTTGGCTTATTAGTCAGTCGCAATGAGGTTTTAGTAGAAGTTATAACGGCCTGATGTTTCCAATTCGTCATTTTCAAGCCACCTGCAATGATTACACGATATCTCAGGAATACGTAATCCCCTGAGTAAAAAGTCCTCATTGAACGGTTCGTTCGCAGATTAAAAGAAGAATGCACTTGACAACATAATTCCCAGAAATTCTCAGAAGTCAATCGTGTATAATCGGGCCATAAACCGATGGATTCACTAGTACAACAACGATCGCTCTCATCAATTTCTGGGCACAAAAGTCCTCTGGAATTCAGGCTCAACTTCCATTCCGAAGTCTAGCCTAAAAAGATAGTTCATTTCTTTTAGGAGTGGCTATATATATCATATTGAAAACACAAGATTTATTATATGTTGCAATGAGAATAAAATGAACATATAATATCTTTAAAAGGGACTCTTAGAAATTGGTGCATCGCTTCAAAGTGTTGCAATTTGCCTTATGTAAAGAAGGCTTGTTGAATTGATAGGTTTAGGAAGCGCGGCTACGCCCCCGCTTCATGACCTGTCATGAAGCGGGGGAGGCAGCCGCGCTTCTGGTAAGAGTCCCTTTTTTACTTTTATATAAATTTGTGGATAAGGGCTATAGCGCTGAACTTCTCGTTGAAGACTAATTTAAGGGAAGAACAGCCGATTGGATGACGCTTTTTGATCTTCTGAAAATAAGTCTTGGAACCAAGGATTCCATTTGAGTAAAAATGAGTTGAATAAGCGATGTTCAAAATTTTCTTGGTTTACAATGTTTTTTACGGATTCCTCATTATTTCAGGAAATTAAAATTGGACAACCAGAGAACATATTCTGATTCTCTAATTGCCCAAATTCGAAAGAATTTGACGCGTACTTCTTATAAATTTATAACATTTCCGAAACTATTATTTTTATGCGGTAAAAAATTTGATCGTGAAATTATTGGTGACTATGCGAAAACAAACAGAGGCGTAATAAACAATTATATTCAAGCAAGAACTGAGAACATATTCTGCATTTTATCTGAAGATTGTTGGGATAATAAATTATTAAACGAAATAGATTTGTTGACTTTTGAAGAATTTCTGGCAGAAGTTAGTGATCTCATATTGCTTTTCGTTGAAAGCATGGGGTCGGCTTGTGAGTTGGGGGCGTTTTCTTTTAAAGAGACTTCATTCTGTAAAAAACTATTAATTGTCCTAGATAGAAAATATGAAAATGATGAATCTTTTATCAACCAAGGCCCTATAGCCAAAGCAAAAAAACACAAGTCTAAAGTTATTTATGTAGATTATGACAAGGCGTTATTGATGGATCGTCAGATCAAAACAGAAATTGAGAAAATTATTGAATCTTCAAAAATACTTTCACATTTTAATACGCGAATAATTAATAAAGATGAAAAAAAAATTGAACTCAATTCATTCCTCATTGAAATTTTTGAAATTATTAAATTGTTTCAACCAATTGGCCACGCAGATATTGTCGAATTATATAAAAAAATTAAAGGTTTTAATAACTTTGAATTTGTCAAAAGTAACAAAAAAATTTTTAGAAATAAAATTTTACCATATTATATTTTGATTTTTTTGAAGGGTGCAAAATTGATTGAACAAGATGACAACAATAATTATACTGTCCCGATGAAATTTATGTCTCAGAGTGATTTATTAATGTTTTCTTTTGCAAATACAGCGATGAATCGCACCAGGAGTCGTATTTTGGCAAGAAAATTTAAATATTGTGATACCTATAATGGCTCTAAATAGTTTGCTGTCATTTATTGCTCAAGATCTTCGGCTAAAAGAATCTTATATAGATAAGATCGCCCAACGTAGTAATAAATATTACCGTGAGTATTGGATTAAAAAGACAAACGGAGGCCTCAGAAAAATTTGCCACCCATCCCCTGAGCTTAAAACACTTCAATATTGGATTATTAATAATATTTTGTTTTGGTTGCCAATATCGGATTTCGCCTTTGCCTATAGAAAAGGCATATCAATTAAAGACCATGCACTAAAACATGAAACTAGCAATTTTACTCTACATATTGATATAAAAAATTTTTTTGAAAGCATTACCGATAGACATTTGGAACTTGTTATTCGGCAAAATGCCAGTCATCCTCGAATCGCCGCTTTTTTTAATGATACTATTGATAATAATACTTTGTATAACAATTTGCAATTTATAAAGCAAATATGTTTAAAAGTTGGTCGCGTATCTATTGGCGCAGTCAGTTCTCCGGTCATTTCAAATGTGATTATGCATGAGTTTGATTTGTGGGCAAACGCTTATGCGCAAGCCAATAATCTAATTTATACACGCTATGCTGATGATATTTATATATCATCAACCGCCTTCATTGCCATGTCTGTACGTGATGCATTCAAAGATCAACTTGAAAAATATGGTTTCCAGCTTAATGCATCAAAAACACGATTCATGTCACGTAAAAATAGGCGTAAAATTACTGGTTTAGTTATTACATCAGACAGACAAATAGGTGTTGGTGTGAAATTGCGTAACAATATTAAAAGCATGATATATAATAAAATCACAAAAGATATCGGTGATGCCGATTGCATTTTGGGATATTTAGCATTTTTACAACAAATCGAACCAATGACCTATAATAAAATAATCATAAAGTATTCAGGTTATGATGACGTCGTCTCAAAAATTAAAGCCTCATCCTCTTGAAGGATACTTTTATCAGCATTTATATATGCGCCATTGATATGCCAAAATAAGGCAGAAGGTGGGGCATGGAAAAGATGAAATTAATGGTCCCCAGAGATTGAAGACAAAAAGGCGTTTAGCCTTGGTTGTATAGAAACTTAAGAGTGAAATATACTGCCCCTATTGAAAAGTGCGCCACCGATAAGCCAAAATGAGGCAGGAGGTGGATAATGGAAAAGATGGAAGTTAATGGTGCTCAGAGATGGATGGCCAAAAGGCGTTTAGCCTTAGTATTACAGATACTAAAGGGAGAAACGAGCTTGGCGGAAGCGGCCAGGGCGCAAGGTTTGACGGTAGGGGAGATTGAGGACTGGCGGGACAAGTTCATCCGTTCCAGGTTCAGGACGGCCCTGAAAGGCCGCCCTAGACCGCAGGGCCGTACGATGGGCTTGAGAACCGCCTTAAGGAGTTGAACCAGATTCATCCCACGTTTGGCTATAGGCGACTGTGAGTTATCCTGCGTTTCAAAGCGGGTTGTAAGCTTGGGCGAAATACCGTCAATCGCTGCTTGAAAAAGAACGGCTAGCTGGTCACCAATCGCGTAAAAAACGATAAGCCCAGAGCCAAGAGTTCAAGCAGTCAGGCCTAATACAGCGACCATCGCTGGGCGATGGATATGACAGATATCCCTTGCGGTGCGGACGGCTGAGGCCATTTGAGCGCCATAATTGATTGCCATGACCTGGAAATAGTCGGCTACGAATTCTCTCGTCGAGGCCGAATCAATGAAGCGGAAAGAGCCTTGGAGAACGCTTGTCGGCACCGTTTCGGCACCTTGAGGCCGGCCCACAAAATGCCAACCATAAGGAGTGATAACGGCCTGGTATTACAATGCCGTCGTTTCCGGGCTACTTGTAATGATTACAGGCTGTCTCAGGAACACATTACGGCTTATACTTCTGAGCAAAATGGCCTCATTGAACGCTTCATTCGCAGCTCAAAAGAAGAATGCACTTGGCAACATAATTTCCACAACTTCTCAGAAGCCAATCGAACTATCACCCGTTGACTTCACAAGTACAACAACAATCGCCTTCATCAATCCCTGGGCTACAAATATCCTCTGGAATTCATGGCTCAACAACTCAAAAAGTGGCTTGATTTTCCAGGGTATTGCATTCGCTGCGATATAGATTTTTTATGGGAAAAAAAAGCGGGGCTGGCGTGGTCTTTCTATCAAATCATCATCCTTTATTTGTTGTGCTGAGCGTCGCCTACTTCCGTTAAGTCCGGTAACGATCAAGTATTTATCTTCAATTAAATTTGCAAGAGCTTTTTTATATAATGCGGCTGTTGCCGGTGTAAAATTACATGTGCTTTCATATAATTTCCCAAAGTTTATGGCCTCAGGCTGTTCATATACGAGTTTTAGCAATTGCAGTCTCAAAGCCTGAAAACTTTCTTCTTCTGCAACCAAATCAAAACCAAAAGGCAACCTATTTTGTTTACTGGGGTCAAAACCAATAGCGTTTAAAGTATTTAACATGTCTAAACCTGGTCCACCATAATGAATGAAATAATTATGGTTGGCCCAATGTGTGCGTGTCATAACATCGCGGGCAATTGGATGCTGTGAAAGATGTAAAAGCCAGTAACAACCATGCCCACCAGGGGAACGGATATAAAACAAAGTATAAAATTTTGCGCCACAGGCATCGACTAAATCTTTGTATAGCGAACACTGTACCAAAAGTCGCCAATCAGCTTCATTGGCTTTTATTTCGCCCAAAAAACGTCCTTTTAGAGGATCAGGCAAGCTTATTTTTGCTAGATTCATTGGTTTATCTTTTGCCGCATAATTCAAAAGCGAATCAACATTAAAAGTTAGAATGACTTCACTTTTAGGAAGATTTGTGAGAATATTTCTTATAAGTTTTGTATCGACATCAGTATATCCATATTGATCTAGTAAAAAAATAGAACGCCCAGTACGCGGAGTTTTTTTAGCTATGGATTGAATGATTTTTGGTGCGACTTGCTCAAAGGGACTATGAACAATTTTGATTGTGGATTCGAGCATGGGTGCATAGATGGAATCGGCAATTTGGGAACGCAAAAATTGATAGGGTTTTTTATGTTTCTCAACAAAAATGAAGTCAACATCCAAAAGTATTGGTTTAGTTCGTTTTTGGTTAATTACTGAAGCAGCATCATTCGCAGACTTAAGCATTATCAGAGGAGAGCCAGGTAAATTAGCGCCAGTTATAGAGTTAACAAATTTCCCATAACCAGCGAAACCATCAACCAGACTTAATTTAAAAATTTCTTGCCCTGGTGACGATGTCAAAGTTTTAAAGTATTCATAAAGATAAGTGCGTAATACTTCGTGCTTAGCCAAACTATGTTGTTTTATCAAGGCAGGCTGCTCATTAGGTCCTAAACGATAGTGGCTTTCTGTCATGTATAAATTTCTTCCTTTTTGAAATCTGGCAATTGATTCCATATTTTACCATGAAATTCTCTGCCATTGATTTTTTTTGCCCTCTTTTTACCATCAGCCCCCCAACCACCCCATTGTTTAAAAAAAAAGGCAATGTTGTATTGTTCACACTGACTTCTGACGGATTCAACCCATTGAGGACGCATGGGCCGTGCCTTAACCCCAGATTCACCACCTACAATCACCCAATGGATTCCGTGCAAGTTGATCTTGCCAACATCTTCAAGCAGTGGTTCCATAGAAATAAATCTAATTTTAGAGTTAATCTGTTTCAAATAACCTATGCGCTTAAGCGAGGCTTTATCTTCAACTGTAACACCGAGCCAAGCATTGGTGGGACAAGGTTTATTTTTAAAAAAAGTTGATAAACGAAAAGCCCGCTTTGTCAGTATTTGATACGTATGTTGTGGAGTTTGTTCTATAACCGATAAAACTTTATTTATATAATCGTCAGGAATGCCTTTATGAAATAAATCACTCATTGAATTGACAAAATATACCGTTGGTTTTTTCCTTTGTAACGGCTGAATTAGCCTATTTGGGTGCAATGTAAGTGCAAATCCATTCTCGTACCCTGGAGTATTCATGCCACGTAATCTTTTAGCCATATCAGCTGCATAGCAATTACTGCACCCCGCAGAAATTTTGAAACATCCGGTTGTCGGGTTCCAAGTATGTTGAGTCCATTCAATATTTGTTGCAGTCATCATTTCTACCTAATTTAAAGTATTTAAATATTGAGAAATAAATTTATCCATAATCTTTTTTAAAGAAAGATTTGACTTGACATTTCCAGGTTTGTTCCAGACGTTGTATTAGTTCGGTCATTTTTTTCAGGTCTTGTGTTGCTTGGCGAGTCAATTCATCCAATTTCTCGTGATTGTCCCCGATTTGCCTCTTACCTTATTCTAACACCGCTGGCGTGTTGCGTAAACTATAAGTTTTCCGGCGGAGAGCATTCATTTTTTTGAAATTATAGTATAAATATCTGATATTTTTATGTTTTAGTTCCTTTAGAACCAAAGCAAAAAACACTTGGGGCTGAGCCCATTATTATGGAGATGGCCATGAATAGGTATAGTCGGATGGTGCCCCGGCTCGAACACGAGGGGCAACCGGTCAACTTGGAGATGGTGAGGCGAGGAGGGCTTGGCATTACATCAAGTACTGCCCACCATAGCCGATATGCGGGCGTACAACCTCACCAGCACTCATAGGGATTTTGTTCATTGCCAGCGTTTTGAATAAATGTGTTACTTGGTCGTTGCTTAGTCGTTACTTAGTCGGTGGTTAGCACGTTCAAAAGCGATTACCACATGAATTATACAAAAAATCTAACGCCTTAGCTTTATTTTCTGCCCGAGCTAAGCCACATAATAGCCGCTTTGCTTCTTTTTGTGACTGTCTCCGTTCTGTGTATTTCATTTAAATAGAGTATTTTTGCCTAATAGGAAATCTTCCAGACTTAAATTTGCGTTCCCAACAATTAGCGATAGCGCTTCGGGATACTTTTTCTTAAATACCAAACTCCCGCCCGCGTTTTTCACTCGGCCGCTTTTCACTTCTATGGCTGTCAGATGCTTTCCTTTTTTGATGACAAAATCGACTTCATGGTTGCACTCCCGCCACCAGTAAACCTCAAAACCTTCTTCTTGCCCTCGGGCGAGCAAATATGCGCCTATCGCGCTCTCAACCGGCCTACCTAGTTGTGTCGTAGCAATTGTTGTCAACTATTAATTATTTCCTATGAACAGCTTTTTCCCTTAAAGCCTTGATCTCCTTTGGGGCTAATTCCAGATTCGGCAGCAAACAGGAGGCATCGAAACGGCGCAAGGTAATTTTATCAACGATACCGTGTTTATATAAATCCTCAACCACAGTATGAATTGACTTGCTGAGATCGTTTTTATAGTTTTTCGCCATTTGTACCCTCCAAAAATTTTCAGAACAGTGCCAGCAATTACAACGTTGTTCAACTGTTAATCGGTAAGTCTCGAAAAATCTGCCTCAATTAGCAGTATCCAGATGGATGGAGAGTGTGGCGCCGGTGGCGGCGGCCAGTTTTTTCAAGGTGCTTATGGAGGG
>Ga0268262_10003525_pt1 | contig 16868 bp, 14 predicted proteins | sample TergutNc150P3_FD_190354 | JGI IMG/M metagenome (GOLD analysis project Ga0268262, IMG submission 190354) | Nasutitermes corniger P3 segment gut microbial community from laboratory colony in Florida, USA - Nc150 P3 (SPAdes) (version 2) | ecosystem: Host-associated > Arthropoda: Insects >... | reverse complement strand
CGGCGGCGTTTATTGACGCGGAACACGCGCTGGACCCGGTATACGCCAAAAATTTGGGGGTTAACATCGACGACCTCTGGGTTTCCCAGCCGGATAACGGAGAGCAGGCGATGGAAATTACCGACAGCCTGGTCCGTTCCGGCGCGGTGGATGTCATTGTGGTGGACTCGGTTGCCGCCCTGACCCCCCAGTCGGAAATTATGGGGGACATGGGCGACGCGCAAATGGGGGCGCAAGCCCGGCTGATGAGCCAGGCCCTGCGCAAATTGACCGCTACCATCGGCAAATCGCGGACTATTCTCATCTTTATCAACCAGATCCGCATGAAAATCGGCGTTTTCATGGGCAACCCCGAAACGACCACCGGCGGCAACGCCCTCAAATTTTACTCTTCGGTGCGCCTTGATGTGCGTAAAACCGAAACCATTGAAGTTGCCAAGGACGCCGACGCTATCGGCAACCGGGTGCGGGTTAAAGTGGTCAAGAACAAGGTCGCCCCGCCGTTCAGGCGCACCGAGCTTGAACTGATTTTCGGCAAGGGGATTTCCGCCATCGGCAGCCTGCTTGACTGCGCGGTTAAGTACAACATTATCGAGAAAAAGGGCGCGTGGTATTCCTACGGCGAGGAAAAAGTAGGGCAGGGCAGGGACAACGCCCGCGAGTACCTTGAACAGCACCCCGACTTTGCCAAAGACCTTGAGGTCAAACTGCGCAAACAAATCTTCCCCGGCAGGGAATTCCCCACGGCAAAAACAGCCGGCAAAAACAGCCCTTCTAAAGAGGCTCCCGCTAAGGAAGCGCCCGCCGCAAAAGCCCCGGCCCCGGTTGAGGCTGCGGCTTCCGTACCGCAAGGACCGGGTCGCCCCCGCAAAGCGGCTTCGGGTCAGGCCCTCTCGGAAGAAGCGATCTTTTAGGGAAGAAGGGAAGAATTTTTACCACGGAGTACACGGAGTTTCACGGAGGAATAAAGTTATCGTATTAAAACTCCGTGAAACTCCGTGTACTCCGTGGTTGATTCTTCTTTCTTAATTCCCCGAAGCCGTTTGTGCGGGCTATTGCCCCTGCGCTATTATCCGCGCTATAATAACCCCGTGGAACCCACTGAGACCGGCGCGGGGGGCGCACACAGGTTTAAGCTGAATGATTTTGAAGGCCCCCTGGATTTGCTGCTGTACCTTATCCGCAAGAACGAGGTCAATATCTACGACATCCCCATAGCGGAAATTACCGAGCAGTACCTGGATTTTTTGCGTAACGCCGAAACCCTGGATCTTGAGGACGTTACCGAATTTCACGCGCTGGCGGCGATGCTCCTCCTCATAAAGTCACGAACCCTGCTGCCGGTCGAAATGGAGGATGACGGAGAGTTAACCGACCCGCGGCAGGATCTGGTCGAGCGGCTGATTGAATATCAGAAATTTAAAAAACTGTCCGACCTGATGGAGGAAAAAGAAAAAGAAGCGGAGTGGGTGATTGAACGGCGTAAACTGCAGCATACGCTGCCCTTTGCCGACGCGGATCTTTGGGAAAAAATTGACATCTGGAGTCTGATGAAAACATTTGCTTCCCTGATGCGGAACCTCCCCGGCGAGCAGATCCTTGACATGTTTGAGGAAGTTACGGTTAACGAAAAAATTACCCTGCTTTCCGAACTGCTGGAAAACAAGGGGGAGTGCTTTTTTACCGAATTGATTATCCGCACTTCTTCGGCAATGGATATTGTATGCGCGTTCCTCGCCGTTCTGGAAGCGGTAAAGGTACGGATGATAATTATATTGCAGAACCGTATGTTTGGCGACATACTAATCAGACCGCGGGCTGCCGCGGAATAATGGAGTATTGAGTGTCGGAAAATTTAGAAAAAGAAACCGCGCTGGTCGAGGCGGTGCTTTTTATGGAATCGGAAGCCATAGACGAGGCCGGCATCAGCCGTATTTGCGGGCTTTCAAAGGAATTGGTACTGGAAGCGCTGGAAAGGCTCGGCGAGCGCTACGCCCTTGAGGATTCCGGCATTGAGCTGTCCCGTATTGGCGGCGGAGTCATGATCTCCCCCAAACGGGAGTACTGGGAAAGCCTGAAAGACCGTTACGGCAAAAAAAACGACGGAAAAATTTCCCGCGCCGCTATGGAGACCCTTTCAATCATTGCCTATTCCCAGCCGATAACCAAGGCCGAAATAAAGGGCTTTCGGGGGGTTACGCCGGACAATATGCTCCATTTACTGCTGGAAAAAGGCCTGATCCGCGAAGTGGGGAAGAAAGACGTTCCCGGCAAACCGGTGCAGTACGGTACGACCAAAGAATTTCTCAAACAGTTCCGGCTCAATACCATTGCGGACCTGCCCAAACTCAATGACAGAGACCTTGACCGTTTTGAACTTGAGGGGGAACGATAAGCCGTGGCGGCCGGTAATGCCGGTGAAAGGCGGGACAGCGATTCAGGCCAAAGGCTCCAGGTTTTTCTGGCCCATGCGGGGCTTGCCTCGCGGCGGGCCGCGGAAGGGATCATTGCCGCGGGAAGGGTCAGCGTCAACGGCGTAGCCGTTTCCGCGCAGGGCAGCAAGGTTTTTCCCGGCGATGTCGTTCTGGTGGACGGCCGGCCGGTTCAGCAAGAGACCCGCCGCGTCTACCTTGCCCTGAACAAGCCGCCGGGCTATATTTGCAGTTCCTCCGACCCGCAGGGGCGGCCCCTGGCGCTTGATTTATTGCCACGGGACATCAGCGAGCGCATGTACAATGTCGGGCGGCTGGATTTTCTGTCCTGCGGGCTGATTTTTTTTACCAATGACGGGGATTTTGCCGCCCGGCTGGGGCATCCCGGTTCCGGTCTGGAAAAAGAGTACCTGGTAGAAGCAACGGGGCATATCTCCGATGAGGCGGTACAGGCCTTTCAGCGGGGAATCACCATTGAAGGGGTGCGTTATAAGGCGCGGTTAGTGGAAAGAACCGCCAGCCGATGCCTGCGGATAGTGTTGATTGAAGGCAAAAACAGGGAGATCAGGCGGGTATTTTCCCATTTTCACCTGCACCCCTCCCGCCTCCGCCGCGTCCGCATAGGCCCCGTAAAACTGGATAATCTCGCGGAAGGGGCGTGCAGGCCGCTGACGGAATCGGAAGTGGAAGCTTTACAGAAAACAAGGAGGATATTGCACCATGTGCGCTAATTTAAGATTTTTTACCACGGAGGTCACGGAGTTACACGGAGGAAGAAAGTGTTTTCGTACCAAAACTCCGTGGTCCTCCGTGTACTCCGTGGTTATATTCTTCCCCACACAAGGAGTAAACACATGGTAATCGCCATTGACGGGCCCGCGGGTTCGGGAAAAAGCACCATCGCCAAGTTGCTGGCGCAGCGGCTCAAGGACAGGGCAGGGAAGGGCTTTACCTACATCAATTCGGGGAATCTCTACCGCGCCATTACCCTGGGCTGCCTACAGGCGCATATTACCCCAACCGACAGCGAAAAAGTCATGGAATTTGCCCAAAAAGCCCGGATTACTTACCGCGGCGACCGGGTTATGCTGGACGGCGCTGATGTAACGGACAGCCTCCATACCGACGAAATTGACCGCTGGGCGGCGCCGCTTTCCGCCATAGTGCCGGTCCGCCACCTGATCAACGATATAATCCGCGGCATTGCCGGCGGGCTGAACGCGGTAGTGGAGGGCAGGGACATGACCACCGTGGTATTCCCCCACGCGGAATGCCGCTTCTATCTGGACGCTTCAGCCCAGGCACGGGCGCAGCGGCGTTTTGAGCAGGGGGTATCCCAACTCAGCCTGGCGGAGATACAGGCGGCCATTGCCCAACGGGACGAGATTGACCGCAACAAAACGGAGGGGAGTCTGGTCATTGCTCCCGGCGTCATATATATTGACACATCGGGCTTGACCATAAATCAAGTTTATGACATATTGGTAAAGAAGATAAAACAGGTACAAGGACAAAACATGGCGCAGATGGAAGTGGTATCGTCATCAAAAGATGGCGCGGACACTAGTCCGGTAAATGACGAGGAGAACATTCAGACACAGTTACAGGAAGAATACTTGAAATCCCTTGAGCAGCTCGAAGAAGGGCAGCTCGTCGAGGGAGCGGTAATTCAGGTAACCGCGGATCAGGTATTTATTGACGTCGGGTACAAGTCCGAAGGCAAAATACCTATTTCGGAATTCACCGAAATTCCCAAAGTAGGGGACACGGTTTCGGTAGTTCTTATCACCAAAGAAAACAAACGCGGCGAGGTTATCGTTTCCAAACAAAAAGCGGACGCGAAAATTTCCTGGAAAAAACTTAAACAGGCATTTCAGGATCATACCATGGTCGAAGGTACGGTGGATAAGCTGGTCAAGGGAGGCTATGAAGTCAACCTGGGCGCGGATCTGCGGGCCTTTCTTCCCATCAGCCAATCCGATGTACAAAGAGTTGATAAACCGGAAAAATTTCTCGGGCTTAAAGCCCAGTTCCAGCTTGAACGGCTGTACTCAGACGGCAAAGTAAACATTGTCGTCAACCGCCGCAAATATCTTGAAGAAGAGCTTGAGCGCAAGCGGAATCAGTTCTTCCAGAATACCACGGTCGGCACGGATGTAACCGGCGTAGTAAAAAGTTTTACCTCATTTGGGGCGTTCATCGATCTGGGGGGCTTTGACGGCCTGCTCCACATTAATGATATGAGCTGGGGCCATGTTACGCGGCCCAAAGATTTTGTGAAAAAAGGGCAGGAGATACGGCTCAAGGTTATCCGCATAGATCCGGCGGAAAAACGCATCAACCTTTCCCTGAAACATTTCACCGATGATCCCTGGGTTCACTTTGAAAAGAAATACCATGTCAACGACATAGTAAAAGGCAAGGTAACCAAGCTCACCGATTTTGGCGCCTTTATAGAGCTTGAAGAAGGAATCGAAGGGCTTGCCCATATTTCTGAATTCTCCTGGGTCAAGAAAATTCAAAAACCCCAGGACATGGTTAAACCCAACGACGTTGTTGAGTGCATGATCCTCGGTTACGATTTACAGGCGGGGAGGGTATCGCTCGGCCTCAAACAGGTAACGGCAAACCCCTGGGACAATATTGAGGAACGTTACGCGGTGGGAACCAGGCTTACCCGTAAAGTGGTCAAGATAACCAATGCCGGCGCTTTCATCCAGTTGGAAGAAGGCATAGACGGCTTCCTGCACTGCGATGATATTTCCTGGACAAAGAAAATCAAGCATCCGGGCAGCGAGTTGTCCGTCGGACAGGAAATTGAAGTGATGGTTATTTCGCTTGAAAAGGAAAACCGCAATATCAGGCTTGGCATAAAACAGCTTTCCGAAGATCCCTGGCGGAGCTTTAGTGAAACGTATAAACCCGGCTCTCCCGTGGAAGGTGAAATCGCCTCTATCACCGATTTTGGCATTTTTGTACGCATTCCCGGAGGCATTGAGGGGCTGATTCATAAAACCAATCTCACCGAAAGCCGTGAAGAAAACCCCGATGACGCCCTTAAAAAATACAAAGTCGGCGACAAGATCAAGGCGGTGGTACTGGAAATACAGGGCGACAAACAGAAACTGGCTTTTTCCATTCGGGATTACCAGAAGAAAGTGCAGCGGGAAGAACTTTCCCGTTACATGGCCGAAGAAGAATCGGGCGGATCTACTTTTACTCTGGGAGATTTCTTGAAGTCCAAGAACAGTACCGATGAGTCCAGGCCCGATACGGAAAGCAGCTAAGACCTGCAAGACGGCCTGCCATGCTGTCAAAGATCAACGCCAGAAAATTCAATAAATTGATCGAGATTAATACCTTGATCAATTCCAGTCAGCAGAACTTGCATGTTCTGTTGACGCATATAGTTGAATCGGCAATGCAGTTGTGCGGCGGAGCAGCGTCAAGCCTGATGCTTACCGATGAAGAAAGGAAGGCGCTTCATTTTGAAGTAGCGCTGGGATCAAAAGGCAATGAAGTAAAAAGGTTTACGGTGAAAATGGGAGAAGGCATAGCCGGCTGGGTCGCGCAGAACAATAAATCCATTATTGTCAACGATGTCGCGCAAGACCACCGCCATCTGCGTACTATTTCCCGGCAAGTAGGCTACCCTGTAACAACCATGCTGGCCGTCCCCATGCAAGTCAGGGACAAATGTATCGGGGTAGTTGAAGTCCTCAATAAAGCTCAGGAAGAGGAATTTAACCAGGAAGACCTTGAGTGGCTGGAAATTTTTGCCGGTCAGGCGGCGCTTGCCATTGTTAACGCGCGGAGTTTTGAACGCGCCTATAGCGAAATACAGATTTTACAGGACAGGACCCCCTCCGGTGAAAGTTTCCACACCATGGTAGGGAAAAGTCCGGTTATGAAAGAACTGCTCAGAATGGTCGAACGGGTGGCGAAAACCGACTCCTCGGTGCTGATACTGGGGGAGAGCGGGGTAGGGAAGGAGCTTTTTGCCGAGCAGATACACCTGCACAGCCCCCGCAGTCATGCGCCCTTTGTCCGGGTAAACTGCGCCGCCCTGCCTGAGGGGCTTCTGGAAAGCGAACTGTTCGGCCATGTCAAAGGGGCTTTTACCAGCGCGATCAATAACCGCAAGGGGCGTTTTGAGGCGGCTGACGGCGGCACCATTTTTCTTGATGAGATAGGGGATATGCCCTTGTCTCTTCAGGCAAAACTGCTGCGGGTAATACAGGAAAAGACATTTGAAAAAGTCGGTTCGGATATAACCGTTACCGTTAACACGCGGATACTTGCGGCAACCAATAAAGACATTGAGGCTATGGTGGGAAGAGGGGAATTTCGCAGCGATCTGTACTACCGGCTGAATGTGCTGCCTTTGCAGATCCCCCCCCTGCGCGGGCATACCGAAGATATACCGGAACTCGCCCGTTTTTTCCTTTCAAAATACATGCAGGCGAATAAAAAACATTTTGAGGGTTTTTCGGAAAATGCCATTGAAGCAATGCTGACCTATTCATGGCCGGGTAACATACGGGAACTTGAAAATTGTATAGAGCGGGCCTGCGTCATCGCGGGGGGCAGTTGGATAGAGCAGGATGATCTTTTCCCGCAGGCAGGCGCAGGAGAAATGAGAAGTCAAGCGAAAAATCAAAATCTCAAGATTGCGCTCAACGTATTTAAGACAAACTTTATTCGTAAAGTTCTTGACGAAAACTCATGGAACCAAACTGAAGCGGCAAAAGCGCTGGATATTCAGCGGACGTATTTATCAAAGCTTATAAAAGAGCTGAACATAAAAGAGGAGTAATTATGCAGAATAAAAATGAAAAATCAGCCAGAAGCGGCGCCCCTGACGGCGCCCTCGGCGGTGTTCCCGGTGTCACCGACAATGCCGCCATTGGTGACGGAATTAACGAATTTGTCCAGAAACACCGTAAATTCTTGTTTGTATCGGCAGGTGTAATTCTGCTGGTTCTGGTTCTCTGTATAGCCGCGCTGTCGGTCATGGATATGCTGCGCGTCAGGGCCATCAGCGCCGTTGAAGAATTCAACAGCCGCTATGAAACACTGCGCCCTTCCGTTACCGAAGGAGATTCATCTGACGATGCCGTGAAATCAGCCGCGGAATTAGCCGCGGAAATTGAGGCTTTTGCCAAAAAGAAATCAACTATCGGTTATGCCGGAGGAAAAGCCTGGTCATTAGCCGGCAGTATTTACAGCGGCACAAAAGATTGGGCGGCGGCTGAGGCGGCATGGGCTCAGGCGGCAGGGGCAGGGAAAAAAACCTATCTGGCGCCCCTTGCCTTTTTTAACGCGGGCGCCGCCGCGGAAGAGCAGGGGAAAACAGAAAAAGCCATTGAATACTATACCGACAGCCTTGCTTCATCCGCCGATTTTTCCAGCGCGCCGCGCGCCCAGTTTGCCATAGGCCGCCTGCGGGAAGCGCTGCATGAAACCGAGGCGGCGCAGGAAGCCTATCGCGCCGTTATTTCCCGCTGGCCCCATGACAAGGTATGGGCCGACCTTGCCCACAGCAGAATCATTGCCCTGGAAGCAGAAACAGAGTAGTTGACTACCATAAGCGTTAACTTTGAGAAGAATATAACCACGGAGGGCGCGGAGTACCACGGAGTTTTGATACGAAAATCATCTTTTCCTCCGTGAAATTCCGTGGTTATATTCTTAAATAAATATGAAAAAACATTGTGTGGTTTTGTCCGTTTGTTTTCTCTCCCTTTTCTGCCTGCTTTCCTGCGGGTTGGAAGCGTTTTACTACATTGACTACATACAGAACAGTACTATGCAGGATACCACCCTCGCTACCATACGATTGCCGTCAAGCTCCGATGAGGGCTACAGTACTGATGCGGCAAAAAGAATTTTTGACCATTTTATCATTTTTTACCGGATTTATATCAGTGATATACCGGAAACAGCGATAATTGCGTCTACCTCAACCAATGATGTATTCAACAAACAGCTAAACACGGCTTTGAATTCCGACTATGCTTTCCTGTACCCCAGCACCGATAAAACCAGCACCACCGTTATTACCGCAAACCTTGAAAACACTTTTTCCGGCCGGAAATATTTCAAACTGGAACTGGAAGGTGCGGACATTACCCGTGTACTGGGCAGCGGATCCCTGGGAACAACCATAACCATTTTCTTTCAAAATAATACCCGCACACAGCCAATACTTAATATGAATGGCGTTCTATATACTTTATTGAGGGATAAAGACAGTATTGGCAACAATGCCTCGACTGTCATGCGAAGCCGAAATTTCCTTAACCATCCGGACCTCTATAATCCCAATAATGCAGTACCAGAGGTAAATGCCGATGTAGCCAGAGACAGTAAAACTAATACGGATTTTCGTTATACCTATGTCTCAATGTATATTGCCGCAATAGGAAGAACTCTTGAATTGCCTCCCAGAAACATTTACAGCCAGCCTACCTTTATCGGCGTTTTCAGGCTTGCCGAGTCGAGTTAAGAGGTAAGAATTAACCACGGAGGGCACGGAGTACCACGGAGTTTTGATACGAGAATCTTTATTCCTCCGTGAAACTCCGTGGTAAAAGATTCTTTTATATTCTACTATTCATAATGAATATTCTGTCTACTATTAACCATGGTTATAATGCTTGTAACACGCATAGCGGGAAATATATACTGTATAACAAATGACCATAGAACTAAAAACCGGCCCTGATGACGCGGGACGTAGGCTGGATCGGATATTGCGAAAAAGTTTGCCGGATTATTCTTTGTCGTTGATACACCGGCTGTTAAGGCAAGGTAAAGTGCTGGTTAACGGTAAGAAGGCTAGTCCCGATGATCGCGTTGAATCCAGCGCGATAATACAACTTAAATCATCTGTTAATCATGATGTTAAAAAGATTAACGATAAGAGTAGGGCGGCCCCCCCTACCCTGCCGCTGCCGGAAATTCTCTGGCGGGGATCGGGCATTATTGTTTTTAATAAGCCGCCGGGACTTGCCAGCCATGGAGAAGCCAGCCTTGATACTCTCGTAAAAACCTGGTTAACCGGAAAACTGCCGGCTTCGCTTTCATTCAAGCCGGGCCCGTTGCACCGGCTGGATCGGCCTACCAGCGGGATTATTGCCTTTTCTGAAAGCCTCCAGGGGGCGCGGTTATTCAGCCGCTTATTGCGGGAACGAAAAGTCAAAAAGACCTACCTGGCTATTGTTGAAGGTTCCATCAGCGGAAATGAGGAATGGCAGGATGAGTTGTCCCGCGATACCAGCCTCAAAAAAACCTTTGCCGGGGATAAAACGGATCAAACGCGCAACGCTTCCACTATCGTCAAAGCGCTTGCTTCCAACGGCTCCTACAGCCTGATTGAGGCGCATATTGTCACCGGCAGAACCCACCAGATACGGGCGCAGGCCGCGTCTCACGGGCATCCCCTGGCGGGAGATGTAAAATACGGCAGCCGCCGGATCCCGGGCGGCGGGTTTTTCCTCCATGCGTGGAAAATGGAACTTAAGGAAGGTTTCGAAGGTTTTCCACAACCGCTTATCGCCCCGCTCCCTGAAGCTTTCCGCTCCCGGATAGGGATTCTGTTCAAACAAGACGAAGAATTTTCACCACGGAGTTACACGGAGGAATAAAATATTGAAAATCTTTCTTTCTCCGTGTAACTCCGTGTCCTCCGTGGTTATATTCTTTAATGATAAATTATAAAACCAGCCCTTTAATCTGCCGATAATGACATTATGAAATCTATAAAACAGACTGGCTATCTCTTATTGACGGTTTTGGCGCTTTTGGTATTTTCTGCCTGTGCAGGCGCGCCTAAAAAAGTTTCTAACAACAACGTATGGTCGCTGCTCGCAAAAGGCGATCAACGGGCGAGGAATTATTTCCTCGGTGAAGTCGATGTTAACGCGCGGGATTCCGCCGGTAGAACGCCGCTGCACTACGCGGCGGAACAGAATGATCCGGCGCTTGCGGCTTTTTTTATCGCGATGGGCGCCGATGTTAACGCGGAAGACAAATCCCGCGAAACGCCCCTGGGAGTTTGCGCGGAAAAAGGAAGTATTAAAGCGGCAAAAGTTATTGCCTCGTCCGGAGCGGACATACATAAACTGACCAAAAACCGCGTAAGCATTGCCAATACCGCCCTTCTGGATATTCCCTTTTTGGAGGCCATACTAACGCCTGCCACCATGGAATCGGAAGACCGGAACGGAAAAACGATTCTGCACAGCGCCAGCGAGGCGGGAAATGTCAAGGCGGTACAGGCGATACTTGCCGCCATTGACGCTGATATAAATAAGCCATTGGCGGCCGCCGGAAACAGAAACGGCCCGCTGGATAAAAGAGACCCGAATGGCAGCAATGCGCTGGATATTGCCCTGTCCCGTCCCGATTCGCGGGACCATATGGAAACAGCCGAACAGCTTATCCTTGCCGGAGCTGTTTCCGCCCATCCCATTTACTACTATTTTGCCCCCGCGGCAAAGAATGCCAATTACGATTTACGCCGGGCGAATGGTCTTGCCCCCCTCCATTTTGCCGCGCGGGAAGGCCATGAGGGACTTATAAGTTTTCTCATAGAAAGGAAAGCCAGTGTCAATATAAAGAATTCTTCGGGAGCGACGCCGCTGCATGAAGCCGCCCGGTCGGGCAAAGTCAGCGTCATAAATCTTATCATAAAGAACGGCGCTGAAATCAACACCCAGGACGCAAGCGGAAATTCCGTATTACACATTGCCGCGCCCGCGGAAAACCATCAGGAAGTCATAAAGCTGTTTCTGGATAATGGGGTAAATCCCAATTTGCGGGATGATCACGGCGATACTCCGCTGCATGTCCTGGTAAGACTGAACCGGGGGCCGGAAACAGTTCGAACCCTGATTGACGGCAATGTCGATCTTTCGGCGCGTAATGTTACCGGACAGACCCCGCTGTATCTTGCGGTACATGAAGGCCGTCTCACGCTGGTTCCCCTGCTTCTGTCCAGGGGTTCGGATATTTTTGCCGCGGATAATTCCGGCGTCACCCCCTTTGATTATGCCATGAAGATTAAAGGCCCGGTTCTTGACGCACTGATAACCCCGGAAACAGCCCAGCAAAAGGACAGCGCGGGAAATACCATACTGCATCTCGCGGTAAAAAACAGGGGGGATGCCCTGATTATCGGGAAGATTCTCGATCAAAACGCCAATATCAACGCCCGTAACCGCGAGGGAGACACCGCTCTGCACATAGCGGCGCGGACAAATCAAAAAGAAGCCGGTGAATATATCCTTTCAAAGAGGGCAAATATTTTTTATGCCAATTCCGCCGGTGAAAGCCCGCTGTACATCGCGCTCACTCACCCATCCGGAGTACTTCAGTGGATGTTCACCCATGAGACGGCAAAAGCCCATGACGGGTTAGGGAATACCATGCTGCACTATGTCGCGCTGTGGAGAATGGATAAGCATATACCCTTTATTATTCAGCAGGGAGTCTCTACCGAAGCGGCAAACGCCACCGGGGAAACACCCCTGTTCTGGGCGGTCAAATACGACGGCGCCTCCACCGTCAAGGCATTGCTGGCGGTAAACGCAAATCCGCATGCCCGTGACAGCCTGGGTAATTCGGCGCTTCACGCCGCGGTACGCTGGAACGCGAAGAACGCGGTTGTTACCCTCCTGAACGCGGGTATAGACGCCAATGTTCATTCTCTGGATATGACCACTCCCCTGCACGAAGCGGTACGTCTGGGCGTTACCGATATTGCCGTTATTCTGATTAACCGGGGCGCCGATCTTGAGGTTCGCGACGCGGGGGGCAATACGCCCTTTATGGAAGCGGTAAAGGCCGGTCAGACAGGAACGGTAACCCTGCTTGCCAGAATGGGCGCCAATGCCATGACCAGAAATGCCAATGGGGATACCCCCCTGCATGCCGCCATAGCACGGGAAGACGACGCCACCGTCAAGGCGTTATTGGGTATGGGAGTTTCGATTCACGCGCGGAATACCCGCAACCGGACTCCTTTCCAGATTGCGTTGAATGATAATCCGGAAATGGTTTCCGTTTTATTGACCAAAGACCGGGTAAACGGCTCCGATGATTTTGGCAATTCCCCGCTGCATATCGCCATTCAGGAAAAAGTCCCGTCATCGACAATACGCGTCATCATTGAAAAAGGAACGCGTTTAAGCGCCGTTGATTTTAACGGCCGCATTCCCCTGCGCCTTGCCGCCGATATGAACAACTGGGAATTGGCCAGGGTTCTTTCCGACGCGGGCTCGGATCCCTTTGCGCCGGCGGTTGACAATAAAACTTCCGCCGAAGTCGCCATTGTCAGGGGCTCAGACGCCATTCGGGCTGTTTTCTCCGGCAGGGCAATTAACGCCAAAGACGGTTCCGGCAACACGATCCTCCACTATGCCGCCCGGATGGGCAAACCGGAAGCGATAAGCCTGTTATTGGAACTGGGCGCGGCCAAAGGCGCAAAAAACATATCCGCGGAAAGCCCCGCCGATGTCGCCGTGCGCTGGAACAACCGCGAAAACGCCGCGCTGTTGAATTAGGGAATTCAACTCCCAAGAATTACCACGGAGTACACGGAGTACCACGGAGTTTTGGTACGAAAACCTTTTCTCCTCCGTGACCTCCGTGGTTAAATTCTTCCTCTTTTCTTTGTTACCTGTTATTTGTTTTTTTCCTTACGGCATTTCAAGCGCCCGCTCTACATGGGGGGATTTCAGTTGTCCGCGGGCGCGGTTCTGCCACTCGCCCGCCCGGTTTTGGGCGGCAAGGAAATTCCATATCCCCATTGCCGTAGCTGTCTTGCCGTTACCGTACAGGCTTGCGCCGAGATAGTAGGCGGTTTTATAATAGTCGTTTTTTTCAGCGTATTCTGAAAGCAGCGGATAACGGTTTATTTCAACGGCAAGATCTTCCAGAGTGGTAAAGGCAAAACCATACGTGTGGCGGATAACTTCATCAATGATAATGGTGTTCTGTATCAGAAAAGCGAACATAAGGTGTTCCTGCGCCCTGCTGTGCCTGCCGGAAGCGTAATAATAAAAACCAAGCTGCCTGTGGGCTTCAACCGTTTCCGTGTTGGCGTAACGGTACAGCATAAGAAAACGTTCAATGCCGTTGTTTTCCAGAGTGCGGGTCATTGCCTGCCGGGTAAAGGAGACCGTTGTCGACTCCGCCTGCGCGTTACGGGGCGCTTCCCCGCCCCCGCTGCCGGACCACAGGTTGTCGCCGGCCAGAATCGACTGCAATATCCGTTCCATTTCATTGTATTCCTGCCGGGTGCGGCAAATGGCGGCAATTTTATACAGCAATTCAGTAGCAAGACCGGGGTTTTCAAAGAGCTGCCGGAGGGCAAGGGCTTTTTGAAACTGGTTCTGGGCCAGCTTGAGTTCGCCTTCAACCAGGTAGGTTTCACCAATCCAGTATTCGGCTTCAGGATAATCTTTCAGCGTCCCCAGGGCGGCAAGCGCGGCGGAGACTGAATTATGAAAACTCTCGCGGGGAATACGGTAGTACAATTCTTCAAGAGCGTCGGCGGCATCGGCAAAACGCCGCTCCTGTATATACCGTTCCACCCAGTCAAGAGAATCTCCCATACGGCGGACTTCCCTGATGGAGAGCAGATCAATAAAATTCCGCTCCATCCGTTCGTACATGGTTCGCCTGAGCCGCCGGGCGTCTTCAAAAGTAAGCAGGGCGTTCCCGTAATCACCCTGCCTGAACATTATTTTGCCCCGTTCAAGGGTATACCACCAGTCGTATGGCCCCGGGCCGCTTTTGGTTTGAGCAAAAACAGTACCGGCGCAGAATACAAGTAACAGGAGGAGAATAGAAAAAAAATTAATTCGCTTCACATTTGCTCCCGCTTATTTATCCCATCCTGTACAGCGGCAGATCGCTAGAACCAGTAGCGAATCCCAACCTCTTCATTAATCAGCCACATGGGACCGGCATCACCTCTGAACATCCATGCCCCAAAACTGGGGGCAACACCTGCAAATAATTCAAGTTTGTCAATGATGTACCAAGAGACTCCCCCCGGCACACGAACCCCCATGTTAAAAACCTTCCAACTATCCCACATATCCATATTGGCAAAAAGACCCGCGCCCAGGTACCAGCCCATTTTTAACCGGTAGGTGCCGTTTTCGTTGGTCCTGTTTTCATTGAGAGTAATTTTATCAATGATATAATAATCACCGGTAAAGCCGAAACCGGTACTGTGATTTTTTATGTTTACAAATCCCCCCCAATAAACAGGGACATGGGGTACTTTGAGGTTAATACCGAAATTATAATACCCTGCGCGATAATCTTCGACAAATTGACCCCAGCCAAAGTTCGTTACTCCCCCCAAAGCCAAACCATCAGGATGATCCGCGAACGCCGTAGTACCTATAAACAAGCCTATAAATATAACAAATATGAATTTTTTCACGTGTTTCTCCCTTATCATTATTTTAGCAGAATGTAGGGGAAATTGCAAATATACTGTTAAGAAACAAGAGAAGAAGAAGAATTTTAACCACGGAGTACACGGAGTTTCACGGAGGAAGAGAAGATTCCGTATTAAAACTCCGTGAAACTCCGTGTACTCCGTGGTTAATTCTTACTCTTTTTCAATCCCCAGTTCCTCAGCAAAAGCCGCATCCGCGTCGGCGGCGGAAACGGTGCGTACCACCTTCCCATGACGGAAGATAAGTACCTTGTCTCCCGCGCCGGTGATGCCCAAATCGGCGTGGCGGGCTTCTTCCGGGCCGTTAACCTCGCAGCCCATAATGGCAACACTTATCGTTTTGTCCAGCGCGTACAGGCGGGGCAGCCAGCGGCTGCTGAAACCGTGGGTGTCAAAGCCGTGCCTGCCGCAGCGGGGACAGGAAATAACGGTTACCCCACCCCGCCTAAGCTTCGCGGCCCTTTCCGCCAGACCGGAAAAGGAAGCGATTTCCGCCGCCGCCCCCAGGATTTCCCGCGCGGCAATTACCTCATTCTCCATGCTGTCGCTCAGGGAAACCCGCAAGGTGTCGCCGATGCCCTCAACGAGGAGGGGAACAAGAGCGGCGCCGCTGCGCGCCACGCCGGCAATCAGCGGCCCCGCCTCGGTAACGCCGATGTGCAGCGGCACATTGGTTCTGGCGGCAAGAATCCTGTTTGCTTGTACGGTATCGGCAATACTTGAGGCTTTCATGGACACTACAACATTGGTAAACCCGTATTCGTCAAAAACGACCAATTCCCGCTCGGCAGCCTCAACCAGCGCCTCAGCGCGATCTTTGAATTTCCCTCCGTGTAACTCCGTGTCCTCCGTGGTTAAATTCTTCCTTCGCAGATCCTGCAGTAAACTCCCCGCATTCACCCCGATGCGGATCGGTATATTCTTTTCAGCCGCTTTATCCAGCACCGCCCGGACTTTTTCCGTACTGCCGATATTGCCGGGGTTAACGCGAATTTTGGCAATGGGGAAATCCATACAGCGCAGGGCGATTTTATGGTCAAAATGAATGTCCGCAACGAGGGGCATGGAGACCATGCGGGCAAGGCGGCCCAGAACCTCGGCGGCGTCCGTATCGGGAACGGCGAAACGCAGCAGGCCGCAGCCCATACGGGCAAGCCCCTCAATACGCGGCGCCGCGTCCTCCAAATCAGAAAAAGAAAGGCGATCTTTCCACATGGTCTGAATAACCACGGGAAGACCGCCTCCTATGTTAACGGCTTTAATATGCTCAAAACCGCCTATTGTAATTATCCGTGAATTCATAATCAGAAAACAGGGAGCAAGGACGAAGAAAACACTGCTTAACTCAACCCTAAAGATTTACCACGGAGTTACACGGAGTACCACGGAGGTTTGATATTTTTCTCCTCCGTGAAACTCCGTGTACTCCGTGGTTTATTTTCTTCATTCCCCTGTATTTTACAGGCTGATCATCGAAAGAACCATGGCGAAAATGGCGACGGTTTCGCAGATACCGACGATCATCATATAGTTGACAAAACCTTTGCCGGTTTCTCCGGTAGCGTCCGCTCCGGCGGCTCCCGCTTTACCCTGCGCGAGGGCGGAACCGGCGATAGCCAAACCGGAAGCGATTCCTATACCAAGGTACAGCAAGCCGTTTTCGGGATGTTGCAGAGCCGCGTCTTTCATAAACAGGAAACCCAGTATATACCCGTAGAAGGTCTGTGTCAGGGGCGCGCCGCCGAAAGCGAGCAAGGTCATGGGCGCGGGTTTGTTGGCTATATAGCATTTTTTCCATGCCCCGATAACCGCCTGCCCGGCTATTGCTATACCCATCCCTGAACCAACAGCAGAAATTCCCATTACCAAACCAGCGCCGATTAATCCTAAATTCATGTTAATCTCCTCTTACTTATTCAAAATTATGGACTTGCAAAGCAAATCCTTTATTCCTA
>Ga0268262_10003524_pt1 | contig 16870 bp, 16 predicted proteins | sample TergutNc150P3_FD_190354 | JGI IMG/M metagenome (GOLD analysis project Ga0268262, IMG submission 190354) | Nasutitermes corniger P3 segment gut microbial community from laboratory colony in Florida, USA - Nc150 P3 (SPAdes) (version 2) | ecosystem: Host-associated > Arthropoda: Insects >... | reverse complement strand
CGTTTGGCCTTCGGCGCGGGCCGAGAAACATATCCCTGTGCGCGGGCGGCAAAACCCTCTTGGGTTTTGCAAGAGGCTCGTTTGATTGCATGTTGGTATAAGGACTGCTCCGCTTGCGAATCGTTCCCAGCCGCTTGTCGCATTAGGGAGCCTTGCAGCTCAAAATTGGCTGGATTTTGCAAGAAGCCCACATTAACATGAATTACAATTAATCTCATGCAGGAGAGCTCCCGGCATATAGCCTGTCTAGCGGATGCTCGGCCATTTAAAGGAGAATAGGAATGTCAATGACAATCATCCTTCTGACCATCAGCATTGTAGCTCTTATGGCATCCGTTGCCGCGCTGGTCTTGGCCATCGAGGCCAGGAAGATGGTGGGTGAGGCCAAAAAGACTGCGGAGGAATCTATGAAATTGTGTGAGCATAACGCCATGATGATAGCGCAGGTGCTAAAGGACACAAAAATAAAGCCCGAAGAAGGTTGGATGAATATGGCGAGTGGCATCTTGGGCGGGGCCGTCAGAGGATTCCTCACTGGCGGCTTCTAGTGTGCCTTCAGATTGGCTTGGGTGTCCTCTATGTTATTTGGACTTGGCTACAATCTCCTTGCCGAAAAAGGTAAACTGAAAAAGGAGTGTATTGATGCAAGATGCCACTTTTTCGTGCGTAGTTTTCATGTGCCACGCGCCCATTGTGATTCCGCCCATCGGCGGCAGCAGGTCGGGGCAGTGTGCGGCCACAACCGAGGCGATGGCCAGCGCGGCCAAGGCGGTGGCGGACGCTAAACCGGACAGGGTCATTTTGCTGGACCCCCACTTGAACCGCTACCCAAACGCATACGCCTGCGTGGGCATGTCGGGTGCCATTAGGGGCAGCTTCAAGGCGTTTGGAAGGTCGGACCTGGAACTGGAGTTCCCCCCCTTGGAAAAGGGCTTCTATGCCCATTTAGCAAGCAGTGCCCAAGACAATGAATTCTCGGTGGAATTAGCGGAATTGGATGAATTGGACCATGGCGCCACGGTGCCACTGTGGTTCTTGGTGGCTGCCGGCTACAAGGGCCCTGTCGTCATTATTGGGTTCCCCTGGAAAACCCCCCAGCACACCCACAACGAGTTTGGCCGTTTCTTAAAGCTGGCCTGCGAGCGGTACGAAGGCAGCACGGCAATAATCGCATCGGGCGACATGAGCCACCGGCTGCAGTATGGTGCCCCGTCTGGGTTCCATCCCAATGCGCACATATTTGACAAGACATTCAGAGAATACGTCGAAGCGGGGGAGCTTGCAAAAGCCTCTCAAATTCCATTAGATTTGCGCGACCTGGCTGCGGAAGATTCCAGCGAGTCAATGGCCATAGCCGCCGGAGTCCTTGGCGGCAAGTCGCCTAGTGCCAAGGTGCTTTCATACGAGGCGCCCTTTGGCGTGGGCTACCTTGTTGCCATACTAGCCTGATGACGTGTCAAGCCAGATGGTGGGAGCCGCCCAGCGGCGGAGAAGCAAAAATCGCCTGCGGGCTATGCCCGCAGGGTTGCATGATGCCCGCAGGCGACATTGGCAAATGCGGAGCTAGGTTCGCGCATGACGGCCGCCTTTGGACCAAGGCATGGGGACTTGGCACTTCGCCTGTGGCCGACCCGATGGAAAAAAAGCCCCTGTACCATTTTTTGCCAGGTACAAAGGTACTGTCCTTTGGTCTGCCGGGCTGCAACTTAAGCTGCTCCTTCTGCCAAAACTGGGGCCTCAGCGCAAGCCGCGACTATGGCGCGATGCAAAGCCTGAGTGCCGAAATGTGCGCCCAGTTGGCTTTAAATCAAGGTTGCTCGGCCATAGCCTTTACCTACAACGAGCCAACAATTTCAGCAGAGTTTTGCATAGACGTTTCAAACGTTGCCCATGGTGCGGGGATAAGAACTATAGCGGTTTCCAACGGTTACATCCAAGATGGGGCCAGACAGGAGTTTTTCGGTGCCATGGACGCAGCCAACATTGACCTAAAGAGCATCAACCCAGGATTCTATTCCAGATATTGCGGCGGCAGGTTGGAGCCGGTGCTCGAGACGATCATCTATCTCGCCCGCACAAAACGCACTTGGCTGGAAATAACAAATTTACTTATCCCTAGCCTGAATGACTCAGAGAGGGACATATCTGCGCTGGCAGATTGGGTGGGCGAAAATGTCGGGCCGAACGTGCCACTGCATTTTTCTGCATTCCATCCGTCCCATAGGATGCAGACAATTTCAAGCACGCCGATAGAAACGCTGGAAAAGGCCAAGGGCATCGCGACTGACAAGGGCCTACGCTATGTCTATTTGGGCAACGTCCAAAAGCCCCAATGCACATCCTGTCCCACTTGCGCGTGCGAAATTTTGCTCCGCGTGAATTATTTTGTGTCCAAATGCGCGATAGTTGGCGGAAAATGCCCCAATTGTGGCGAGTCCATCGCGGGCGTTTTTGCTTAGGAGGGCAACGTGCTAAACATAGTTGAGAACTGACAAGTGCCATGATAGCCTACATCGCGCTTGGCTCCAACCTTGGTGACCGCCAAGAAAACATTTCTAAGGGTATCCGCATGCTGTCGGAACTGGGCCGAGTGACTGTTTCTCCCCTGACAATCGAGACGGAAGACGAGGCGGGGATAGGCCCTGCCTATTTGAATACAGTCGTTGAACTCGATGCCGCGACGGCCGACCCGCGCACGCTGCTGGAAGAGTGCCTAAGGATAGAGATCGCCGCTGGCCGTGACCGTGCGCTTCCCCGCAACGCGCCAAGGGAACTCGACCTAGACCTGATAATGGCAGGAGGGTGGTGCGGCCACTGGGAATGGGACTCGCCAAAAGACTTGAGGGATTTTCTGCGACTCGGGCCCCGGCTCACGCTGGATCTGCCCCATCCAATGGCGGCCCGCAGAGAGTTTGTCCTTGGGCCACTGAAAGCACTTTCTCCAAGTCAGTGCGAAGCGCTGACAAAACCATCCTAGTGCCGCTTGGCTGCCTTCCGCATGTCCAATCGGCGCACTTATACCATTTTCTCTTGCTGTTGCAAGAAACGGGGACACGATATGCAGTAGGCAAGCGTATCTGCGAGATTATTTATTGCATCAGAATCGGAAAATGGTATTAGATTGTCATTCAGGCCAGCTTCGCTTGTAAACTATATAAGGTCTGCGGTCGATGTTAAGTTGCATTCAATCATTGTCATCGCTTATAGTAATTCAACTTATTGTAGCCCATAGCCGCAATGCCTGATCCAACCCCTGCAATCATCCAACGTATATAGCAATTTGCGCTTGTATTGCTCGCTTAACGGCGGCCTTGGAACGCTTGCAATGCCGTATCCGCTGCAAAGCCCGCCTACGAGCAATACGCTGCAAGGATTTGCATACAAATCCTTGTATAGCAGTTCAACCTACTGTAGGTTGAACTGCTATAAGTACAAGATACCATCGTCGTCATCGCAAATTGTCATGTTGGGGCCAGATTCCAGCAGAACGGCATCCTCATATAAATTCCGCAGCTTGGTTGCGTATTTGTCGTGCCTGCCCAGCTTTGGGTCCTGCCCCAAGCTCAGGCTCTGGCGCTGGAACGTGCCTAGTGATTCAGCATCGTGGCCCATTATGCCGGCGATGATTTTTTGCGGGTTGAGTGCCTGGCCCTGAATGATCTTCGTTGAAAAGCGCAGCACCCCAGTCTCCCAACTGAGGTCGAAGACTAGGTGCCTTACTTCTATGGACTTTTCAATCTTTTGGCCATCCACTTTGCCGACCTTGTTTATTTTGAAACTCTCGCTACTGACGAACTCCTCAACTTTCTTTGTGGCCACTGGCAGCATTTTCGGTGGGCAAAACCATAGCCAGTGAGCCACTTTGCATAGTTCCGAGACGGGGGAGGCATGGAGCGGTATCTGTTCTACGCCCAGCAGTTCCAGTCCTGGCGGGCAATGGGGCCTTAGCCGGTCAATCAATTCGCCCATAGACATCGCGATGCCCAACGCCAAGGTTATGTCGGCCCACTCTTCAAGCCCTTCTGCGCCCTGTGGCAGCGGATAGGCTAATTGTGCGATTGGCCTTGATTTCTTCTCTTGGCCTATCGCCAGTTGAATCCCGGCATCCACAAAAATTTTGGTGAGCGCATTCAAAAGTGCAGGTGGGTGGCATTCCGCCATCTGTCCAAGAACGGCGAACCTCAGCCTCAATGTGCGGTGCGATAAAATATCAGACATGGGCCAAAAATACCATAGAAAATTGATAGGGAGGACTGGGGGAAATCCACAATGGTTGCTGAGAACCGCTGTTCAATTCGGAAGAAACCCTTGAATGACAGACCTGCACCAGAATGCAACAGTTTGTGTGCAGATGGAAAGCCCAACATTTTCAAGCAAACCCAGAAAACACCTACATTTGCTTGAATAATTCGTCGCGAACGGCAGGTGCCAAAATTGCCGCTTGATTTTTTGGACAGCGCAAATTAAGGCCGCCGGGGCAACGGTGAGCGCAGCATAGCCGCATGGTCTATCAAAATGAATTTGCATGCCTATGGCTCACCATCCCAACAGGTATGCAAACACAAGGGGAGCCACTATGGTGGCGTCGCTCTCAATGATGTACTTTGGGGTGTCAATGCTCAGTTTGCCCCAGGTAATCTTTTCGTTTGGCACTGCCCCGCTGTATGAACCATAGCTAGTGGTACTGTCGCTTATCTGGCAAAAATAGCCCCACAACGGCACTCCCTCGCGCTCTAAATCTTGGTGTAGCATCGGGACGACGCATATAGGGAAATCACCGGCTATGCCACCGCCGATCTGAAACATGCCCAAAGGATTTTTTTTTGTAACTTCTGTGTAGTGTTCGGCGAGCCAAGTCATGTATTCGATGCCAGAGCGAACGGTATGGACGTTTTTGACATCACCGCGTATGACTGCGGCTGCATACATGTTGCCAAGAGTGCTGTCCTCCCAGCCAGGGACTACGATGGGTACATTTTTCTCCAGCGCGGCGAGCATCCAAGAGTGGCTTGGGTCTATTTGGTAATGCACTTTTAGTTCGCCCGATTTGAGGATATGCTGAAAAAATTCGTGTGGGAAAAATCGTTTTCCAGCTTTGTCGGCCTTTGTCCACACCTTTAGCATGGCTTTCTCGATACGCCTCATCGCTTCCATCTCTGGGATGCAAGTGTCCGTCACCCTATTCATGTGGCGGTCCAGCAGTGCCTGTTCGTCTTTAGGGCTTAAATCGCGGTAATGCGGGACTCTCTCGTAAAAATCGTGGGCGACCAAATTAAAGATGTCTTCTTCAAGGTTCGCGCCGGTGCATGTTATAAGGTGGATTTTGTCGCGGCGTACCATCTCTGCAAGCGATAGGCCCATCTCTGCTGTACTCATCGCGCCAGCGACAGAAATCATCATCTTGCCGCCCTTGGCAAGAAAAACGCGGTAGCCTTCTGCAGCGTCTATCAGCGCGGCGGCGTTGAAGTGGCGATAGTGGTGCGATATGAATGTCCCCACGGGTCCAAGCGCGGGCGGCGGAATTTTTGGCACTTTGGTCCGTTTTTCCTTTGCCTGTTTGGATTGTGGATTATTTTTGAATTTTACCATGATTGGCCTCAATTGTATTTTTACATCAATGATAGCCCGAATGGCCCGCGCATGCAAAAGCGCGAAGCGCAAGCTGGCAAACGTGCATCACAGCGCGAGTATTTTGTTTATCGGGATCCATTTGTCGGGCCTATGGAAATCCGGCTCCCCGCCTCCCAAGTCGGCCAGCGTGACAAATTGCTGGGGCTTACCAAGGCAAAAGGTTATGTTCGCCAACGTAGTGTCCGCGTCAAATGCAAGCCTGTCTGGCAGTGATTTCATAGGAATTGACATCGCGCTGTCCCAGGCTTTTTCGAGGCATGTAGCCCTTGTCCGCACTCCTTCCATGTGCTTGGCCCCTCCCTCGCAGCGCGAGCGGGGGGAATCGAAGGCGCAGCACCACCAAGCACCTCGCGGCCCAAGGTTGAACTCAACATAGAAGCCCGTTTTTGGGTTGGAAAGGAACAGCTCGACGACATCGGCCTCCCAGAGGCCTTCTACGAAGCGGCCCTCGCTGTCGTGTTCTATGTAGATGGGCGGAGAGCCAACCATTCCGCGAAATGCCAAGATGCCGTTGTCCATTGCCAAGGCCCACAGTGGGGGTCCTGGCGGCGGCGCACCAAACCAGTCGTGTTCTATTGGGTGCAATTTATCTATGGTCATACGCAAAATGCTCCTTAATAGCAAATTGGGCAGCGTTGGTATGTGGAACTTTCAAGCAATTGGCGGCACAAAACTAATGCTCACGATGCTTCAGTTTGCCACACAAAAAATTGTTTGGGGCAAAATGGACCGTCAATGGTACGATATACAATTGGATTCGCCTGTGATGGAATTACAATGTCCAAGGCGGTCTTTTAGTTCTGTTGCCAACAACTGTTTTTTGAGGTGAATTCCCATGCTGCGACTCGCGCATCTCTCTTTGATTTCTCTTCCAATGGCGCTCTCTGCGCTTTCGGTGCTTTCGGCCCAATCCACAGCAGCGGGCAAAAAACAAACCCCCTCTGCGGCCACAAAACAAGCCCCTGCAGCGGCCCCAAAGCAGACCCTGCCAGAAAATCCAGTCATCGCGCACATCGGGAACAACGTTTACCGGCATGACGATGTATTGGAATACTGGTCTATGTTCGCGCAGAAAGCGCAAATAGACCAAATGAGAAATGATCCAGCACAGTTTCAGCAGGCACAGGCGAGCTTTCTTGAAACCATGCTCCTGCTAAACAAAGCAAAAAGAGATGGCTTGGACAAAACTCAAGATTTTAAGGACAAAGCTGCAAAGGCCACGGCAACTCTGACCAATAGCCTGCTAGCAAAAGAGTACGTCGAGTTGAGGACTCCAGAATTGGACAGGCTTTCGACTCCTTCGGAAGAGCAGATGATGGAGTATTACGAAGAGCACAAAGGCGAATATCAAAATCCGGCACTGGCTTCCGCTAGGCATATCCTCATCGCGGTCCAAAGTGCTGAAAACCCAAGTGCCAAACTCTCTGACGCAGACGCCTTGGCAAAGATAACAAAAGTGGCCCTAGAACTGGAGGCCGGCAAGAGCTGGCAAGAAGCCGCCAAAGAGTACAGCGAAGACCCAGGCAGCGCGGACAAAGGCGGATTATACGAAAATTTCAACCCTGCCCAGATGGTGCCAGAATTTGCCGAAGCTGTCCAGACCCAAGAGATAGGAAAGATAGGAAAGCCAATCAAGACGCGATTTGGTTACCACATCGTAATGGTCGAGAGCCGCAAACCCGCGCAGGCAAAGACATTTGATGAAGCGAAGGCGGTCATCAAGGTTAAACTTCAGGAAAAAATGCGTCCCGACACTTGGAGCAATTTTCTCAATAGCCTAAAAATAGAATTGGGCTACGCAGAGGGCGCGGAAACCGCAAAGGACGGTGGAGTCAGCGGTGGCAAGGGCGGCAACGAGAAGCCTGTGGCCGAGACAAAGGGGGCGACAACTAGCGGGAGGGGCAAGTGAAAAGTAAGGCTCTGCTGCTATTAGCCGCCTTTTCAATTATTGCTATTGCGCCTACGGCATTCGCGCAGACTGCCGCACAGACCACGACCATCGAAGAAATCTTGGTGGTGGTGAACAGCCACATCATAACCCGGCGGGGGCTGCAACAAGCTGTTGAGCAACAATATGCTGAGCTGTACCGTCGCTTTTCTGGCAAAGAGCTAGACGACAGGCTCAAAGATGCCCGCGAAAAAACCCTGCAAGAGATGATTGACGATTTTGTGCTGCTGGACGTCGCCACCGAAAAAGAGTTGAACTTGTATGCGCCCAGCGATGCGGATATTTTGGAGGGCTTAAAATCTTCATCGGGCCTGACGTCTGATTCCGAACTCGAGACAGCCATTAAGTCAGAGTTGGGCTTGTCCCTGGGCGAGTTCATCCGCCAGCGGAGGCAAAGCACCATCATCTGGGAATTGCTGAGTTCAGAGGTTTATCGAAAAGTGCCTGTTGAGGAGCAGGAAGCCAGGCTTTACTACAACGAACACCAAGCCGAATACCAAAAGTCGGCCAGATTCAGGATAAGGGAGATGATCATCCCAAAAGGGGCCACTCCATCTGAACAGGTCGCCGCAAAAGAAACAGTGGCCAAGGTGCTGGACGAAATAAAAAATGGCGCATCATTTGAATCGCTCGTGAATGCTCATTCTAACAGCCCAAGCAAGGGTACGGGAGGAGACATCGGCTGGATTGAGAAAGGGCTTTTGCTTAAGGCCATAGAAGACGCGGCCATAGCGCTGAAGCCCGATGAAGTCGGCGGCCCCATAGAAACTGACAAAGATTTTATTCTTATCCAGTTGATCGCCGCCGAATTGGACGGGGTAAAACCATTTGAATCCGTGAGGGGCGATATTATTAGGAAATTGCAGGAGCCAAAGGCCGAAAACGCAAAAATGCACTACTTGCAGTCGCAGCGCCTTCGCGCCAACATTCGCTATATTGTCCCCAAGGAGCAGATCATCAAAGGGTAGGCATGAGGCTGGATCTATTTCTCAAAACCACGCACCTAGTCAAGCGCAGAGAATTGGCAAAAGAGCTGTGCGACGAGGGGATGGTGAGGATCAATGGCAATCCGAAGAAGGCCAGCACCGAAGTGTCTATCGGGGATGAATTGCTTTTCCCGATCTACAATAGGATGTTAAAGGTAAAAGTATTGGACGTGCCAAAGGGCAACTTGCCAAAGGGTAGCCAGTGGTCGTTTATTGAAATATTGGAAGAAAAGCGCTTCACGGTGGACGATGGCACGGGCGGGGACACCTTCAGGCCCGCTCTGAAGCCTACGACGTTTCACTAAATGCTCTTAACCCAAGATGGCGCCAATCTAGTTTTTTTGTAACCGCACCAACAACCAACGAGCCACCCAAAACACAGACGATAGCCAACGTCAAAGAGGAACAGCCAAGCGGACGGGCCAAGTCAGCCAATCGGCAGGGTTTCGCTTTTGCGGGCCGCCGCATTCCCAAATTTTCGCTAAATATTCGGGGGGGGGGGGGGGGGGTAATATTTGCCTACTTATTAGCTACTTACAGGCAAAATCTTGAAAATCTAAACGCTAAAAATCACAAAAAAACGATGACGAAGCCGCGCCGGGAAAGGCCCCTGCGCGGCTTTTTTATTTTACTCAACCCAATTTTCGCGCTTTTGGCGCAGAAAGGCTCACAAAATGAGAAGGAAAATACCATTCGTGGCGGCGTCGCTACTGGCGCTCGCTGTCGCATCCGTCACCTGCGGCGGGGGGAAAAAGAATAGCGGCGATGCCACTGGCGGGCGGACTGTCTATATAGCAGGAGAGAGCAACAACCGCGCCATACTATGGAAGAACAGCGCCGCCCAGCAGCTCAGCGGCACCGAATATCGAGGATATGCCGCTTCTGTCTTTGTTTCGGGCAGCGATGTGTACGCGGCCGGAGGTGAATACACCGGTGAACTCCTTTATCCCTCAACTGTTTCTCCCGTGCAATGGAAGAACGGAGCCCGACAGGAACTCAGCGCCACAGGCAATTATTCATGGGTTAATTCCGTCTTTGTTTCAGGCGGCGACGTGTACGTAGCTGGAAGAGATGGAATTCAATGGGTAGGCGAAGGCGAAGGATACTACCGCCGCGCCATGCTATGGAAAAACGGCACCCAGCAGCAGCTCAGCTCCACTGCCCTTTATACATTTGCCAATTCTGTCTATGTTGTAGGCAGTGACGTGTACGTAACTGGAGATGAATACCATACCAACGACCCTGAAGTACCGAAAGCAGTATTCTGGAAGAACGGCGTCCGCCAGCAACTTAGCAGCAATGCAGAAGCATTTTCCGTATTCGTGAAGTAGGCAAAGGCGTTTGACGCCAACACTAGATTGGGCCAGATATTGATGCGGGCGCAAGCCCGCATCAACTTTTTGGCCGACTGGACACGCAGCGCGTTCTAACAGCCAGTTCCCATCTTTCGTGCTCGGGTTCGCGGCCCGGCAACTTGGTTCGTTCAGTGCCGGCTCATGGAGTTCGCCCGGATGCTTAACTGGGGGTCTCCCTTCCAGCATCGCTCGCAAGCTCGCGCTGCTTCCCGGTCGCACCCCCAGACCCCCGCCGCGCTTCGCACGGCTTCTTCGATGGGCGCTGGGTTTAGGGGAGATGGCTCCGTTCAGTGCTCAACGCTCAATCCGCCATCAAAAAATCATCGCGGCGCAGCGGCTCTTGTAACTTGTAACTGCCATTAAAACACCCTCAGCAGCGCGATGAACCCATTGACGCTTTTTAGGCCTGGAATGTCCGACTGGAGTCCAATTCCTATGTCCGCCCGGATGGTGGTGAACCAGCCGAAGCCGGGAATGTCGCCAGCTATGCCCAGGCCGGTAAATCTGTAGGTCTTTTGGTCGTCCATGCTTCTGGCGCGGGCGTGGTCAATGCTGCACGAGAAGCGCAGCATTGGGGAGGCAGGGAAAATGTAGCCAACACTGGCGTACTGAATCCTGTCCGTCTCAACCGCGCCGCCGCGGATGCCGGCGACTCTTCCTATGCCGCCCATTCCGCCCAAGCCGAGGGAGAGGAAGCGGTCAAATCCACTCCCACCGTCCACGCCTACTTCGCCATGAATCCAAGCCAATGAATTGAGGCGCAAGTCGTATGCGGCCAATGCCCCCCACGTCTTATACCTCCCGCTGTCAGCAAGGGGCCTCACATCGTCAGGGGGGCCAAAAAGGCCATTCGGTCTTTTGCCTTCTCCATAATTACCCCTAAGTTGGAAGCCGCTGTGCATCCATGTTAATTCGCTTGACAGAGCCAGAGTCATGCCAGACGGTGGGATCACGTACCCGGGTGTCCTATATTCTTCTTCTTTGGCATCTGAATAGCGGTTATAAACGCCGCGCCCTTGGAGGCGTGCGCGGAAGCCAAGGCCCAAGTCTCTCCCCACACCGATGCTGATTTGCCCCGATTGGCGGGCAACGCCGTCTTTGTCCAACAGCTTTCCGTCTTTCGCGGGGCGATCCGTGGACGCGAGTACCCCGCCGCTGGCGGACACCCCAAGATCAAATCCACCAGGAAGGTGTGGGACGTTGAGGGTACCCATGTTGAATACGCCCGCAATTATTGCGTTGTACTGTATCCCTTTGCCAAATGCATCGAAGTCGAATAGGGCTAAGGCAGCAGCGGGGATGACTGGAAAAGACAGGGCGGGGTCGGCCATTATCGCGCCCCCTATGGCCCGGCCAAAAGTTCGCTGCCTTAGTTCCAATGTGCGGCCGCCGTCTTTGTTTTTGGTCAGATAGCGCACTCCGTCCTCTGTCTGTCGCAGCATCGCGCCATTCGATTCTCTTGCTGATTGGCGGTTCTGCTCGAAATCGCCTTGGTTGACCTTGAAGTCGCTATAGACGAGGTCCCTTTGGATCTGGGCGACGCCGCCCGCCAACACCCAGCGCTCGAATGTCTGGATTTCAAGTGTCCGCCAATGGCCAGGCACTGGTTCTCCATATATGAGTTTTCGCCTTTCGGACTTGACGATGCCGGGCAACTCGGAGCGTTCGCTCCTCTCTTCTAGGATGCGTCCTGTGCTTTCGGATACTAGTATCTGGCCCGAAAAGAGGGTGGGGTCGTCAACAGCGGGGGCAAATCGTATCCAGCGCGCACCAATGCCCCCAGATCCGCCGTCGCTGTAGCGGTACATCTCTGTCAGGCTGAGGGCTACAGGCGGACTGATGCTACGCTTACTCTCTACTATTGGTAGCTGCATCCCCCCCCTGATGTTCGCGCTCACTCCATTCACCAGCACTTTTTGCTGCAAGAGTTCTTCAGGTTCGCCCGCTTTTTCAAAGGAGCTGAACACAAAGCCTAAGTCCGCGCTGCCCCCCCTGCCCATCTGGGCGTGGAGGTTGATTGACAGCTTGGACTCTTGGGTCTGCAACGCGGCCCTGTCCCTCAATTGGGTCGCCCTGGCTTTGGCTAGGAGGGCATAGATGTCGTAGTTGATCCTCCCTTCTAGAACCACTCGGGCAGGTCCTTCCAGGGGCGAATAGGGTTCCCATTTAGAGCCTCTGAATTGCCAGTGGAGTGTGCTATTGCTAGCTTGGCCAGCACTTCTAATTGTCAGAATCCCTCGCTCTGCCTCTATTTCACCAAATCCTTCTGGGATAGACTCTGCAAGGGCCGCCGCCGGCCCGCCACGCGGCACGATGAGCCATGCCCCTTGGCCAAGCAAGTGTGACAACTCTGCTCCTGGGTCAACGGGGCACCACATTGTCCAGGGTCTAGCTGGCAACTGTTCTTGCGCCCTATTCAGCACTTGTAGCCAAGAATCTGGTTTGCCAGATAAATTTGTTGGGGAAATGGCTCCGCCGTCCAGTGCTCCCCAAAAGCTCTCGTCCCAATTTGAAGGGGCACTCTCGTCATAGGTCAAATATACTTTGACCGATGGGTTTTGAGCCTTGAGTGCCTGGCTGGCACTAAGGAGCAGCACTCCGCGTTCCGCTCCATTTGGCAGCACAATTTGGACGCACTCTTCGCCCATGAATTTTTGTATCAGCCTATCCCATGCTGCACGGACCCGTTCTGTTTCTGCCTCATCCAGGTCATTCTTGGGAACCAATGCGCTAGGGTCGGCATTTCTCAAGTCTAGGGCCAGCGGCTCCGCAACGCCCATCCTAAGAAAAGGCACTTGGGCGCTAGCCCAGGCCGATATGCAGCAAGCTACAAATAATGGCAGGAAGCGAATTCGCATTAGACGATTTTACTTTAACGGCCGTGCAAAAAAAACGTAAAGCGGAGCAAGGCGGTACTATTGCGGATGTATGATGTACATACAACGACTTGGCGCGTTGCTCCAGTTGTTTTTCATAAATCACAAGAGAGAAAAAATGCGTTTTTCAGTCAGATACACCACCCCCGCCGGTGAAATACTCGTCAGGGAGCTTGAAGGGACAAGCGCGGAGGAAATCCGGCGGCGTCTCACTACCGAGGGGCAGTTCCCGCTGGAGGTCAAGGCTTCCCACTCCGCGTTTTCGCGCAGCCGAACCATCAAAGCCGAGCCGCTGATAATGTTCAACCAAGAGCTGCTGGCACTGCTGAAGGCGGGCATCCCGCTACTGCAGTCATTAGAGTTGTTGATGGGGCACGGGAAGGATCCAAATCTGCGGAGCGCCATTGGGCGGGTGGTGGGGCTGGTCAAGGAGGGCATGTCTTTTTCCGATGCGCTGGACCAGGCTGGCGGCTTTCCGGCCGTCTATAAGGCCAACATCGTCGCGGGGGAACGCAGCGGGACGCTGCCGGAGGTCATCACGAGGTGGCTGGCCTTTCAGCAGTTCGCCCAAAATAGTCGCCGCCGCATTATGGAAGCCCTCTTCTACCCGGCCTTTTTGGTAGTTGCTTTGTCGCTTTCCCTATTGGTCATGTTCAATTTTGTTTTGCCAAAGTTCAGCGAGGTCTTTGAAGGAAGCGGGCAGGAACTGCCGGCCCTCACCCAGGCTCTGCTGGCTTTTGGCAAGTTTATGAGTGCGACAATTTACTACCAGATTGGAATTTTCTTAGCTTTGGTCGTATTTTTCAGGTGGTTGACCAAGACCGAAGGCGGCATGAAAATATACGAACAGGTACTGCTGCACATCCCACGCCTTGGCACGCTGTACCGCATGTACCACAGCAGCGTCTTTACAAGAACCACCAGCGTATTACTATCGGGTGGGCTGCCTGTTTTGCAGGCACTGGAGGTCATCCAGAAGACCAGTGGCTCATATAGGACAAAGACAAAGCTGTATTCAGTGATAGAGATGGTGCGGGCCGGAAGCTCATTGCACCAGTCGCTTGAGCGCTCAAATCTGCTGGACCCGCTTGCTGTGGAAATGACCCGCGTGGGCGAGCAGAGTTCTGCCCTGCCTGAAATGATGAACCATGTGGCCGATTTTTTTGACCAAGAGGTCGAAAAATCTACAGTGGCCGTGACCAGCCTCATTGGCCCGGTGCTGATTCTGTGCATGGGTGTCACGGTTTTGTGCCTATTGCTGGCCATTTATGTCCCGATGTTCAACCTCAGCAACATTGTCCGGTAGCTCTCTCGACAGCCCTGGCCGCGCTACAGAAATTTTATTGCCCGCGCCAAGGGCTGGCTCAGGTGCCTCAAAAAACCAAAGTGAGAATGTTTTTCGTAAAAAATATCAGTATTCATGTAAAATGAATGTCAAACATTCTTTTGGGAGGATCCAAATGAGCATTTCGCGCAACTTAACACTTTTGGCGGCACTGTCGTTGCTAGTGTCATGCAGCGGCAATGGCTTGGACTGCAATGACCAAGGCCCCATCAATCCAAACCCAACCTTGGTGGCAAACCAGGTGACAAGCATTGAAGGCCTGCTTGCCAGAAACAACCAAGGACATGTATTGGTTGGCGATGCTGTGCTTTATACCAACAATTCAACAAAGATAGTAGTAGATGGTGTCCAAACATCGAAGGACGAATTGCAGCCTGGAATGATAGTCTTGGCCGAAGGGAAGCAGATCAACGAGAACCGCTTCGAATGCACCAGCATCACAACCAACTCTATTGTCAGTGGCAACATCGAAGCCATGGATGTTTCAAAGAAAGTTATTCGGGTAGCAGGAAAGACCGTAATTGCGGATGAACATTCATATTTTGCAAAATCAAATGGCAAGGGGAATGGCTACGGACAGTCCAATTTTGCAAAACTTAGCGCGGGAAACCCGATAATGGTCTGCGGGTACCTCAAAGAAGGCGAAGATGCTGTGCTTGCGACAAGGATATGTTCATTGCCCGTCAACACCCAAATCGCGCCCTCCGTCACTGCCCAGGGAACGATGTCGTCCCTCAACACAAACGCCAAAACATTCTTTTGCGGCGGATACACCATCAACTATGGCGGTGCCGATGTCACCGGGATGCCGCAGAACGGGTGCAGGGTGATAGCTGCCGGCACGGTAGCCGATGGAGTCATGTACGCCACTAGGTGCTACTATTACGATGACAACGGCAACTATGGCTACGGCAGCGGATGCAGGAGCATCTATGGGCGTATGGCAGCGTACGACCCAGAAAACAATCAATTCCAGCTCTATGGCGGGTGCTGTGGCACCATTTGCTATTGGGTGTACTACGATGAATATACGCCCATTGTTGGCTTAAACTTGTCAAATTCCCAAGGCGCGAATATCCGCGTTGAAGGGACTATCAGCCAAAATGGGAAGAACTACATCGTCAAAGCCACCAAGATTTCAAAATAGCCGATACCGTTGATTCTCTTTTCGCATGACTGTTTGCCCCGCCTCGCTAAAGGACGGGGTTCTGGCATTCGTGTGCATCACGCGCATACGGGATTCCGTTGCTGGTCCTTGGCCTAGAATCCAGTTGCGATGACTGTTCTGCCGCTGTCGTAGAGGAAACTGCCTCTGGCCCAAAAATTTTGTCCTTAGCGAGCAGGGGCCAGGACTACCTGCACGCGCCATTCGGCGGCGTGGTGCCAGAATTGGCGGCAAGGGAGCACTTGCTGCAGCTTCGCGCAGTGTGCCAAGAGGCGTTGTCCACGGCCGGCACAAAGGCGAGCGGACTCAACCGCATAGCAGCTACGCAAGGCCCAGGACTCATCGGGTGCCTACTCACGGGCTATAGCGCGGCCAAAGCAATGGCGTGGCATTCAGACATCCCTTTTGTTGGTGTCCACCACTTGCTGGGGCATTTGAACGCGGCGCGGTTCGGTGAGCCGGGCCTCCCGTTCCCGGCCTTGGCCCTCTTGGTTTCCGGTGGGCACACGCACCTCTACTTGGCCAACAGCTGGCTAGACATGCGGCTATTGATGAAAACCAGAGACGACGCCGCCGGCGAGGCGTTTGACAAGACAGCCAGAATGCTCAACTTGGGGTACCCTGGCGGCCCCATCGTTGACAAGCTGGCCCAGCTTGCTGACGATACGGCCCCAGGCTTCACTGTTCCAAAATTCAGAGACGGAATGCCCTCATGGAGTTTTTCTGGCCTAAAGACTGCCATAAGGCAACGCATCGAAAAATCGCCAAACCTATCAAACGCCGGCGAGGAGAGCGATGAGGTGAGGTCCCTTTGCAAGTCTGTGAATGGCACAATCGCGGATTGGCTTTTGAGGCCGTTGCCAAGTCTTGCCCACGACCATAAAGCAGCAAGTTTGGTGATTTCGGGGGGGGTCGCCTGCAATTCAGAGTTGCGCCGGAGGGCCATTGAATTGGGGGAAAAGTGCAATGTGAAAGTAGCCCTTCCAAAACCCAACCTTTGCACCGATAATGGCGCAATGGTGGCCGCTGCCGGGGTCCTGCTGCCCCCAAGCTCTGCGCCAGGGTCTGAAAAATGGGCTGGAAATGCCGATGCTGCGCTCAAGTTGAGCAACCAAAAAAGGGGGGACACAATATGCAAATACTCACTAGGGAAGACGTAATCCACTGCGCTAAGCTTGCCGCGCTGGATTTGAGTGAAGAAGAGGTCGAGCCTCTCAGGAAAGACATGGAGCGGTTGCTGACTTTCGCGAAGCGCTTGGACGAAGTGGACTTGGGGGATGCAGAGCCAGACATACACTTACAAGAGCCAGAATTGAGGCGCAGGGAAGACCAAGCTGCCCAAGGGCTGGCACAGGGGGAAACTTTGGCGAATGCCCCAGAGAAGGATAGCGGGTATTTCGTAGTTCCAAAAATTTTGTAAAAATTAGTAGTTGACAATTTTTTTCATGGGCGTAAAGTTAATAGTGGATTTTTTTTTGGAGGTTCACTTGAAAATACCAACCCACTCTCTCATCTCGGCTCTCTTGCCCTTCGCCTTGTTCGTTGCCTGCGACAAAAAAAAGGA
>Ga0268262_10003523_pt1 | contig 16871 bp, 9 predicted proteins | sample TergutNc150P3_FD_190354 | JGI IMG/M metagenome (GOLD analysis project Ga0268262, IMG submission 190354) | Nasutitermes corniger P3 segment gut microbial community from laboratory colony in Florida, USA - Nc150 P3 (SPAdes) (version 2) | ecosystem: Host-associated > Arthropoda: Insects > Digestive... | reverse complement strand
CCCTCTCTTAAACTTATTGCTCCACCATATCAAGAACGGTGCGCTTATGCAAATAGAGGAATAGGTACCCACAATAATACCCGCAGACATAACTATGCCAAAATCTCTGATGCTTGAACCGCCCATAATCGCAAGCACCACGCACACGAACAATGTGGATAAGCTGGTGATTATTGTGCGGGAGAAACTCTGGTTAATGGAAATGTTTATGCGCTCTTCGAGCGTTTCTTTGGCGAGCAATTTATTTTCGCGAATGCGATCGTAAATAACTATTGTATCATTAATTGAATAACCTATCATCGTTAGGAATGCCGCTATCATTGCGCCATCAACGGGAAGCCTGAATAAGCTTATAACACCCAAACAGAGAATGGTATCGTGAATCAGCGTGATTATTGCGCCTGCTCCAAAGCCGAGACCCATTTTGCCAAAACGCGCCCATATATAAATTCCAATGCCAATCCAAGAGAGAATAACGGCAAGTATTGCGTTAAAGCGAAGCTCGCCGCCTATTGTTGGTCCCACAATATCTTCGGCTACAATTCTCGGAGTGCCTGCATTTGCAAGAGCCGCGTTTAGTATTGCGGTTGTGGTTTTAACCGCTTCTTCGCCGGAATCGTGAGTTTGAATGCTCAACATATATTGGTTAAGCGATGTGCCACCTAGTTTGCGAATTGTTGCATCGCTGAGGCCACCTGTGCCCAAAGCATTTTTCAGTTCGTAAGTATGAAGGGAATCATCTGCGTATTCAACTGTATAAACCAAACCTCCGGTGAAATCTATGCTGTAATCAAAACCTTTTACAACTGCGAACGCAATGCAAGCTATGCAAAGCGCAATGGAAAGTTTTGCCCAAATTCCACGCTTGGAAACAATTTGAAATTTTGCTTCTTGCAGCCACTTTATGCCGTTGCCTATATTTATGCTTTTCGCATCGTGCTTGGAAAGCCTAAAGTCAAAAATAGCCCTGGTGACGGTTAATGCAGAGAACAACGATGCTGCTATGCCAACCATCAAAGTTAAACCAAAACCTTTTACCGGACCTGTGCCTATTTTGTAGAGAATGAATGCAACCAAGAATGTTGTCACGTTAGAATCTAAAATTGCGCTGAATGCTTTTTCATAGCCTTTTGAAACCGCCATTCTCGCCATTTGCCCTGCTCGCAATTCTTCTCTTATGCGCTCATAAATTATTATGTTGGCATCCAAAGCCATAGCCACCGTTAAAATCATACCAGAAATACCTGGCAGCGTTAGGGTTGCGTGGAATATGGAAAGAGCCGCTCCTATAATCAAAACGTTTATGAAAATACCTGCGTTTGCCACCAAGCCGGCAAAATTATAATAGAATATCATAAACAAAAGGCATATTGCAAAACCTATTATAGCAGAGCCAAAACCAGCTTTGATGTTCTCCTCGCCAAGGCTTGCTCCAACATTTCTCAGCTCCACAATTTTCATAGGCGCGGGCAATGCGCCTGCTCTTAAAACAACGGCGAGCTGGGTTGCCTCTGCCATGCTTTCCAAGCCTGTGATTTGAGCTTCGCCATTTGGTATGCGGTCGCGAATAACGGGAGCGCTAATCACCTGCCCATCTAAAACAATTGCCATTTGCTTGCCAACATTGTTGCCAGTTACCGAGCCGAATTTTTTTGGTCCCATTCCCTTAAAGCGAAGCGATACCGCTACCTGCCCAGCAGAAAGCCCATCGGAAACGCGGTGGGGATTTGCGGTTGCAATTTCTTTGCCATCCATTTCTGTGCGGCGTTTTAACAGATAGAGTTTTTTGAGTTTATTTCCGTTTTGTTCTCTTTCAAAGCCACGCCCCCAAGCAAAAGCAACATCTCTGGGGATTAAAGCCTGCACCCCAGGCATATCCAAAATAGCTTGTACCTTTGAAATATAGCCTTCTGGAACTGCTAAACTTGAGCCGTAATTAACCATATACCCTGTGAAAGGGCGATCTGGATTTAAATATGCTGCGCTTTTGTCCTCGCTTTTATCCTGAACGGTATCCCCTGCTGCAGGCTCGGTTGTTTTGCCACCCAAGAGCAATGACTCATCGCTTAAAAGATCTTCTTCCGAGGCAGCGGGTTCTTTAGCCGCTTCTTTAGCCGCAATTCCCTCATTGGCTTCATCGGTTACGCCAGAAGCGGAATCTGCTATAGGAAGGTTGCGGCCTTTTAAGTAATTGTCAATCAAAGACAGGGTTTGCCCGGTTTTTTCTTGTTCTGCTACTATTTTAAATTCAAGCATAGCTGTGCCACCAACTAAATTGCGGGCATCGTCCACATCCACGCCAGCAAGGTCTGCAACTATGCGGTTATTGCCGCTGGGGTAAATTTGCGGCTCCGAAAGACCGTATTGATCCACTCTGTTGCGGATTATTTCAAGCGAGCGTTCCTGAATATCGGAAGCCTCATCTGGTTTTAAGCCGCTTTTGTCTATTTCTAAAATTATGCTTGTACCACCAGCTAAATCCAAACCGAAATTCACAGATTTATCCACTATCTTTGGATTTTCCTTGGCGAATTTCACCTTTTCGGCACCTTGGTTTTTATGATATTGAATTGAGGGCCACAAACTGTAGCCAGAGAGCAGCACAACAGCCAGAATTATCCATTCACGGAGACCAAAACCTTTTTTTGTCATCTTCTTATCCTTTTTTACCTTTTTGGTGGTCTTAGAATATAGTAAATCAAATTTTGCCCCTCAACGTATGCCCCTTAATGCTTTCTATCACGCAGTTCACATACATTCCCTCTTTAAAATCCGTTTGGGCTGGCAATATTACTTTTTTAAAATTCCCGGTTTTCCCCACCCACTCGCTGGAATTCCTGCGAGATGGTTTTTCAAGCAAAATTCTTTCCTGCCTGCCAAGCATAAGCTTCACACGTTCAAGCGTTATGGAATTTTGCAAATCTATCACACGTTGCAAGCGGGATTTTTTTTCTTCTTCTGCAATCAATTCCTTTTCGCTCGCAGAAGGAGTTCCCTCTCTTGGGCTATATGCAAACATAAACGCACTATCAAACCTAGCCTCTTGCAAAAGCAAAAGGGTTTCTTCAAATTCTGCTTCGGTTTCACCGGGGTAACCGCAAATAATATCCGTTGTTATGCCGTAAAAAGGGTTAAAAGAACGCAAGGTCTGAACTATGCTCAGATAAGTTTCTTTTGTGTATTGCCGCTTCATTTTTTTTAGCACTGAATTTGAACCGCTTTGAGCAGGCAAATGAACGTGGGGTGCTATTTTTTGCTCACTCATCAAAATATCCAAAAGCTCGCTTGTGTAGTGCGCTGGGTGCGGGCTAATAAAGCGAATTCTCTCTATTTCTTTTATGCTCGCCACTTGTTTTAGCAATCCGGCAAAACTTAGGTCCTTATAGCGGTAGCCATTAACCGTTTGCCCCAAAAGCACAATTTCTGAAACCCCTGCTGCTGTGGCTACCTCAATTTCTTTCAAAATGGAAGAAGGTTCCCTATATTGCTCCCTGCCGCGCACATAAGGCACAATGCAATATGTACAACGCATATTGCAGCCGCTTTGAATGGCTATAAAGGCACTGTATTTGTTTGTCAGTTTGGCGAATGGAGTTTGGAGTGCAAAGTCTTTTTGGAACAGAATTTCGGGTAGTTTTTGGTATTCATCTGGTGGCAATATAAAATCCAAGAATGGCAAATCTTTTAGCAAGGACTCTCCCCTATTCTTCGCCATGCAGCCCAAAACCCCTATTTTTATGTCCTTATTCTCAATTTTCAATTTTTTAAGGTTTTTAATTCTCGTTATCGCATTTTCTTCTGCTTTTGCTCTAACAGAACAGGTATTCACCAAAATTATATCGGCTTTTTCGGGCGTTAAAGCTGGAGAGGTACCATTAAATTCCAAAATCGCAGCCAAGCGAGCGGAATCGTACTCGTTCATTTGGCAACCGTATGATATTATAAAATAGTCCAAGGAAAGGCTAATTTAGAAATCCCTTGCATTATTCTCAAAATTTTTCTATATTTAAAACCCGTACCTTTTAAAGGAGATTTTTTGATGAACAAGAGTTTCAAACCTGTTTTTATTATGGCAGTTCTTGTTGTTTTTGGTGTTACCAACACTCAAGCTGCCCCTGGCATTAGCGTTACTGCTCCAAAAGTAGAAGTTACTGCTCCAAAAGTAGCAGTGCCAGCAGCTCCGGCTGCACCAGCAGCAACAGTTCCGGCAGCTCCAGCAGCACCCGCAGCAGCAGTGCCAGCAGCCCCAGCTGCACCTACCGCTCCAGCAGCAACAGCTCCAGCAGCTCCGGCAGCACCTACCGCTCCAGCGGCAACAGCTCCAGCCGCTCCAGCTGCACATACAGCGCCAGCAGCAACAGCTCCAGCCGCCCCAGCTGCACCTACCGCTCCAGCAGCAACAGCTCCAGCATCTCCGGCTGCACATACAGCGCCAGCAGCAACAGTTCCGGCAACTCCAGCAGTAGCAGCCCCGGCAGTAGCGGTTCCGGCAACTCCAGCAATAGCGGTTCCAGCAGCACCTAAAGTAGCAGTGCCAGCAGTAACGGCTCCGGTAGCACCAGCAACGCCAGCAGTTCCTAAAGCAGTAGTGCCAGCAGCTCCAGCAGCAGTAGTTCCGGCCACCCCAGCACTAGTAGCACCGGTTGCGGCAGCTCCAGCAGAAGAAGATCTGGCTGCTCCAAAAACAGATAGCACAATTGTTTTAATTATTGAAGAACCAAAAAAGAAAAAAAGAAGCACACGTGCTCCAAAAAATGAGTTTGCAGTTGTGGATGTTCCTGCAAATTTTGAAATTCAAGCCAGAAAAGTTTTCCCTGTAACCGATATTAAAGACGGTTGGAACGATGATAATCTGGACACTTGGTGGGGCAGGGCAAATCTTATGGTTCTAACTGAATCTGAAAACTTTGTTGGAAAAGTTCATTTGCGCATGTATCCAGGCCAGCTTTACGGCAAACCAGATACCTCCAATTCCATAATCGGCGGGCAAACAGACCGCTACGGCAAACTAGAAGCTAGAGATGTATTCCAGCTTTACGAAGCTTGGGCTTGGCACAGAGGCGACTATGTCAATGTTAAAATAGGTCGCTGGGATAACACCACTCGCTTTGGAAGCAAAACCTTTGGTGGCTATGTGGATGCCAAAAAAGATAAAAACAATTTAGGTATATGCGACACTCCTTCAGGAAAGTGTTCTTCTACCTACCAAGAAGCTTTGCCAAGACCTTCCATTAGCCAAAGGACAAGTGGTTTTATGAGCACTTATACGCCAGAAAATGCCCTGCAATTCGGTTTGAATAATTTCTCTGAAAACATTTCCTTGGATGTGGCATTGATCAGCGGCGATAACCATTTGAACAGAGGCGATTTGCGCGTGTATTTCGCTTTCAAAGACCTCGCTGGTTTGGAAAATGTGGATATTGGCATTGGCTATCGCTCCAATGTATTTGATGAAATTTACAACAAAAGAGGGGACGTTACCCACACTATAGATTTTGGATTCCGTATGCCGCTAATTAAAGATGCAGGCCTCTTGAAAAACCTTAACCTATTTGCCGAAGCCGCCTTAATTGGCTTAGACGATCAGTTTGGTACCAAAGATCGCGCAGATAAAGGTGGCAGCCCGCACTCTGAAGGATGCGACCCAGTTTTCCCCATACTAGGCGGTTTGGATTTCTCCTTTCACCGTGGATTGGATAAACTTGTAATTGAAGCCGAATACGATGGAAATCGCAGAAATTCCATCAACGGAAGCAAAGATGAAGTGAAAGACGTACTGGGTTCTATTTATATTCAAAGAAAACTCAACGATCGTTTCACTCTTAACTTAGGCGTTCAGAGCGAAAACAACACAAAAGATTTCTCTTTTGCCGGACGTTTGCAGGGTAGAATAAATTAAAGAGACCCTGGCCTATAGTGTAGTGGTAGCACAACAGATTCTGACTCTGTTTGCCTAGGTTCGAGTCCTGGTAGGCCAATACAGATGGACCTAGGTAGTATTTTAATCCTTGCCGTTTCGGCGGCATCATTGCTTTTGGCTTTTATTTATTCACTTATAAGCCATGTTTTTCACTTAACCAGCAAAACAGAAACCGAGCTAGACAATATTCTTGGCAGTGCAGATTTCAAGGAAATTGTTTTTCAAGGTCGCTTTGTACCTTGTTTGATAGCTTTTGCCCTTTTAGATTTGAAATTTGCAGAATACCTATGGTACACCTGGCTTGCCCTGCTTTTTTGCATATATATTTTTATTTTTTTTATCCCCGAAATTTTAGCATTCAGATTTCCAGATTCGCTCCTAAAATTCTGTATAAAAACGTATAAAGTTCTCAAATACATTTTTTGGCCAAGCGCAAAAATCAAATTGCTTTTGCAAAAATTATTATTAAGCATTCTGGGCTACGACAGCAGGCTGTCTTTTTTGCCAGAATCCATGCAAGTAGCCATAAACATCGAAGATTCTCCCTCTGCTTTAGAAGAGGAAGAAAAGCAGATGATTAGAAATATTTTTGATTTTGGAGACACACCCGTGCGGGAAATAATGACCCCTCGCGTTGAAATGCACGCCATAGACGTTCAAACTCCGCTGCCAGATGTTATAAAACTCCTGAACAGCGAAAGGTACAGCCGCTTGCCAGTGTATTCCGGTTCCATAGACAACATAATAGGCATTCTCTCCAACAGGGAATTTTTGGAGTGGTACACCGAGAGAGTGCACGAACCTTTTGATTTGGAAAAACTGGTGCGCCCTGCTATTTTTGTGCCAACAGGAAAAAAACTGGATTCACTTTTGCGCGAACTTAGGGAAAGCAACAACCATTTGGTTATAGTTGTTGATGAATACGGAGGCACCGCAGGACTGGCCACAATGGAAGATATTTTGGAAGAGATAGTGGGCGAAATAAATGATGAAGACGATTCGGAAGAAGACATGGGCTTTGTTAAATTGCCATCGGGGCAATATATGCTAGACCCTCTAATTACCCTTTCCGACTTGGAAGACCGCATGGGTATTCATTTTGACATAAAAGAAGACGAGCATATAGAAACCCTTTCTGGGCTTATACAACACACCTTGGGTTCCCTGCCAAAAACTGGAACCACAATTCAAATTCAAGGCTATACATTCAGGATAAAGAAAATGGATGGTACAAAAATGGAAGAAGTTATTTTGGAAACTGAGTTTAAGTAAAAATATCACTTCATTTTGTTAAAATTTTGTTAAGAATGACATTTTTCGCTTGAAAATGAGTTTTTTCCCATAAATAATATATATTAATGATAACACCTTAAATTGAGGAGGTTGCATGAAAAGGATGCCGGAAATTTTGTTATTTATTGTTTTTGCAATATGTACAATTTTTTTCGCTTGTTCAGGCGATAAAAACGAAGAAGGAAATGGCGATAATTCTAGCAGTTCCATAAATTCCAACTCCGGCAATGATAATGATTCAAGCAATTCCAATGACTCTAATGATTCCAGCAGTTCCAACGGTTCAGATAATTCCAGCAATTCCAATGACTCCGATAATTCCAGCAATTCTGGGGAGAATTCCAGTGATTCGAGAAACTCATCATCTAGCAGTTCTTCTGCTAATGGGGCAACAAACAATTCAAGCAGTTCACAAGGTCAAAATTCTTCCAACTCCTCTTCGTCTTCTTCCTCGAGAACCTCTTCTTCCAGCAGCAACACTCCTTCGGTAGATGATCCAGGTGCTAATTGCTCTTACCAGCCAATCTGGTGCGGCGGAATGTCTTTTAGCCAAGTGAAAACTGCGAATATGAACGAAACAGATGTAGGTGCCACAGACAAAGGCCAAGATCGTCCTAACTGCATATATGCAACAGTAATTACAGAAATAGGAAACGAAAGTGCTGGAATTTCCATAAATGGCAAACAATTTGCAAATGGTTCCGCTTCAAGATGTGGCGGAGGTGAATGGGGCGATGCAACTGCTTGCGCCACGAAATTTGCCAGCATAGCAAAAGTAGATGGCGGTTATTATATTTACGTTCCCGAATGGGCAGGGCAAAATTTCAAAACAACTGGAGGCACACCAGCTTGCGCCAATACTCCAATAAACCCGGCAAGTAGCTCTTCTACAGCTTATTCTTCCTCTGCCGCCAGTGGAAACACAGGCACTTGCGTAGAGCCAATGAAAGAACCGGTGCTTCCGCCTAACGGCACAAAATCTTGTATTAAAGTAGGCACTAAATGCTACACTTGCAATCCCGATCGTGGCAATGATTGTTCGCAAGGCTGGATTTGGCAAGGCGGCAATGTCAATGATCAGTATTGGTATAAAGAAGTTTCTTGCTCGGAATCCGGAAGCGGCAATCCCACATATAATTTAACTTGCGCTGGTTTGGCTTCAACAGGAATTGCGGGAAATGCAATCACACAGCCCACTGTAAAATGCAATGGCGATAACGCCACTGCTACCTTTGCAAGTGCACCTACTTGGAATAATCCCACAACAGGTACTTACAATGTAAGCGCAACCGCAAATTGCGGCGGAAACAAAACCGTTAGCTGCGGCACAATAGTAATTAGCGCAGCCCCTTCAACCGACCAGCTCACTTGCACAGGTCTTGCTCAAACAGGGATTGCAGGAAATGCAATCACACAACCAACAGTTAAATGCGGCAACACCACCATTTCCAACCCAATCTTTACAGGTGGGCCCACTTGGAATAATCCCACAGCAAACACTTATACCGTATCGGCAAACGCAACAGGGGCTTGCACGCAAGCCGCATCTTGCGGCACCATAAAAATTAGCCCCAAGCTGAGTTGCGGCAATCCATCTCCACAAACGGTAACCGCTGGTAATGCGGTAACCGCACCAACCGTGCAATGCGGCACCACTACCATTGCTACTGCAAATGTCTCTTGGAGTGGAGCTCCTGATTATTGGAGCGGTCCGGCTTCAGGTACCTATGACAAAATTAAAGCAACGGTAAATAGCGGAGATTGCAGCGGTCAAACCGCAACTTGCGGCACATTGACGGTTGGTAACAAACTCACATGCGGCAATATTGCGCAATCAATAACAACTGGGCAAACTCCAACCAAGCCCTCAGTGACTTGCGGTTCCACTGCGGTCACCAGTGGCATCACTTGGAACCCATCTTCTATCAACAGCGCTATAACTACAGCGCAAATAATTAGCAATATAACGGCAACGGCAAGTTGTGGCGGCAGCAATCAAACAGCTACTTGCACAGGTTCAATAACAGTTACCGCTCAACAAACCACTCCGAGTTCTTCAAGCGGTGGTGGTGGGGGCCCCAGTTACACCCCAACAACACCTGGAAACGAAACTGCAAAAACAACTCAGTATTGGGATGCTTGCAAACCGAGTTGCGGCTGGAGTGGCAAACCCGGCGTGCGAGCTAGTAGCTGTAATATAACAGGTGGCGGCAAAGCCAAGAACGATGAGAGAAGCGCATGCGACAATGGCGGAAATTCATTTACATGTATGGATCAAGCTCCTTGGAAAGTTGGCAATGTAAGCTTTGGTTATGCTGCGATTCCTATGGGCCAGTGCGGCGACTGCTATCAATTGGATTTCCCCAACGGGCATGTTATGGTTGTTATGAATAGCAATACTGGAAACTTGAACGAAGGTGCTAAATTTGACATTATGATTCCGGGTGGCGGTGCTGGCGATTTTGATGCTTTAACAAGACAAGTTCAAAATAGCGGAGTAAGCAATCCAGATATGGGTAGCCGTTATGGTGGATTTAGGCTCGCATGCAACAATTCGGCCAGTTGCGTAAAGCAAAAGTGCGATGCAACTTTCAAAAATCTTCCAGATTTGAGAGCTGGTTGCAATTGGTATGCAGACAATTTGGGCAATAACGCTCAAAGTTTTGATAATCCAACGGTTAAGTACAAGAAGGTCACTTGCCCATCAGAATTAACAAGTAAATACTAGGAGGTTATATGAAAAAAATGTCTGGAATTTTGTTTTTGTTCGTCTTTGCTATAGGCGCGGTTTTCTTCGCTTGCTCCTCTGGTAGTGGAGACTCTAAGTGTGATGAGAACTCTGAAAATTGTTCTCCAGAAAATTCAAGCAATTCCGGCGATTCTAACCGTTCCAGCAGTTCTGGAAATTCCGGCAACTCTGACCGTTCCAGCAGTTCTGTTAATCAGTCCAATAATGATTCCAGCGACTCTAGCGATCCTGATGAGGAATCCAGCGGTTCCAACAGACCTAGCAGTTCCAGCAGCCTTGGCAACTCTAATCCCGGCGCATCTTCATCTTCTACTACTGCTACTAACAGTTCTTCTTCTGCGAGAAGTAGTTCCTCAGCACTAAGCAGTTCTTCCGTATCCACAACACCTAGTTGTGCTTATCAAGCTTCGTGGTGCGGTGGCATTTCATTTAACGATATTATAAAAGATAGCCAGAATAATACGGCAGGCGATGGTCCAACTTGCATATTTGCAACAGCTATTTCAAAAATGGGAAATGAAAGCGGCGGCGGCGGTTTGAGAGTGAATGGAATAGAATTAAAAGGCAACAATAATAATGGAACTAATGGAAGATGTGGAAATCCAGAGTGGGGTCAAAAAGCTTGCGCACAAGCTATTGCAGATGCAAATGTACAAAAAGCAGACGGTGGGTATTATATATACGCCCCCAACTGGTGGGGTGATTTCACCACAACAGGAGGCACTCCAAATTGCAATGGCAACAATCCTAATCCAAACCCAAATCCCAATCCAAACCCCAATCCTGGAGTTTCTTCATCTTCAAGCGCAACATCTGGCGGAGGTACTTCTTCGGCAGGCAACAGCGGCAATCCCAGCTACACACCAACATCACCTGGAACCGAAACTTCAAAAGTAACTCATTATTGGGATGCCTGCAAACCAAGTTGCTCGTGGAGCTCCAATGCTGGTGGCAAGCCAGCCAATGCCTGCAACATAACAGGCAGCAACATTGGTCATAACGATGCCGACAGAAGCGCATGTGATGGTGCAAACGCATTTATGTGCATGAACAATGCTCCGTGGAAAGTGGGCAATGTAAGTTTTGGCTATGTAGCTGGCAATATTGGCAAGTGCGGCGACTGCTATCAATTCGATTTCCCCAATGGGCAGGTTATGGTTGTTATGGCAAACAATCATGGAGCCATACACGATGGAGCTAAATTTGACCTTATGATTCCGGGTGGCGGCGTTGGAGATTTTAACGCTTTAACAAGGCAGGTTCAGCAGAGTGGCGTAAGCAACCCAGATATGGGTGTTCAATATGGCGGATTTAGAGGCAAATGCGGCTGGACTCATAGTACAGCCAACGTTAATTGCGTAGAGAAGATGTGCAATGATGTTTTCAAAAATCTTCCAGATTTGAGAGCTGGATGCCTTTGGTATGTGGAAACTTTGGGGAGAGCGCCAGGTTCAAATAATGCAAGCTGGGACAACCCGACTGTTAAATACAAGCTGGTCACTTGCCCATCAGAATTAACAAGTAGATATTAATGAGCAAATTTCGCCCGTGCATAGACCTGCACAATGGCAAAGTAAAACAGATAGTTGGTTCCTCGCTTTCGCAAAACGAAAGCGAGCTTAAAACCAATTTCATTTCCCCAAAACCCGCAGAATGGTACGCCAAGCTCTACAAAAAAGACGGCTTGAAAGGCGGGCACATAATAATGCTTGGGAATGGCAACGAAGAAGCCGCTGCAAGAGCCTTGAAAGCCTACCCAAACGGAATGCAAATAGGCGGCGGAATAAATGATGAAAATGCAGAGAAATACTTGGAAGCTGGAGCAGCAGCCGTTATAGTCACCAGCTATATATTCCCAAACGGGAAATTCTCCTTTGAAAACCTAAAAACCATATCCAGCAAAATTGGCAAAGAACATCTAGTTGTGGATTTGAGTTGCTATGGAATGATAGTTGCCATAAATCGCTGGCAAACCCTAACCGATTTTCACATAACCAAAGAAAATTTGGAAATGATTTCTGAACACTGCTGTGAATTTCTGGTACACGCCGCAGGCGTTGAGGGCAAGCAGCAAGGCATGGATTTAGAATTGATTAAATTTCTGGGTGCAAACTCCCCCATTCCCGCAACTTATGCGGGTGGGGCAAATAGCCTAAAAGATTTTGAGACTTGCGATGAGTTGTCAAATGGGAGGGTGGATTTGACCATAGGGAGTGCGTTGGACATTTTTGGGGGGAGTGTGCCTTATGAGGGGTGCAAGAAATATAAATAATTTACTATATTCTCCCTAGTATCTCTATAAAAGAGGATTTATGAGCCAAGAAAAATTGTTCGCAGAATTCCCTGATATTACCACAGAGGAATGGGAAGCCACCATCAATGCAGACCTTAAAGGCGCAGATTACGAAAAAAAATTGATATGGAAAACGTTGGAAGGCATTGCCGTTAAGCCATATTACCGTAAGTCCGATACAGACGGCATATCCTGGCTTTTGAATAACCTCCCCGGCGAGTTCCCCTTTGCCAGAGGCACAAAAAAAACCGACAATAACTGGGAAATAAGAGAAGATATTTACGAACAAGACGTAGCTGCCGCAAACTCAGCCGCTAAACACGCTTTGGAGCGCGGTGCAGATGCCATCTCCTTTAAAAGCAGAATTTGCACAAGATGCGGGGTTCTCAGGGGGCAAAACGTTCAAAGCCAAGAAGATTTCAACGCCCTTTTGAACGGCATAGATTTAAGCAAAATTCCTGTTTATTTCAATTTTGGCACAAGAGCATTGCAAGCTCTTGAAATGCTCTCAAAATGCTCAAAATCCGCAAAAGGCGGCATAATTTACGACCCTCTGGCAGAACTGGCTCAAAGAGGCAAAATAGACATTGCAAAAGATTCCATATTGAAAGAGGCGGCAAAAGCGGCTGCATTCGCTGTTAAAAACCTCCCTGGCGTGAATGCCATAACCGTTCAAACTAACCATTTTCACAATGCTGGAGCAAATATAATTCAAGAACTCAGCATAGCCTTGAGTGCAGGCTTGGAATATATGAACGCCCTGACAGACGAAGGTCTCACCGCAGAGCAGGCAGCTAGCCAAATAACATTCAGCATCAGCGTTGGCTCAAGATATTTCCTTGAAATCGCAAAAATCCGCGCACTGCGCATTTTATGGGCAAACATACTCAAAAAATATGGAGTAACCGGAACCGCAAAAATCCACGCAAACACATCTATGTGGAACTCCACAGTCTTTGACCCAAATGTAAATATGCTCCGCGTAACAACCGAGGCAATGAGTGCCGCCATAGCAGGCGCAGATTCCATAACCGTTATCCCCTACGATGCCGCATTCAAAACACCAGACGAATTCAGTTGCCGCATCGCTCGCAATGTTCAGCTTTTACTCAAAAACGAAAGCCGCTTCAACAAAATAATAGACCCAGCCGCTGGTTCTTATTACGTAGAAAGCCTAACCGACCAAATTGCCTCCAAATCTTTGGATGCATTCAAAAAAATTGAAAGTCAGGGCGGCTTGCTTGCAGCTCTTTTAAGCGGTTCCGTTCAAAAAGAACTCGCAGAAACTCAAAAGCAAAAAGAAAAATTGATAATGCAGCGCAGAGAAGTGTTTGTCGGCACAAACCAATACCCGAATTTGCTTGAGAAAATGAGCGATAAAATTAAAAAGGACGATGGCTCTCCGATAAAAAATCAAGACCTTGCAAAAACAAGCGGCGAAGAAACCACAGTTGAAAAATTGAACATCCGGCGCGGTGCCGAAGTTTTTGAAACGCTTCGCTTGCAAACAGAGGAATATGCCAAAAAAACTGGAAGTGCGCCAAAGGTATTCTTGTGGACAGCCGGCGACTTGGCAATGCGGCTCGCTCGCGCAACTTTCATCAAAAACTTCTTTGGTTGCGCAGGCTACACCGTTATAGATACCAACGGGATTCCTGGTGCCCAAGAAGGCATTGAGCTTGTTAAAAAGAATACTCCTCAAATTGTTGCTCTCTGCTCCAAAGACGATGAATATTTGGGACTGGCAAAAGAGATTTTCCCTGCGCTTGAAAAGGAATTTCCAAACATAATTCGCATAGTCGCAGGCAACCCAAAAGATGCAGAAGATTTGAAAGCTGCGGGAGCACAAGACTTCATTCACATTTTAACAAATGCCATTGATTCTTTGAGTTCTTATCAAAAGAAACTGGGCGTTGCTTAAAGGTTGCTGATGCTTGAAATAATAAAAGAATTTTTTATAAAACATTCTTTAAAATTTTTATCCGTGTCATGCGGGTTTATAATTTGGTTTGGAGTGGTTTCAAAAGAAGATGCAAAAGCCGAAATTGAATTGCCCGTTAGAATTATAAATCTCCAAGACAATATGGCTCTTGTTTATCCCTTGCTTCCAACCATATCTGCGCAACTAGAAGGAAAGGCAATAAGCCTAATTCACTTAAAGCTAAATCGCTCTGCGAGAATTGATATTGATTTAAAAAATATGCCGCTCGGATATTCCAGAATATCTGGCGAAAGAATAAACTTTGTTTCTCCCAGCATACCAAACATTAAAATGCAACGCATTAAACAAACAAATTCCTTGAGTGTTGAATTAGACACAAGAATTGAACAAAAAGTACCCGTGCAATCCAGAGTTCACACACACGCCGCGCCTGGCTTCACTTTTTTGAATATGCCAGAAATTGTGCCAGATTCCGTTTATATTTCTGGAGCAAGAAGCACCGTGGCAAAAATAACTTACATTCCAACCGAAGAAACTTCAATAACAGACTTAAAATGGAATAATTCGTTGCCAATAAAGCTGGATTTGTCTTCGCTCCGTTCCATAGTGGATATAGCAGATTCAACCGTGTTTTTGCAAGTTCAAATTGAGCCTTTAGATCACAAAATATTTTATGATATTCCAGTGCGCTTAATAGGCAGTTTTGAACGAGGGATTTATTCGCTTTCTCCCCCAAAAGCCAATGTTGAAATTTCAGGGGGAAAAGATTTGCTCTCTAAAATAGAAGCTCAAGATATAAATCTCTATATTGAATTCTCAAGATTTTCCATTGAAAATGAAGATGAACTTAGCCCAACGGTGCATATTTCACACACTGTTACCAATTGGCAAATTCTTCCCGAAAAATTTCGCCTTGTAGAAAATAAACCAAAATGATTTGGCTTGGAATTGAAAGCAGTTGCGATGACACTGCCTGCGCTATTTTGCGAGAAAACAAAGAATCAATTGAAATACTATCCAACTGCCTTTACAGCCAGATAGATGAACACAAAGCCTGGGGCGGAGTTGTGCCAGAACTAGCTTCCAGAGCGCACTTGGAAAAAATTGTCCCCGTGCTTGAACAGGCTCTTGAGCAGGCAAAAACAAGCATTGAAGAAATAGAAAAAATAGCTTTCACCGCTTGCCCTGGTTTAATGGGTTCGCTATTGGTTGGCGCAAATTTTGCGCAAGGATTAGCAAAAGATTTAGGCATAGAATGTTATGGAATAAACCATTTAGAGGGGCATATATGTTCTGCGTTGCTGGATAAGGGAGATCTGTTAGCGGATAAATGTTTTATAGCATTGATAGTCTCTGGTGGGCACACAGAATTGGTTTTGCTAAAACCCAGATTTGAATACACTTCCATTGGCAAAACAAGAGATGATGCGGCAGGCGAGGCTTTTGACAAGAGCGGAAAATTGCTCGGTCTTGGCTACCCTGCTGGCGCAGAAATAAGCAGACTTGCAAAAAATGGCAATAAGAATTTTTTCGAATTCCCCAGAGCTTTGAACGATGCTGCTTCCTTTGATTTTTCATTTAGCGGCTTAAAAACTGCAGTTAGCCGTTATGTTCAAACAAAAGGCAAAGAGTTTGTGGAAGAGAACATTGCAAATATTTGCGCAAGCCTTCAAGAGGCAATAGCGGATATTTTGTCTTTGAAAGCGATAAATGCTGCTAAGAAAAACAACGTAGAAAATCTCATTTTATGCGGCGGAGTGAGCGCAAACAGCAGGCTTAGGGAACTTTTAGAAGAACGGTCATCAAAAAATGGGATAAATTTAATTTGCCCTCCGCCAGATTTATGCACAGATAATGGAGCGATGATTGCTGCTGCTGCTATTTTTAGGAAGCGAGTTGGGATGCTTGTGGGGAATGGGGTGGTTAAGGCTTGGAATGAGTTGTTTTAGTGTACCCCATCCTCAATCTTCTCAAATTTTTTATCATTATACCAATTCTGGATTTTTTGCAATGTCTCTGGCGAAAAATTTGGTTCGTTGTTTAAAATTCTGTTTGCGGTATTTATAATTTTCTCAATTAGTTGCTGGTCTTGAATCCAGTCAAATTGACGCAAAATCCATGAACCACTTTGATCTGAACCTTCCAAATTCCCTGCTCCCCTGTTTTGCAAATCCAGTTCAGCAATTTCAAAACCATCATTTGTCTTTGAAAAAGACAATAATCTTTTATAAGCCTCACTGTTATTATCTTCTTCGCACAGCAAAATGCAAAAGGCTTTTATATTTCCGCGCCCTATTCTTCCACGTAACTGATGCAATTGGGCAAGCCCAAAACTCTCTGGCTTGTCTATTACCATTAAATTTGCCTCTGGAACATTTACGCCAACTTCTACCACCGTTGTGCAAACTAGCAGGGAAATTTCGCCTCTTGCAAAAGCATTTAAATTCGCTGTGCGTTCTGCTTCGGGCATTTGCCCGTGAACAACGGCTATTTTCCAATCATTCTTAAATTTTTTCAATTCGTCATAAATATTGGCAACGCAAGCCGCTTCCCCAAATTCATCTTCTTGAACCCTGCTCACAACCCAATAGCAGCGATTATCAACAAAGGATTTTTTGTAAAGATAATCTTTCATTCCCTCGCGGCTGCTTCTACCTTTCAATTCCGTTGAAAC
>Ga0268262_10003522_pt1 | contig 16872 bp, 10 predicted proteins | sample TergutNc150P3_FD_190354 | JGI IMG/M metagenome (GOLD analysis project Ga0268262, IMG submission 190354) | Nasutitermes corniger P3 segment gut microbial community from laboratory colony in Florida, USA - Nc150 P3 (SPAdes) (version 2) | ecosystem: Host-associated > Arthropoda: Insects >... | reverse complement strand
GGGAGCCACGAGAGCAACCCGCGCAAAGCCTTTTTGGCCCTGCTCGACCGCTTTGACGTCGGTTCGTACGGCTGCGGCATGTTCACGGGGCGCAAGTTCCGCAGTCTCGTGAACGCCCGCTCCATAACCGAGCCGGAGAGCGTCGAGTACGCCCTGCGCCTACTCAGGGAGACCGGGAAGTATACCTCCGGCAAGCCGGGGGCGGTGGCGAGCCTCGGATCGGAGAACTTCATAGTCTACGCTTTGGGCGGCGACGGGATGATCAGCACCGTCGAGACGGGGAACAAGTGCGCCAGCGGCACGGGGGAGTTCTTCCTGCAGCAGCTGCGGCGGATGAACGTGGACGTCAAGGAGGCCGTGGAGCTCGCCGCGAACTCGGAGGAGTTCAAGGTCTCCGGGCGCTGTTCGGTCTTCTGCAAGAGCGACTGCACCCACGCCCTCAACAAGAACATCCCCATAGGGCGGGTGAGCGCGGGGCTGTGCAGGATGATGGCCGAGAAGATTCTGGATCTGCTCGAAAAGGTGCCGAACAAGAGGATCATCGCCACAGGCGGGGTCACGCATAACGCCGTTATAATGGATATGCTTAGGCCCCACGTGGAGGAGCTGTACATCCCGGAGTTCGCCGACTGCTTTGAGGCGGTCGGCGCGGCCTTCTACGCGCTTGTCAACAAAACGCCGCTCGGATTAGACAAGGAGCGTATATTCGTGGACGGCGGGACGTCGTTCTCCCAGCTTCCGCCTATAGAGATGGGGAAGCCGCTGGTGCGGTTCGAGGACATCGAGATGCAGAAGGCCGATCCGGGGGACGAGCTGATACTGGGGCTTGACGTGGGGTCTACCACCACGAAGGCCGTGGCGTTGCGCACGAAGGACGACGCGATGGTCGCCTCCATATATCTGAGGACGAACGGAAACCCCGTGCAGGCCTCCCGCGAGTGCTACGCGGCTCTGCTGGAGCAGATCACGGTTCCGGTCAATATAATAGGGCTGGGCACCACGGGTTCCGGCCGCCAGATAGCGGGTCTGCACGGCGGCACCGACGGCGTCATAAACGAGATCATAGCCCACGCCGCCGCCGCCGCCCACTTCGACAAAGAGGTGGACACCATCTTCGAGATAGGCGGTCAGGACGCGAAGTACACCTATCTGACCAACGCCGTCGCCTCCGACTACGCGATGAACGAGGCTTGCAGCGCGGGCACCGGCTCGTTTTTGGAAGAGTCGGCGGGAGAGACCCTCGGCATCAATTATAAGGAGATAGAGGGCATAGCGATAAAGAGCAAGCGTCCGCCCAACTTCAACGACCAGTGCGCCGCCTTCATCAGCTCCGACATCCGAACCGCCTCCCACGAGGGCGTGGCCAAAGAGGACATCGTCGCCGGGCTCGTGTACTCCGTGTGCATGAACTACGTCAACCGCGTGAAGGGCCAGCGCAGCGCGGGCAATAAGATATTTATGCAGGGGGGCGTGTGCTACAACAAGGCCGTGCCGTTAGCGATGGCGAATTTGATTGGCAAGGAGATAGTCGTCCCGCCGCATCCGGGGCTTATGGGGGCGTACGGGGTGGCTCTCGAAGTAAAGGACAGGATAGAGAAAAAGCTGCTGCAACCGTCGTCGTTTGATTTAAAGGCGCTCGCGGAGAGGGAGGTGCTCTACGGGAAGCGTTTCGTTTGCGCGGGAGGGACGGAGCATTGCGACCGCAAGTGCGAGATCAACATGATGATTATCGACGATAAGAAATTCCCGTTCGGCGGGGCCTGCAACAAGTATTACAACATGATCCACCACGTGCAGTTTGAAAAGGGAGTATATGACAACGCGGCGGTTCGTCAGCGTTTGGTGTTCAACGATTTCGCGGCGGTGCCGGCGGATGAGGCTGTGAGGAACGGTGTTGATCGGTCAAAAGATCCTGGATTGCTTCGTCGCTTCGCTCCTCGCAATGACGGTCATTGCGAGCGAAGCGAAGCAACTTGTTTATCTCGCCGTGAGGCAATCCAGAACATTCCCGCAGACAAAAAGACGAAGCGCGTCGGCATAAATAGGGCGTTCTTGACAAACACGTTTTATCCTTTATACTCGACATTCTTCAAATCATTAGGTCTCGAAGTCGTCCTATCGCCCGATGTTAGCGCAGACGGGATCAAACGCAAACGCTCCTCTTTCTGTTACCCGGGCGAGATTGCCCACGGAGCTTTGCACAGTCTGCTCCTTACCGAGCCTGATTACGTCTTCCTCCCCAAACTCGTTGAACTTTACGTTGAGGGAATGCCCGACCGCCGCAAAGAGCATCAATGCACCTGCCTCCTTCTCCAATGCGAGCCCTATTACCTTAAAAGCGCGTTTAAGGATTTATTGCAAAAGACGAAGCTCGTCTCCCCTGTTATAGATTTCTCAAAGGGTTACGAAAGCATGAACGAGACTTTCGCCGACATTGCGGAGGAATGCGGATGCGGTCGGCGCGAGGGGATAGAGGCCTACGCCGCCGCGCTAAAGGCGCAACGGGCGTTCTTCGCCGATTTGCGCAAACGCGGCGACGAGATACTCAAAGAGCTGGAGTCTGACCCGAAGCGCACCGCCGTCGTCCTCTTCGGCCGCCCGTACAACGCGTTCGCCGACGAGGGCAACCTCGGCATTCCGGGCAAGTTCGCCTCTCGCGGCGTTACGGTTATTCCTTGGGACATGCTTAGTTACAACGACGAGCCGTGTTCGATGGAGATGAATTGGGCGATGGGTCAGAATATTTTGCGGGCTGCTAATGTTGTCGGCCGCCATCCGCAGCTTTTCGGCGCGTACATCACCAATTTCAGCTGCGGCCCCGACTCGTTCCTTGTGGGTTATTTCCGCGACATAATGAAAGATAAACCGTCGCTCACTCTGGAGCTCGACAGCCACACCGCCGACGCGGGCGTGAACACCCGCATAGAGGCGTTTTTGGACATCGTCGCCCGATACAGGGCGCTCAGCATTTCGGCGGCCGCCGAGGCCCCGTTCCAAAAAGCGTTTATAGACTACTCCGGCAAAAAGCCTATGTTCGTGGCCTCCGACGGCACACGCGCTTCGCTGAAGGACAAAAGGGTGCATGTGCTCTTTCCGTCGATGGGTTCCCTGTCGAGCGAAATTTTCGCCGCCGCGTTCGGCGGGGCGGGGATCAACGCCTCGGCAATTCCCGTTTACGACACCGAAGTCCTCAAACTCGGAAAAGGGCACAGCTCATGCAAGGAGTGTCTGCCGCTCATCCTCACCATAGGCGGGCTGCTGCATTATTTGGAGTCGCGCAAAAATAAAGACGAATACCTGATGTACTTCATGCCCACGAGCGGGGGCAACTGCCGCCTCTCGCAGTACAACGTCTACATCCGCAGCGTTTTGGAAAAGAAGCGCGTGAAGGACGTGACGCTCCTGTCGTTGACGAATGAGAACGGATATGCCGGACTTGAAGTCAAAGACACGCTGAACGTGATGAAGGGCGCGATCATAGCCGATATCATGGAGGACATCAAAAACGCGCTGAGCGTATTGGCGAAAGACAAGCGGTCGGCGATGAAAATTTTTGACGGGGAGTGGGAGCGGATTTTGGCGCTGTTCCGCACGGGCAAGACCGCGCCGCTCTACAAATTGCTGGACGACGTGGCCGCGAAGCTCAAAGCGGTTCCCATAAAATATCCGTTGCGGGAGGCGAGGGTCATTTCGCTTCTCGGGGAAATTTTTGTCCGCAGAGACTACTTCGCAGCACAAGATTTGTTAGAGCGTCTTGAAAAACGCGAGATCATAGTGAAACGCGCCCCTCTCTTCGAGTGGCTCGAATACTGCGACTGGAACGTTGAGAACGGCATCTTCGAGGCCGACTTCGGCTTGATGGAAAAAGTCGAGTTCAGGATACGGCGGATTTTGCAGCTGCGCCTCGAAAAGAAGATAAAGAGCGTTCTCGCGAAATCGGGGCTTTACGCCTACGAGCTTACGGAGATGGACAAGATCATCAAATACGGGTGCGAGTTTTTCGATCCGCGCCTCACGGGGGAGGCGATTCTTGTGGCCGGAACGTTCTTCAAGGACATTCTGCACACCACCCACGGGACTATCCAGATAGGCCCTTTCGCCTGCATGCCCACGCGCGTCGTGGAGGCGGTGCTTACGGCGGAGGCTACGGTGGACAACAAAAAATCGCTTGACAAAAGGGTGCTGGGCAGCGATCACGCCGGCGACAACATAAGCACGCTGCCGTTTTTGTCGATAGAGAGCGACGGCAATCCGTTCCCGGCTATCTTGGAGTCTCGGATTGAGGCGTTTTGCTTGCAGGTTGAGAGACTGCATGAGCGGATGCTGCGGCGGTAGCGGAGCTGATGTACTTTTTAATCAGCTCCGCCGCGATGTAGCTTGAATGCACCGTCCAGTATTCGCCGTGCGTAGTCACCACGCCCACCGCGATGCGCTGTTTTTTGTTGTTCGGGTTTCTGGCGAACCCGACGAACCAATCCACGCGCCCAAGCTCCACTTGGTTGACCGACCCCGTCTTTCCGCCGAACTCGAAGGCGTTGTACCGGGGCGATTCGCGCAGCTGCCTGAACGAGTTGCGGGCGGTGCCGTAGCGCGTCACTTTCGTCATCAATCCCCTGAGCTCTGCGGCCGTTTGATCTTTCACGGCGCGCCGCCACACCTTCGGCCGCCTGACGTAGATGCAGGAGTCCCCGCGCGTCGAGCGGACGGTGTCTATGACCGTCGGCTCGAAGATCACACCGCTCTCGCACACCGCTCCGGCTATAAGCGCGCCGAAGAGCGGGGTTATGGTGGTTTTGCGGTTGAAGCCGGAGGCGAACTCCGCCACGGAGAACCCGGTGTCCGGCGCGAACATTTCGCTTTTGTCAACGTCGTACTCGAACGGTATCGGTTCGTTGAACCCGAAGCGCCGCCCGTATTCGGTCACGATGTCTTTGTTTATGTTGAAGAGCGCGATGCGGGCGAAGACCGGGTTTACGGAGTAGGCGTATGCGTCCTCCAACGTGATGTCGCGCGAGACTTTAAGGTCTTTTTTCAGTTGCGTGTTGTAGAGCGTGTGGTTGCGGCCGAAGTGCTCTATGGTGGTTTTGCCGTGCATTCCGCCTCTCTCTATTCCTGCGGCGGCTACGATTGTTTTAAACACGGAGGCCGCCGGGAAACAGTTCCGCAGGTACAGCTCTTTGCCGTCCATCTCCGTTCCGTCTCCGGCGTAGGAGGCGAGCGCCAGCACGCGCCCGGTTGACGGATCGACGGCGGCCGCCGCCGCGTAACGAGGTTTGTATTGGCGGAACATGCTTGACGCGTACTTCTGCAAGGCCGTATCGACGCTCAGGATGACCGACAGCGTGTCGCCGTCGTCCTTGCTTTTGCCCAAACCGAAAAAGCTTTTGTCGGCGGGAATGACGATTTGGCGGCGCGACGCTTTTACGTCTATCTTGTACTCCTTAACCAACCGGCGCAGCTCGGCGAAAGTTATCTTGTTGTCGGGAACGGATTTTTTGCTCTCTTTGGGATTGACGGCGTCGGCGTTGTTATCGGCGGTCTGCTTTTTTTTGCCGATCTTGCCCTTATCTTTTGCATTGACATTATTCGCGGCGTTAGCATCGGCGGCGTTATTGTTACGTTTATCCTTACTAATACGATTGACGGTGTCAACGGTATCGACGGCGTTGTTAACAGCTTCCGCCTTTTTCCCCCCGATGCAAGGCCCGGCGAGCTTGACCGCCGCTATTGTCAATACGATCGCGGCCAGCAAAATGCGAATCCTACCTTTTTCGGGGATTTTGAAGTTCCGCTGACCGGGGCGGCTCTTCGCCGGCCCGCGCTGTTTCGGCAGACTTACGTAGTCGTTCAAGGCTTCAGAACCTCACCGCCGCGTGGAGCCGCCAATGGTCATCGGAGACTAACTTTTTGGCTCCCGTTTTGTCCGCCTCTTCCTTCCAACCGTAGCGGTAGTCCCAAATAATCGTCAGTCCGGCGACGATCTCGACGCCGGCGCGATAGCCTAAGTACATGCCGGGAGAGGGGTCGAAGAACTCCGACGTTTTGATGTCGCCGTTTTTATCGTGATAAGAGGAACCGATGTCGGCGTTTCTCACGTAGGCTTCCGCGAGGTTGAGTTTGGGGATGAAGGCCAAAACCGTCTTCCCTACGCCCGCCCGCGCCTCGTAGTATCGGCTTGTCATGGACTTATCGTCATCTTTGTTCTTGCCGAACATGTGCTGGTACGCGCCGCCTAAATTTACCGCGCCGAATATATCCGCCCCTACGCGCCCGAAGACGCCGTTCAGCGAAACGTCGCTCAGCGATTCGTCCTTGCTTCTCAAAGAGTTGCGCGAATAGCGTTCTTCCAAATAATAGGCGTCGAAGTATTCGGGCATGAAGCGGCCTTCGACATAGCGGTATTCGATCTGGCCGTAGAGCATTTTCCACAGCCTTACCGCCGCGCCCGGCGCGCCTATGCTCCAACCGGAAACGTCGTCGGCGCGGAACGCCGACTGGCTGTAGATGTCAACCTCCAAAATATCCGTGGCGACGACCGGCAGGGTGAGGTCGAAACCGTACAAGGCGAAAGAACGCGTGTCTTTGCGCAAACTGTCCTCGGCGCGGGCGTTGGGACTCAAACTGTCGACAGACCACGTCCGCGCCGGCGCCTGCACGTTCGCGTCTACGGCGTACATGCCGCCTACCGACAACCCGTCGAGCAAAAAGAGTTCGCTCGTCTTCAACGGACGTACCGCCAACCGCGCCGCGTAGAGGCCGCCGCCGTCTCCCGCTTCCGCGAAATCGGATATAAGCGTCTGAACCGTCAAACCTATCGGGGTGACATCGTTCACATAAAGCTGCAAGCCCAGCAGCTTTTCGTCCGGGAAGCGGAGCATATTGGTGAACCCGTCCACAATCATGCCGTAACCCAGCGTAACGTTGTCTAACCCGCCGAATTTGACGAAGAGCGGTTCGTTCTCCTGCCCGTACCGCACGTAGCGTATTTTACGCAGAACGGCCTCCGCCGGATTGTTCTTGAAATCCCAGCTTTTGTCGGACAGCCGCCATTTGTCGTCTAAGAAGAGTTCGAAGTCGAGGAAGAAGCCGAATTTCCAAATCGCGAATTCGACGCCGAGATCGGCGCGCGACCATCTTTTGCCGTCGACCGTGACCATGCCGAGGCCCAGCTCGAATTTAGGCGCGGTGAACAGCGGAGTGTTGTCGACGGCGCCGCCTTTGCCGCTTTTGCCGTCGGCGCGTTCGACGCTCTCTTCGTTGGCCGCCGGTTGAACGCCTCCGTCGGAAATCTCCTCGCCGGAGGACGCGCCGCCGTCTTGAGCGGCGGCTTCGTTAGACGCTTCTTCCGATTGCGCGGACGCGCCGAAATCCGCCGCGCCGCCGCCGTCGTCTTGCGCCCATGCCGCGCATAAAACGGCGGATATGGATATGCACACGCATACGGCGGTTGCGCGGATCGGCCGCCGTTTGCGGTTGGAAGCGTCGTCGTTCATTGATACCTCCGTAGTATTATAATAAAGTCGAACGATAAAAACCTGCATCAACGCGCTTTACTTGCGCGACTTCACCGCCTGCGCCTCTTGGGTGTCCGGGCACCTCTGCAAGAGGTTGTTCCACACCATATCCATGCTCTTTTTCTTCTCCTGCTGCTCGTAGACCAAACCTAACTTGTAGAATACCGCGCACGACTTCGCGCCGTCCGGGTATTTCTTTATAAACTGCATATACTCCTTCTCGGCGGTCTCGTAATCCTTTTTGGCGAAGCGGGCTTCCGCTATCCAATACTCGGCGTCCGGCGTCTGCGACGCGTCGGGGAACTGCCTCACGAAGTCGGTGAATCCGCTCACCGCCAAATCGTAGCGTCCCGCGTTGAAGTCGCTCATGGCTATCTCGAAGAGCTTCTCAACCTGAACCTTGCGCTGGTTAGCCGCGTCCTCGTCGCTCGCCAGCTTTTGCTTAAGGCTGCTGCTAAGCTCCGAGGTCTTCTTATCCAAGCTCGATATGCGCGATTGGCTCTCGCTCAGGTTGCGCTCTATGGCGCTGACCTTGCGGTCGATCTCGTTGAAACGCACCAGCAAATCGGCGCGCATAAGACGCAACATTTCGCTGGCGGTCTTCTGCTCCTCCAGCATGACGCTCTGCTCTGCCAAGAGCCGCTTCTGCTCCTCAATGAGCTTGGTCTGAGCGGAAACCACGTCGGCTCGCAGCGTGTCGCGCACGGTATCCATCTCGAACTTGGTAGTATACCTTATCCTCGAACAGTTTGTCGCGGAGATGGAAATTAGCAGAACGGCGGCGGTTACGGCTATCGATTTTATCGCGCCCTTGATTGTTTGGGACATTTATTCCTCCTAAACGCTGTCAGTGTTTTAATCCTATAATCCTAATTCAGACATTTTTTCTAATCCTGCAAACCCTAATTCCCAATCTGCGCATATCACCAAAAGATTGACCATTTGGGCATCTTCATATCCCCCGTATTCGTAATCTTGCGCAGTCTCGTTCCGTCGTGCTTGACTATGTAGATGTCGCTCCGGCCGCCGTTGGTGTTTACGAAGGCTATTAAAGAGCCGTCGGGAGACCAGGTAGGGCTCTCGCTCGAACCGGGCAGGCTGGCCGCCATTTTAGCGTCGCTTCCGTCCGGGTTGACCGTCCAAATATTGAATTGGTAGTTTTCGCCGACCGACGCGTAGGCTATCTTGTCGCCCTTGGGCGACCACGCGGGGGCGTCGTTGTAGCGGCCCTCGAAGGTCACGCGGCGCTGGTTGGAGCCGGTCGCGTCCATTATGTATATCTGCGGGCCGCCCGCCCTGTCGGAGGTGAAGGCTATCTGGTAGCCGTTGGGCGACCAGCTGGGCGCGGTGTCTATGCCCTTCGAGAACGTCAGCTGCCGCCGCCGCGTTCCGTCCGCCGCGCATGTGTAGATGTTCAGGCTCCCCGACTGCGAGGAGGCGTACGCCACCGTGCCGTCTATGGGGGAGACGTCCGGCGACACCACCATCGCCTTGTCCTCTATGAATATCTTCGACGAACCGGCCGTTATAGACCCTTTGTATATGTCGGGCTTGCCCCGCGCGTAGGAGGTCCACAAAATCGTCGACTTGTCGGCGAACGTCGGGAAGATGTTTATGATATTGTCGTTCGTCAGCTTCGACCTGTTGTACCCGTCAAAGTCCATGATCGCTATGTTCTTGTTCATCCCCTCCGTCTTCACGTAGAGTATGCGGCTCTCGAAGATTCCCTTGTCGGCGAAGAGCAGTTCGACCATCTCGTTGGAGTACCTGTGAACCATGTTGCGCAACGCCTTGACGTCGCCCTTGTACCTCTTGCCTACCAAAAGCGAACGCGTCGCCACGTCGCGCAGGTTGCACTCGATCTGTACGATGTTTCCCTCAAGCGTATATTGGCCGTCCACGTAGATGCCTATCCCCCTGCTCGCGAAGAAGGCGCTGTCGAACGTCGGGTGCGTCACCACGCCGAACTTGCCGCAGATATCGAGGTTGTTCTCGAGTATGTCCCACGGAAAATTCTCCTTGAGCGTGTTGGCGTTGGTCGGTTTGAACTTGACCACGCCTATGGGGATGCTGTCGAAGCGGGTGGCGTAGCCCTCCAAATCGAATTTTTCCGCCGCGCGGACGGCGGTCGGCACGAGAATGAACATCCCGATCGCGAAAGCTAAAATTTTCTTCATACGTTAGCGCCTTCTACCTTCTGGTCGGACGAAGTGTAATGTTGATTTCTACTCTATCCCCCTCAAAACTCGGAGGCAATTTAGTGAACGGCGACGAACGCTCTACGGCGTCCCTTGCCAATTTATCGATCATATCGTTTCCGCTCTTACCCGTTACCGTAATGTTTTGCACGCTGCCGTCGCTGAGTATTACAAAAGAAACCACCGTGGCCAATCTCGTGTCTTCTATGCCCGGACGCCAATTCATCTCAATCTTGTTCTTTACCGCATTCAGGTACGGATTGAATTTGAAGTCCCCCGGCGCGCTGATCTGCGCCCGCGGCACCGGCAGCGCGTTTAACATCGCCATCAAGTCTGGATCGACCACCTCTTCCACCGGCTTAGAGACCGTCTCCTGCTTCGGTGTCGGCTTAGGCGGCTCCGGCGTGGGCGTCGGCGGCGTAGGTTTAGGAGTCGGCGGCTTAGGCGTCGGAGTCGGCGCGGGCGTCGGCTGCGGCGCGGGCGGCGGCGGCGTCGGCGTAGGCGGCGGCTCTACGGGCGTCGGCGGCGTCGGCACCTTAGGCTGCGGCGCGGGCGGCGTAGGCAAAGAGACCAATTCAAAGGTCTTTGGACGCTCAAACTTCTTCGGCCGCACAAAGAGTTTGCCCATCAGCGGCAGACCCACAAGCACTATCAAATGGAAAATAATGGAGATTACGAGCACCTTTCGGAAGCCCGTATCCCCGTATCCGGCGCGTTCGCCGTATGCCGTCCGCGTCCCGTCCATCAAAACTCGCTCTTCCCGTCCGGAGCCGTCGTGAGAAACCCGAGCTTCACGACGCCCGCGTTCTGCACCTCGGAGATCACCTTAACGAATAACCCGTAAGGCACCTTCTTGTCCGCGTTGACAAAGACCGGCACGTCGCTCCTGCCCGCGAAGACCTCGGAGAAACGCTTGCGGAACTCCAAAAGCGAAACCGGCTCTTGATCGACGTATATCTCGCCGAAGTCGTTTATCGTCACCTGTATCGACTCGTTCGACTCCACGTTCTCCGACTCCGTCTGCGGCAGATCGACCTGCACCCCCTGCGTCATCATGGGCGCGGTGATCATGAATATGATGAGCAGCGCGAAGACGACGTCTATCAGGTTGGTGAGGTTGAGGTCGCTTATCGCCTGCCGCTGGCGGTCTTTTCTTCTTTTCATCAGTAACCCCCGCCGATGGGCGACCTCGGCGGCGCGGCCGGGGCCGGCTGGGCCTCGGCGAAGAACGCGCTGAAAATCTCCCTGCGCAGGCGCACCACCAAAAGATCCTTGAACTCCTCCATGTCGTCCGCCGCCCGCTCCGCCTTATGGTTGCAGTAGTTGTAGAAGAACAGCGCCGGAATGGCCACGGCCAATCCCACGATAGTGGTGATCAAAGCCTCCGCGATGCCCGGCGCGACCACAGGCAGGCTGGCCGACCCCTGGCTGCCGATCTCGTAGAACGAGTTCATGATGCCCCACACCGTGCCCAAAAGACCCAGGAACGGCGCGACGCTGCTTATCATGGCCAAGAGGAAAACCCCGGCGTCGAACGGCGCGACTATGCCGGCCAGCGCGCTGTCTATGCGCTCCCGCGCCATCGTGAACTGGCTCTCCAAGAAAAACGACCAGTCGTTCACCCTCGTATGCGTCTTAACGTCGCCGATGATCCGGTTGTACTCGTCCGCGCCCACTTTGGCGAGCTGCCCCATGGGCGTGCGCACGTCGTCCATGCTCATGCGGTCTATCTCCGTGATATGCCGCACGTCGTGCTGGAACCGCTGGCGGAACCGCTTGCAGCTGCCGACCACCCGCTTCAGCGACACCACCCGCGCGAAGATCAGAGCCCAGCTCAAAAGCGAGAAGAACATCAGCAGGCCGACGATGACCTTGCCCATCATGCCCGACTTCATAATCATGTCAATCACAGGAATGTTCATACGATACTTGCCCTTTCTTTATTTTTTGCCGATTGCGGCTTCGACTTCGTTCAGCCGCCGAATACCCCCCGAAAAGGTCGCCGAGCGAAGTCGAAGCGACGCCGGAACATAGTAATATACATTATATAAATAATAAATATCACACGCGGAAAGCAAATTATTGTGATTTTAACCTGGGGGGCAGGTACGGGCCTGTTAGGAGATCGGCCCCGGACGGGCGGGGGGAGTCTGTTTCGAAGAGCACCGTAGTGTCTACGTTTCCGCGCGGGTAGAAGTCTCCGGCTAAAAGCATCCACTTGGGCGAAAGCAGCGTTTTCAGGGTGTTGAAGAGGTGGGCGGTCACAGTTTCGTGGAAGGTGCCCACCATTCTGAAGGCGTTCAGGTAGAGTTTCCACGATTTGAGTTCGAGGCACAGCTTGTCCGGCAGGTAGCATAGGAGTATGGACGCGAAGTCGGGGTAGCCGGTCTTGGGGCAGACGCAGGTGAACTCGGGAAAGACGATGCGGACGCAGCCGGCGTCCGCCGCCGCGTCGTACGGGCAGGGAAAGGTTTCGAGCGGCGGGAAGCCGCCGGACTTCAGGGCCTCTTCCAGCGGGGTTACGTTTTCGTAAAACATTTTTCGTCCTCGTTTATACCAAAAAAAGGGCGGGCATGTATGCCCGCCCCATTTGCGGATGTATTGTTAACCGCAAGACCGCGATCAGTAGTTGACCGCTTTCAGCACGAGAGGCGCGCCGCCTTTCTTGCCGTCCAATTTCAGGAACATGACGCTGCTGTTGACGTTGTTGAATTGCAGAGTCGTCACACCGCCCGCTATCCTGCCGCTCCTGACCGTCTTGCCGCGTACGTCTATGATCTTGTACGACGTGTAGCCGTGGTTCGCCGGAAGCTCCGCCCTAAAACCTTTCGCGTCGGCCCGCACCGCGATGTTCATGCGCGGCGCGGCTTCCGTAGACGCTCTGTACCTCACCGGCGTGGCCGACCCGGGTTCGCCGAGGAGCAGGAAGTAGTCTACGTTGACCGACCCCTGGAAGTTCAGCGTCACCGTGTTGCTGCCCGCGCTCAGCTGCACGTCGTTGGGAAGGCTGACTATTACGTAATCGTTCCAGCCGCCTGTGGCGGGCGCGCTTATCGTCCCCACGTTATTGCCGTTCACGGTAACCGTGAAATTGGTCTGTCCGGAGTTGGCGATTCTGAACTGCATGGTGTACACCCCGCTCCGCGCCACGGTTACGTTGTTGTAGGTCGTAGAGTTCCCGCCCTCAATGTAACCGATGCACATACCGCCGCCGGCGTCTTCGATATTGCCCTCCCTTATGTTGTTGCCGTTTTTGCTTGTGTAATCCTCCGCCTCGATCTTGGTCGTATCCGTCCTATTGCCGCCGCCGCTCGGAGGCGTCACCGCCGTGGAGGTGAAGTTGGCTACGATCAAAGCGTCCTGCGTCAGGGTGACCGTCGTCGTCGCGTTGTTCGCGTTGGCGATGGAGGCGTTGCCGTAGGAGACCGTCCAGCTTGTGAACTTGTAGTTTGCCGCCGGCGTGGCGACTATGTCGGCCGCCTTCCCCCCGTCCAACTTAACCGCGCCCGTGTAGTTTTGATTATTGACTTTGACCGTGCCGGCGTTGTTGTCCGGGAGACGGCTGACCGTCAGCGTATACTGCGTGGGAGCCGTGGGATTTTGCGTGAAATTGGCGGATATCGTGGCGTTCGAGCTGATCGAGACCGATGTGCTCGCGCTGTTCGCGTTATTTATCTGCGCCGTGCCGCTTGTCACCGTCCAATTGGTGAACGTGTACCCGCTCGCCGCCGCCGCCGATATGTTTACCGACGTGCCGCCCGTTACCGTAACCGACGCGGGATTGCTCTGGTTGTTGACGGTGACCGACCCGCCGGCCGCCGGGTTGCGGTTTACGGTCAGAGTGTAGTTGGTCTGGTTTTGCGTGAAATTGGCCCTCACCGTCACGTTCCCGTTCACCGTGATCTGCGTGGAGGCGCTATTGGCATTATTGATATTGCCGCTGCCGGAGGTGATCGTCCAATTGTTGAACGTATAGCCGGCCGCCGCGGTGGCCGATATATTGACCTGCGTCCCGGCGTTGATATTGCTTTGACTGCTCGCCGGATTGGTGGTTCCGCCGGCCGTCGGATTCCTGTCGACCGTCAGCGTGTACGTCGACGCGTTTTGCGTGAAGTTGGCCCTGACCGTTATGTTCCCGTTCACGGTGACGGACGCGCCGGTGGCGCTGTTCGCGTTGGTGATGTTGGCGGTGCCGCTGGTCACCGTCCAATTGCTGAACGTGTAGCCGGAGTTCACCGTGGTCGAAAGGTTGAGCGATTTTCCGGATTCAACCGATTGGGTGCTCGCCGGAGTGGTGGTGCCCGCGCCGTCGTGGCTCTTGGTTACGGTCACCGTGTACATGGTGGGCGTAGGCGTGGGATTGCCGCCGCCCGGGTTGCCGCCGTTGGGCGGGTTTCCTGTGGCCGCGTTCTTCCATCGGTTGACCAGCGCGTCGGGGCAGTTGACGCTTTTGGCGTTATACTGCGGGTTTCCTATCGCCCCCATCCACTCGGCGTAAAAATAGCAGCCCGATTTGAGCCACTCTTGACCCGATTTGCCGAACACATTGTCGCACTTTCCTTTCAGGCACGTAGGATTGCCCTGGCAACCGGCGCTCAAAAGACCGCCGTACCGCTCGCCGAGCGCGGAAGAACTGACGCCTATCTGACTTGAAAAGCTGTCAAACTGCCCCACGCCGCCGCCCGGAACCAAAAAGTCCAGCTGGTTGCCCTGCACGTCGTCGCCTATATTGCTTATCATCACTATCAGCTTCTTATTTCTAAGAACCGACGCGTCGCCGTTGCCCGCATGCTCGGTTGTGCCCTTGAACGTGAGCTCCCAGCATGTGCCGCACTGGTTGTCCCTATGCGCGGCCGCGTAACCGTAAGCCGTGGTGTTGTCCACAGCCCAGGGAGACATGTCCCAGCAGGTATAGGAGTTGCCGCCGTCGCACGAGCTCCTGTTGCCGTCGCTCGTATTCATCTTATTGTTGCTCTTGTCGCACTCCTTGCACTGCCCCGCGCCGTTGTACTGCTTCCCGCTCCAAGAACAGCTCGGCTTGCACCCGTCCCAATACCGAGACAACCACCCGTCGCCCGCCTGGGCGAACGCGCCGCCGGCAAAGGCGAAGAGCGCCGAAAACGCTACGGTTACGAAAAGGCTCTTTTTCATAGACCCCTCCTCTTTCCTCTCAAAACATCACATTTAAGGTAGTAGATAGTAGTTATATTCCAGTGAAACCCAATCAAACCCCGCCCCTCCCCCCCATAAACACCTGACAACCCCCCCGGTTTCCATAGGATTCGACCCGACAGCCCCCCAAAAAACAGCATATCTATTATAAGATACGAAAAAACCGCCCGATATGCAAGCTTTTTCTTGTAAAAAATATGTATACCCCCCCGTTCGCCCAAATATTATATTACTATACATAAACCCGCAGTCCGTTGAACCCGCCCCGTGGAAGGCCCTCCGAGCCCCCATCTCTCGTATCACTCTCGTCGTACCGCAGTACTCTCGTCGTACCTTTCTCGTTGTTTGTTTTGCCCTTGACTTTGTTTTTGACTTTGCGACGCGAAGCGGCGCATGTAGGGGGGTAATGGCATAGCGGTAGGCACCGCGCCGACGTTTTTGACGTTGCGACGCAAAGCGGCGCATGTTTTAAGAAGTCCCTCCCCCCTATCTTTGGGGGGAGGGATTGAAGGTGGAGGGGGCTAATGTAGCGGGGCGTTGCGGGGTGTCCCCGCAGGGTGGGTAGCGGAATAAAAAACGGGCGAAGCCCGTTTTTTATGTAGCGAGGGAGGGCGCAGCCCTCCCCTTAGTTGAATTTGACTTTAAATCTTTTAATCTTTTGACTTTAAAGAAAGGAACATCCCCAACCATGTTAGCCAAACTCCGCTCCATGGCCGTCCTAGGCATAGACGCCTTCGAAGTGACCATAGAAGCCGACGTCTACGAGATGATGCCCGGCTTCGCCATCGTCGGCCTGCCCGACGGCGCCGTCAAAGAGTCGCGGGAGCGGGTGCTCTCCGCAATCAAAAACTGCGGTTTCGAGTTCCCCGCCCGCAAAATCACCGTCAACATGGCCCCCGCCGACGTAAGGAAGGAGGGTTCGGCCTTCGACCTGCCCATCGCCGTGGGGACGCTCATCGCCTCGTCGCAGATATTCGCGGACTCCGCCGACGACTATATTATGGTAGGGGAGCTGTCTTTGGACGGCACGGTGAAGCGCGTCAAAGGGATGCTCTCCATGGCGGTCACCGCCCGCGAGATGGGGGTCAAGGGGCTGATCGTCCCCAAAGACAACGCACGGGAGGCCGGGGTCGCCGAGGGGGTGAACGTCTACCCCGTGGAGACGCTCGGCGACGCGGTAGACCTGCTGACGGGTCAGAAGGCCGTCGAACCGCACAAGACCGACCTGAACGAGCTCTTCAACAAATCGAGGGTCTACGGCGTGGACTTTAGGGACGTGAAGGGTCAGGAGCACATAAAGCGGGCGTTGTTGGTCGCCGCCGCCGGCGGGCACAACATCCTGATGGTCGGCCCGCCCGGATCCGGCAAGACCATGCTCGCCCGCCGTCTGCCGACGATACTGCCCGACCTGAGTTTGGACGAGGCGTTGGAGACGACGAAGATCCACTCGGTGGCCGGGACTTTGGAGCCCAGCGTCCCGCTTCTCGCCGTCCGCCCCTACCGCGCCCCGCACCACACGATAAGCGACGCGGGTCTGATAGGCGGCGGTTCGTACCCCCGACCCGGCGAGGTGAGTTTGAGCCACCACGGGGTGCTGTTTTTGGACGAACTCCCCGAATTCAACAAAAACGTCCTCGAAAACCTGCGCCAGCCTCTCGAAGACGGCAGGGTGACCATCTCCCGCGCCGCCGTGTCCCTGTCCTACCCCGCCCGCTTCATGCTCGCCGCCGCCCTGAATCCCTGCCCCTGCGGTTTCCTCACCGACAAACGCCATCAGTGCACCTGCAAAGAGGAGCAGATAAGAAAGTACATGGCCAAGATCTCCGGCCCCTTGTTCGACAGGATAGACATCCACACCGAAGTCCCCGCCCTGACCTACGAGGAGTTGGCCCGAAAGACCCCCGGCCGCGACTCCGCCTCCATGCGCGAGGAGGTGAAATCCGCCCGCGCCCTCCAGACAAAGCGTTTCGCCGCCCACAAAAACGTCT
>Ga0268262_10003521_pt1 | contig 16876 bp, 13 predicted proteins | sample TergutNc150P3_FD_190354 | JGI IMG/M metagenome (GOLD analysis project Ga0268262, IMG submission 190354) | Nasutitermes corniger P3 segment gut microbial community from laboratory colony in Florida, USA - Nc150 P3 (SPAdes) (version 2) | ecosystem: Host-associated > Arthropoda: Insects >... | reverse complement strand
CCAAATAAGTTTTTATATCACCATGCAACCCTACGAGAATGGTTCAAAACCATTTTATACCACTATGCGGCAATACGAAACTAATCCAAACCGCTTTTATGCCGCTATGTGGCCTTGCAAAAAGGCTCTAAATAGCGTTTTTCCCCATTTGCAACCCTGCGGGAACGCTTTAAAAGACATTTTTTACAGAAAATACGGAGAAAAAGTAGTGAAAATAGATAAAGCGTATCTTTACAATATGCGCAATGACGTACATTTCCAATTCCACACCGGATTTAAGTATCTGGTAGAGCGGCATGGTGCCGAATCATTAAAAATCAAGCCATTATTTGATACATATTTGTCACTTTACGAAAAGGAAGATATTGCTCTAAAAAAAGTGGTAAAAAGTGCAATAACCGCCAAAATTCAAGAGGCTGGCAAGGCAAGAAACGTAGTTTATGCAGGAATGGTAGGTACAATAGCCGCCGCCACAAAGCATTTCAACGATGATATCCGCAGGGCAGCAACCCAGCTAAAGATAATTTTTGATGCCTATGGCAATGTTGCCAGAAAGTCGCAGATGGAAGTGTCTGCTGTTATATACAACCTTTTACAAGAGTTGCAAGGTAAGTACGCCCCCGATGTAGAAACCGCTGGCATTGCCCAATGGGTTGCCGAGCTAGATATTCGCAACAAGGCATTTGATACGCTAGTTAAGGAGCGTTTTGACGAGGCGGCTGCGAAGCCAGATATTGTGCTTAGAGATGCAAGAAAAGAGCTAGATGCTGCTTATATTGCAATTTGCGAGCGTTTGAGCGCCCTGATTCTTATTGAGGGCGTTGCAGATTATGAAGTTTTTATTAAGGCTCTGAATGTTGGGATAGCTAAGTTTAACGCTTCTATTCATCATAAAGGTCCGAGGGTAAAAGAATTAGATCAGTCCACTAACAATCCACTAACCAAGGAGGTTCACTATGAACACACTCAAGCAGCAACAACCGACAACCCCAACCACGGAGGTTCAATATGAAACAATTTAAACTTTTTGCCATATTGCTTATGGCAATTTTAGCCACAGCAGCGTTTGCGGATCCCGCATTTACACAGATAGATCGCTTTGATAAAGGGTTGATTTATGGGATATCGAAAACGGATAGTTGGTATCTTATGGCATGGGATGGTGCTACTATTAGCAATGCTAAAGAAGGAGATAATTACACCCAATTGCTGAACCAATCTAATGTCTTAGAAATATTGGATATTAATGTTGATCCATCATCAGGTCCTTCTTGGAAAGGTGCTGGTGCTGGAATAGACTTTGTAAGCAATGCAGAGGGATTCGCGAATGGATATGGTTATGATTTGAGAGGATGTACCGATTTCGAATATGAATACAAAGGGAATGATCATAATATTTGTTTTCAAGTAAAGGGCAGTTCTTATCCAAACACCGGCAGCAGAGTCAATCAGAAAGATGAATATCAATATATGGATGCGTATTGTAGAAACATCTCATCTAATGCCACTGGTGTCACAAGTCTTACAGATAATTGGCATAAAGTTGCAATTACTCCAACTAGTCTTTATAAGAGCAGCACAGCGTTTAATATTGCAGATTTAGGTAAGGTGCTTCAGCTACAGTGGAGATTTGAGAACGCCGTCACCACACACGGCAATTTACAAGTAAAGAATTTAAAGTGCATCGGCAAAGGTATATTTATGGAACCTTCTGCCGAGCTTATTGGAAAGTATAAACAAACCCTAGGTTCTTTGAATGAAGTGGAAGGCTACGAAGGTTATTCATGGGATGGTGTTACAAGTGTTTCTTTGGATGGTCCTATCTGTGAAGAAAGAGCTACTCCCTGTGAAGGTGGTATCGCTTGGAATGCGGATAATAATGGGAATAAATTTTATTTCAAAAAGGTCTTCGCAACCTACAACGGAGATAGGGGAGCAGTCACAATAAGCGTTATACCGACAGATGCGGTTGCACCCACAGACTTAACCGCCAAATACGGGCAAACTCTGAGCGACGTCGCTCTTCCTGAAGACTGGGAGTGGTTAAATGGAACCACTCCGATACGTCCTTTTGTGCTTGGAGCAACAAATTACAAGGCAAAGTACATTGGAGACAATCCTCTTATTAATCCCACTCCTCTCGGCGGCATTGACGTGTCTGTGGATGTAGGCAAGGCAGATGGAGTATGGAAAGACAATATTATAAATATAATTTACTCTGAAGAGCTAAAGCTTTCTGGCTTAACTCTTGGCGACGGCTATACATTGACGGTAGTTGATGTAGATGTAGCTTTGTCTGCTGGAAACGAGCAAGAGTTCGCTGCAACCTACGAAAATCCAAACGGCTTCTACGAAATCGCAGAAGGCAAAATCGTGGTGAACGTAACAAAGGCACGGACAAATTTCGTTCCAATAGAGACTCAGTCAATAACTTACGAGCCAGATATTAAGCTTTCTAACGTAGCGTTGCCTAGTACGCTGTATTCATGGGATTCGCCTAATGCTACTTTGAATGTATCGTTGAGCGGCAAAGAATGGGATGTAACCTACACCAAAAACAACAACTATTTCCCTGTATCAGGCAAAGTCGTTGTGGTCGTTAATAAGAAAGCTGGAACATTCGGAACTCATGATGCGATAAACACAACCTACACAACAACGCTTAAGCTTTCTGACTTGGATCTGAAAACTTCCACTACAGGTTATGCTTGGGTTGAGCCAACTACCACTTTGGATGTATCAAAGAGCGGACAATCTTTTGCTGCAACCTTTACCGACCCAAGCGGCAACTACGAAGCCGCAGAAGGTACCATCGTTGTGAATGTGGCAAAGGCACGGGGAACATGGCAGGCTCATGCTGCGATAACCGAAACTTACACACCAACGCTTAAGCTTTCTGTCTTGGATCTGCATACAACCACTACAGGTTATGCTTGGGTTGAGCCAACTACCACTTTGGATGTATCAAAGAGCGGACAATCTTTTGCTGCAACCTATACCGACCCAAGCGGCAACTACGAAGCCGCAGAAGGTACCATCGTTGTGAATGTGAGAAAGGCAACAACAGATTTCGTTTCAACAGCTGTAACGGCAGTAAATTACGCAACAGGTCTTACGCTTAATGGCGTTGCGTTGCCCTCCTCTCAATATACATGGAAGACACCTGGTACGTCTTTGAACGCTGGAGCAGGTCAAACATTCCCAGCAATCTACACCAAAGATGCCAACTACGAACCCGTAGAAGGTACCCTCACGGTGACTGTGAATAAGGCAACTGGTTTAGCTTTAACCAATAGTACACCATATACCGTTTATGTTTCATCCAGAAACAACAACGTAAAAAACTTTGACCTAGAGCAAATACTCCTGAACAAACCCGACCACGGCGACTTGAACTATGCGGTTGAATTAGATGTAAGCCACGGTGATGTTTTAACCCTTGTACCTATGGTTGAAGGGAAGAACCTCGTTTATCAACGTGCTTCAACAGCAGCACCAGAAGGCAATGTTACTGGAGTTAAAATCGACATCACAAGCCAAAACTACAGCGAAACTGTAGTAGTGCGGATCAACTTTACAGCAACAGGCAAAGACGAAGTTACCATCGCAGGCTTAACAACTGTTGGCAATGTCAATTTTGATACCAATCCACAAAGAGGTGTAACTGGAAGCGTAAGAGCTACTAGCGAAGATAACGGCTTTACCGATATCGGTAGTCTCATATACATTTATAAGAACGCAGAAACAGGTGTGGAAAGCTCAGAGCCGCCAATAAATGTTGGTTCGTATGCGTTAATTGTATCTGTGCCTGAAAGCAACCCAGATTACTACGGCAGCAAAACCTATCCGTTTGTCATTAACAAGGCAAATAAAACATTCCCTGCACTTACCTTATCTCCAACTTACTCACCAAGTCTCACAGCTATTAGCTTGTTGACTCCGGAACTAGCTGCTGCTGGCTATGCATGGACAGGTACTACTGTTTTGAATGCAATAAATCACCAGATTGATGCAACCTTTACCGACCCAAGCGGCAACTACAATGTAGCAACCGGCAAAATAGCGGTGAATGTGGCAAAGGCAGATGTAGAGTTCGCTTCAATAGCAGCTTTGTCAAAAACTTATGAGCAAAATCTTAAGCTCAGTGGCATTGCACTGCCAGATGAATATACATGGAAGACACCTGGTACTTCTTTGAATGCTGGAAACGGTCAAACATTCACAGCAATCTACACCAAAAACGCCAACTACAACCCAGTAGAAGGTGATGTAACGGTGAACGTAGCAAAAGCAACCGTAGTCGCTTCTTTGACATGGCCAACAGCCGGAGCCGGCTATCTTGATATGCCGTTGTCAAAGTCCGTGTTGACAGGTGGTAATGGTTCTCAGTATGGTACTTATGCATGGGTTGATGGTACTACAGAACTTAACGCTGTGGGAACCGCATCGTATGCAGTGGTCTTTACACCTAAACCTGAGTATTCCGCAACTAACTACAACTGGCCCGTGTTAACTAGCAACGTATCAATCGTTGTGAAATCACTTCAACAGCAAGTCAATGATGTTGTTGCTGGCATAGATGCTGCTGTTGTCAATACTCCAGCAATCCCATTTGCAAAAACAGGCACAGCTCCAAACGAAAAGTATGAAGCGACCCTTGCAAGCCTTGGCAATGTTGGGAGTACCAAAGCAGCTTTGGATGCGTATGCAGCCAGCTTTATTGCCACTCTAACCTCAAAATTGACCGAAGCCCAACTGAACGCTCTAACACTCTCCGTTGCTGGCACAGGTGCTGTAGCAACTGACGAAGATGAAATAGAAGCGGACTTAGCTAAAACGGCGAACTATATTGCGGCCACTACAGGTGCCGCGGGAAGCTATACATTCTACGTTAAAGTAAAACGCAACCCGTATGCCTATGTTGGACCATTCGTAGTGACGATTCCAAAAGTTAGCGGAAGCAGCAGTTCTTACTCTGGTACCCCTGTTAGCGAATGGAATGGATGCACAAGCTATCCTTGCACAAGTACGCCACCAAAAGTAACGCCAATTCTCCCACCGAAAGTTGCAATCAGCAAAATCAGTGTGCGTGTAATGTCCAATGCAATAACGCTTGAAAATTTGCCAAGCAACGCAAAGGTTGAAGTATATAGTATGCAAGGCAAACGCATATATTCCTCCAATGCTATAAATTCTCAGGTTTTGAACATTCAAACTCAGGCAGGAATGTATGTAATAAAAGTCTCACTCGGTAGCGAAACAAAAGTAATGAGAGTATCTTTGAAGTAATCAAATAAACAAATCCTCTAAAGGCAGACATAAATTGTCTGCCTTTTTTTTTACTATATTGTGCAAAAAATGATTATCACTATTTTTGATTTGCTAGGTACCTTTGCTTTTGCCATAACCGGAGGGGTTAAGGCTACAAGGCATGGAATGGATTGGTTTGGTATAATTGTACTTTCAATTATCACAGGTACGGGTGGTGGTCTTATACGCGATGCCTTGCTCGGTAACCATCCTCCGCTAGCTCTTAATAAACCTGCCTATGCCATTCTTTGTATTTTGGCGGGAATCCTTGTTATAGTAGCTCAAAAGAAAGTAACCAAGTTTTGGGTTTTAGTTATGACAATAGATGCCATTGGGCTTGGTTTTTTTACTTATATAGGTGCAGCTATTGCAGAAAATGCAAGTGCAGGCGGGCTTGCCATAGTTAGTATTGCGCTGATAACAGCCGTTGGTGGTGGAATGCTCAGAGATATTCTCGCTGGTGAAATTCCGCAGGTATTGAAAAGCGATTTTTATGCAACCGCAGCACTTATAGGTGGTTTGTTCTTTTGGATTTTTGGATTGTTCACCTCTGAGTATCACGCTGTAAAAGTGGTTGGGACAATAGCCGTAACAATAATTCTGCGTTTATACGCAATGTATGCCAAATTGGGACTCCCAAAGGTATCTTAGATATTTTTATTAAACTTAATGTTTGGGTATTGGGTTTAGGGGTTGGGGTTTAGGCGTTTCTTAAAAAGGAATTAAATTAACAAATTCCCCGCTAAAATCGGGGAATTTTCACCCTTTCAATTCTTCAGCAGCCACAAAATTTAGATGCGTTTGCTCTAGTAATTTTGGTTGGTTAAATTTTTATATTCTAAAACTGAAATAAAATGTACTTTAACGGAGAGATTCACAAATGAGAAACATTCCCTCTAAAATCACGCTCACAGCAGGCTTTATGTTTGCTATGGCATTCACCTTTTCCTGCTCGCCAGACGGTTTTAAAACCGTGAAAATCGGTAATCAAGTCTGGATGGCTGAGAACTTGAATATAGATATTCAGGGTAGCAAATGCTACGAAAATAATCCTGAAAATTGCAAGAAATATGGTAGGCTCTACGATTATGGAATTGCACTTAAAGCCTGCCCTAAAGGCTGGCATTTGCCCAGCGATAAAGAATGGCAAATGCTTATAGATTTTGTAGGTGCGGATGGAGGAAAGAAGCTCAAGGCTAAGGAGGGCTGGGAGGAAGGCGGCAACGGCACGGATGAATACGGATTTTCGGCTCTGCCTGGCGGCGATGGCAGTTCCGATGGCAGTTCCGATGGCAGTTTCAACGCTGTCGGCAAGCTCGGCAATTGGTGGAGTGCTACGGAGAACGATGCTTCCGACGCTTACCGCCGGAGCATGTATTACAGCAGCGCGGATGTGGGTAGGTACAACTACGATAAGGCCAGCTTTTTTTCAGTGCGTTGCGTCCAGGACTAGCGCGTTGTGTTAGCTAAGCAAACACAATGCGCCGCCGCTAGCCGCAAGGCAAGCGGTGCAACCGAATGCTGTGGGCGTGGCAACTAAGCCGAAGATTTCTACGTTTTTCCCACCCCGCCCAAGCGGTGAATTTTAAAAATGCAAACTCTTATGGGACAACAATGCCATTTACTAAATTTTACTTATGGCAAAATATTTATGCGTTAATATAGACCACATTGCAACCATTAGGGAAGCTCGCAAGGTACGTGAGCCAGAACCTGTTGCTGCTGCTGTTATAGCCGAGCTTGCCGGTTGCAGGGGCATAACTGTGCATTTGAGAGGGGACCGCCGCCACATAAATGATGGCGATGTGCATTTGCTACGGCATACCGTTGTTGGCTCGCTGAATTTGGAAATGGCACCTACAGCAGAGATGGTGCAGTTTGCAAAAACCGTGCTTCCCAATATGGCTACTTTGGTTCCCGAAGGTCCCAACGAGCTTACCACTGAGGGTGGCTTAAATGTTGAATCCAAAATTTCTGAGATAACAAATGCAGTTCAGGCTTTGCGCAGTTCTGGCATACTTGTTAGCTTGTTCATAGACCCGGTAAAGGAGCAGGTGAAAGCAGCCCGCAAAGCGGGCGCAGATTATGTGGAACTACATACAGGTTCTTTTGCAGAGGCTTTTGAACGCCGCAACGAAAATGAAATAGAACTTGAAATTTCAAAATTGCAAGACCAAATTACCCTTGCTCTGAATTGCGGGCTAAAGGTTAATGCTGGGCATGGACTAAACTACCGCAATATAAAACGCATAGCAGGGCTTGGTGGAATAGAAGAATTCAATATTGGGCACAGCATTGTTGCTCGTGCGGCAATGGTTGGAATGGACAGGGCAGTGCGGGAAATGCTCGCTTTGATAGGTAGTTAACGGCGGCCTTTAACTGTATTTTGCACATTTTCCGATAGCAGTTTTTCGTAAATAAAACCGCAAAGTTTGGCTTGTCGTTCTTCGTTTAAATTGACAAATTGCGAACTGGCTTTGTAGTTTAAAATGGAAATTATCCTTATATCCACATATAAGTCCAAACTCTTTGCAACCAAAAGGCAATTCATCAAAACATCTCCAGCAGACATTTTTTGCACTACTTTTTCTGGAGACCAAGATATTTGCAAGCCTCCCATAGAGATATTGTTGATTCTAACGGGATATTTTTGCCCGTTTTTTGCAGTTATCAAAAGCTGGGCATTTTCGAAGTCTGGAATTTCAATGCGCACAAATTGCCGGTTATCATGGGTATCGCCAAAGGATTCTGCTACTGCTTCTATTTTATCTATGAATATTTGCTGGCTTGCGTTTTGCAAAATGAAATTTGAACAGCCTGCCTTTATAAGGTTCTCAATACATTCTTGAGTTGGTTGGTGCAAAATAACAACGGGTGTAATGGAGCGCATTTGTGCGTCTTGCCGCATGAATTTCAAAAAATCCGTAGTGGATGTGTCTTCTGGAGAATAGGAACATAAAAATATGGGATATTCGCCAGATGTCAAAGCGAGGTTAGCATAAGATATTGATTCCACAGCCTTAGGTACGAATTTTTGATACATGAGCAAACGAACATATTTTTCGATGTCTGCCGCATCGGTTGAATAAATGAGAATTTTAGAACCTATTGCCATAATTATATCACTTTGGGAATTGTGAAGTGGTGATTTTCTTCCTGTGGTGCATTCGCAAAGGCTTGTTCATAAGAGAGACCTGGGAATTCGGTATCTTCTCTTAGCGAAGATGCGGCTTCTGCTACCATAGGCTCAACATTTTTTAGATCCAACTCTTTTAGATTTTCCATAAGCTTTAGCATTTCCTGCAGCCTTTCCTCAGCCTGCACAGCTTCTGGCTCTGAGAGTGTTAACCTGGAGAGCATTGCCAGTTTGTTAATATCTATGGATTGGATCATGCCTGCAATATAGAAATTTCTACATTGCCTTTATGCTTTTTGCGTTTGCTGGCTCCGATGAATTTACCAAAGATAGCAGAATTGAAAAATTCTGGGCGGAATCTTTGGTAGGAGGCTCGCTACGCAAGGTCTTTTTTGCAACCGACAGCTCAAAGGAAGAAAGTTCCTTGGTTGCAAATGTGGCGCAGGCTTTAACTCCTTCTTTTTTTGAACCTGCCGCTAGTGTTTTAATTAAGTACACTGAATTTCTGTTTGCCGAAGAACAGCGCAGCCTCGCTAGTCTTTTAACTAATTTGTGCCAAGGCGGCTTTAAGGGAAATTTAGTCGTAGATTTCATTAAGCCCGACAAAAAAAGCGTTTTGTGGAAATTCCTTGAAAAACATAGTGTTGTGGAAAATTTCGAGCCTCCCAAATCTATTCAAAAATGGATAGTAACTATGGTTCAAAAAACTTTTAATAAAAATATAAATTCAGAAGCTGCTCTATACATTGCAGATGCCATAGGTACAGACACCAAGCGCATATATAACGAAATAAAAAAAATATTCTTATACGACAGCAATATAAAAGAAATAAGTATGCAGCATTGTCACTTGTTCATAAAACAAAACAGGGAAATTCAGCCTTACGAATTGCTGGATTCTTTTGGTTTTAAGAATTTACGGGCATTTTTGCCCAAAATTCGCAGAATTTTGTCGGAAGAAGGCAAAGATACTTTTATGCCTACGGTGAGTACTCTAAGGGGCCATTGCTTGAATCTATTGCATATTCAAGCTATGAAAGCTAAGAAAATTCCTGACCATGAGATAGCAGCCCGAATTTTACCGCCTCATAGGGTTTTTTCTTATAAAACAAACCGAATGCCCGAGCAAAGCTCTTGCTGGTTGTCCGGCAGTCTGCAAAAAACAATTTTGCGTTTAGATGAGATTTCTTATGGCAAAAAAGTAGGCTATTTCAGGGACCTGCCCTCATTTGAGCTTGCAATTTGTGAATTGCTGATATAAAAGTTTACTATATTTACTTGGCAATGGCAGCACGTAAAATTTGTCTTGGCGTGGAAACAAACCAAGATGGGCTAAAAATCGCTTTGGTTGAACCAGAGCGTAAGCATATTATTAGAATAGATGCTATTCCAACAAGCGGAAATTCAATAACCGATGTTTCAATTTATGCTTCTGTTTTAAATTCTTGGATGCGTAGCAACTTGCTTCCTAAAATAAATTCTATAGCTGTGACTTTTCCTGCTTGCAATGGCATAATGCGCCTTGTTTCCATTCCAAAAGAAATTGAAAATGTTTTTGACTATGTTAGTTGGGAATTTGCCTCTTCAATAAACTCCAATGCAGGCGATTACAAAATGGCCGTGGCTTTTTATCCAAATCCAAAAAAGCCTGAGTGTGCTATTACGGTTGCAATGCGAAAAAGGATTGTGGATTCTTTTCATTCCGCAGAGCTTGAAAGGAGCGGTTTAAGACCAACTTACCTTATGGCAGATGTTTGTGTTTTGCACAATCTTTTGGAGTGTTCCGATGGTTTGGGTAGCCAACCCAAATGCGTGTTGAAGGCAGATGAGAAGTTTATTTCGGCTTTTTGGAGCAAAGAAAGTGGTCCCGTTGCCATAAGACTTTTGCCCGGCGATTGTATTTCTCCAAATGCCGTTTTGGGAATTTTGCAAAGCGGTTTTGCAGAATTTCCCAAGGCAAAAAAAGTTGTTAGATTTTGCGGCGAGCTTTCTGCACGCCCCGATTTTTTGAGTGAACTTGTAACTTTAGGAGCTAATGCTGGCATAGAAATTCAACCCTGGAAACAGCTTTCAAAATTTTCTTTGGAAAAAAATGCTGATTTTTCAAAATTATCGCAATGCATGGGAGCCATTGGGGCAACCTTGGTTTGTGAATAGGAAACGGAGTTTTTAGATGATAAAATCAAACTTAATGTCTTCTCGTCCTGAAAAAGCCGCTCAGCCTGCTCCGCGTGCTGTTAAAGATAAAGACGTAAAGTCTAAAACCAAATCTTCGGAAAAAAAAAGCAGTTTTTTCGGTAGTTTGCTTTTTATGCTCTTTCTAATGTTAATAGCTTCAATAGTATATTTGGAAATTTTAGGAATACCGAGTTTTTTGCGTGGAGTTATACCTCCAGAAATTGTTGATTTTTTAGGATTAAGCGAAGAAACCGCTGCAACACAAGTATTGCGCCAAGCTGGTGCTCCACAATTAACAGCTCGTGGCACAAGGTTAGATGACCCAAGCATTCCGCTAGATGGTTCTGTTGAAGAAATTGTTAGAACCATGCGCCCAGATATTTATTTTAAAAACAAAACGCTTATAAACTACAAGGAACAAGCTTTGATAAATAGAATTCCTTATCAAAAGCAAGCATTTCACATTATGCTAGGCACCTTCTACAAAGCAACTCCAGATGGAGACGGAATAGGTTATTTAGACCTTGCTTATCAGGCTCCCAATTTTTATTTTGCCCGTGTTGTGGCAGTGGATGCTCGCACTCGCAATTTTTACAGAGACCAATTGAGAGCCAAAGTTGTGGACTTTATTGAAGCAGATTCTACAACCACCAAAGATGGGAGCATTGAATTCAGCGTATATGGAAATTTTAATCAACCCAGTTTCACAGAATTGAAATCCGGGCAATTGGTGCGGCCTTCAAAAATAAATTCCGAGTTAATGGCACTCCGCACCTTGGCAATTAATAATCAGGTGCGTTTAGCAGGGCTAGAAAAATTCACAGAAGACGAATTTCAAACACATCGCAGAATAGTAGTTAAAGCAACCACCGAAGCCGATTATCCTTCTCTTTTAAACTTCGCCGAAGCTCTGCAAAAATCCGATATTGCCTTTGGAGTACAGCAATTTGTTTCTAGGCCAATAGGTCCAGAAAAAATGCAATCCACTTTGGAATTTGTGTTGTATGCTTCGGTGAAATAATTGTCTGCACAAAAATTTCTATATTACCCACCAATGTTCAAACATTTTTTAACTATAGTCGCTTTGTCGGGAGTTTTTGTTTTTGCGCAAAACCCGCAATCCGTTAGGTTAAAGCAGGCTGGGGAGCTTGCAAGCCAAGGGAAATACAAAGAGGCTTTAGATGAATACAAAGCCGTGATTTCTATTGACAAAGGCAATGCAGAGGCATATTTGGGTGCGGGTGATGTGCGGCTTAAAATGAAGGATTATAAACTTGCTTTGGATAATTTTCAGCTTGCTCAGAAATACAACCCAAAATTGACCAAAGCCATAGAAGGGGAGGCAGAGGCTTATGAAGCTCTGTCTCAAAAAGAGAATGCTCTAGCTCGCTGGCGAATTTTGGCAGAGACCGGAAGCTCAGAGCAAAAAACAAAAGCCTTGACTAGGATAGGGATTTTGCTCGGGACTAGCGCAAACGCTCAAACACCTCAAACACCTCAAACACCTCAAGTACCTCAAGCACCACAATTACCGCCACCACCTATCCCAGCCAGTTCTTCTCCATCTGCCAATCCATCTGCGCCAGCTACTGCTAACAAATCAAAATACACTTATGATTCTCCAGAATTCAAAGCAGGGCTAGCGGCTTTTGATAAAAAAAATTGGGCGGAATCTGCCAAATCTTGGGGAGAGGTGTTAAAAAAGGAACCCGGCAATCCGGGGGCTTATTATTATGCGGGAGTTTGCCGTTTTAATTTGGGTGAACTGGACAAGGCCGTGATAAATTTCAATAAAAGTTTTGATTTTCCAGAAAAAGGTTATAACTCCAATTATTATCTAGGCAGAATTTATGAGCAAAAAGGGGATAAGGCAAAAGCGATAAGTTATTACAATAAATATTTGCAGCTAACTCCAAGTGCAGATGGCAAAACAGAGGTAAAGGGCAGAATAGCTTCGCTTAATAGCGGAGCAACTGTCGCTGCCAAAGATAGCACAACGTCAAGCAACTCACCCAGCAGTGGTTCAGATGCCAAATCTTCTGCATCTTATGCTTGCAATAGCTTGGAAAGTTGCTTAAAAATGGAAGAGAAGCGAAAGCAAGATTCTATAGCTGCATATTTGGAAAGCCTTAAAAACAAGCCTTTAACCATTGGTCCCGAAAAAGTGGTCGCTACGGAATATGGTGGAAATTTTGCTTTTGCTTCAGTAACAGAGGCTGGTAGCGCAGATTTGCAAAAAGCCCTTAACCTAGTTCAAAAAAAATCATTTCAATCTGCAATAGATGCTTTGCAAACCACACGGCAAAAATTCCCCGGAACTCCTAATTCAATGGCCGCCGCATACAACCTGCTCTCACTCTATCAATATTTAGAATTGCACGATAAAGTGATTGCTCTTGGAAATTCCGTTTTGCAAGAGCCTGTGCCAGAGCCTTATAAAAGCGCAGTGCTATATATGCTTGCATTTAGCCAGGTAAAAAAAGAGCAATATCAAGTTGGCGATAATTCGCTCTCAAATGTTATAGAAGACCAAAAACTTGGACCAACTCTAGGGCAAAAATTGGCATTGAGAGCCGAAATAGCCGCTAAATACAAACCCGACCAAGGTTCTCCCGAAATTTTGAAAAAAGCCATAGATGCAGAAACTGATAGCAACAAAAAGAATGAACTCCGCCTTAAACTAGCAGATTTATACATAAAATTACAAGACACTCCCTCTGCAATACAAACCTACAAAGACATAGCCGAAGCCTGCCCTGCAAATACGGCGCAGCCTTGCCGCAAGGCTATTTATGAACTTGGCAATATCAGCTTTATTGCTCAAAACTGGCCTATGGCACTTGAATATTACAACAAAGCGATGGAGCAATATAAAGACCCTGAACTTGTTTCTTGGGCATTGTTCCAAATAGGAAATGTGTTTCGCAAACAGAACAATTACAAAGAAGCCGTGCGTTATTACGACCGTCTTATAAAGGAATACAGCGGAACATATTGGGCAGACCAAGCAAAACTTTACAAAGACGATGTTATTTGGCACGAGAACAATCAAGGAGTATTGAAAAAATGACATCTAATTTGCCAGAATTGCTTCGCGACAGCTTAAATGCTCAGTTATCTATTTACAAACAAATTCACGAATTGCAAAGCGATTTGCTTAAAGATTTGGATTCTAAAAATGAATTGAACAAAATAATGCAATTACTTGAAAAGAAAAGTTCTTATTTGGATAGTGTAAAAGAAGAAAATGTGCGTTGTGCGCCTCTTGTTAGCGAGTGGGTAGAGAGAAAAGCTGAAATGCAAAATTCCGAGCTTTTTGCAAACATTGAACAAATAATAGCCGAAATTGAAAAATTGGTTTTGGAGCTTAGAGCACAAGACGAGGTTATGATTCAAAGATTTGACCAGCACAGCCAATCTAAAAACAGGATAGACGCATTCAGGGCACTTAGATAATGGATAGCGACATTGCATCTGCTATGGAGCGTTTTGAGCTTTTTTTTGAAAAGTTCAACGAATTGGAATTTAAATACTTAGAAAATTTAAAGATTTTGGAAATGCAAGCCGAGCAAATAAAAAAAATGCAGGAGGAAATTCACCAAAGCAGAGTTTTAAGCGCACTTGGAGAAATGGCTGCAACAGTGGCACACGAAATTAGAAACCCCCTTGGTGGAATAGCTGGCTATGCCAGTTTGCTAGCGAGGAGCATTCCACCCGAAGATACAAGACGAAAATATGTGGATAAAATAATAGGTGGAATTTCTAGCCTCAATAAAATAGTTAGCAACTTACTTGTTTATACCAGAAAAACAAATTTACAAAAACAAAGCACAGATTTGGTAGCTTGGGCAGAGGCAATTTTATCTCATGCTGAAATTGAAATTGAAAAGGAAAAAAAGCAAGTTCGCATAGAGCGAAATTTTCCAACAGAGCCATTGAATGCGGAAATTGACAGCGAAAAATTGCAACAGGTTATGCTAAACTTGCTTATAAACGCCATTCAAGCAATAGAAACCGAAGGCAAAATTTTTGTTAGCATTAAACCAAACGGAAATGCCGCAGAAATAACCGTTTCAGACACAGGAAAAGGCATTGAACAGGAGCATTTGAAAAATATATTCACACCTTTTTTCACAACAAAAGAACAAGGTACCGGCTTGGGTCTTGCCATTGTAAAAAAAATAGTGGACTTGCACGAAGGCGAGATATCTGTTGAGAGCGAGCCGAATAAAGGCACTCAATTTTGCATTAGAATTAATGTTTAATTCATAGAATTTTCTATATTACCAAGGTATGTCTGAAGATAATAATTATAGCGGTTCAAATATAACTGTTTTGGAAGGTTTGGAAGCGGTTCGGGTTCGTCCAGCGATGTATATCGGTAGCACGGATACTAGGGGGCTTCATCATCTTGTTTGGGAAGTTGTTGATAACTCTGTGGACGAGGCTCTGGCGGGTTATTGCAATAGAATAGAAATTTCTATAATGCCGAACAACGGCATAAAGGTTGTGGATAATGGGCGCGGAATTCCTACGGATATTCACCCAAAAGAAAAGGTGGGAACTCTTCAAGTAGTGATGACCAAACTTCACGCAGGCGGCAAATTTGACGATAATGCTTACAAAGTTTCTGCTGGTTTGCACGGCGTTGGCGTTAGCTGCGTAAATGCCCTCAGCACAAAACTTATAGCCACAGTCACAAGAGGCGGGAAAGTTATTCGCCAAGAATTCACAAAGGGAAACCCCATAGCACCGCAATACGAAATAGGCACGGCTCCTATGGAAGAACACGGAACTACCATTGAATTTTATCCCGACTCAAGCATTTTCACCGAAACCGAATACAACTACGAAACCATAGCCACAAGAGCTAGGGAATTTGCATTTTTGAACAAGGGTTTAACCTTGGTTGTTAGTGATGAGAGAACAATCTCCAGCGAGCCGGAAGGTTGTGCTGTGAAAAAAGAGGAATTTTATTACCCTGGTGGGCTTGGCTCTTTTGTTGAATACATAGACCAAAACCGCAAACCTCTCTTTGAAAAACCGATAGTCATCTCAACAGAAGCGGGCAGCTATCCCTTGGAAATCGCACTTCGCTACACAGAGAGCTATACCGATAATCTCTTCAGTTTTGTGAATAACGTAAACACCTACGATGGCGGAACTCATATAACTGGTTTTAAAACTGGTCTCACAAGGATAATTGTGAAACACGCTACGGGCAAAGTTTCCAAGCCAAAAAAAGATGTGGAAATAACTGGAGCAGATGTTTTGGAAGGCTTGACCGCTGTTATTGCGATTAAAATTCCTCAGCCACAGTTTGAGGGGCAAACAAAAAGGAAGCTGGGAAATTCCGAAGCGAAAGGCGGTGTGGAAGCGGCTATATTCAAAGCCTTAGATGATTTTTTTATAGAGAACCCCGGGATAACAAAGATAATAGCAGAAAAAGTTTATAACACCGCAGAGGGCAGGGTAGCGGCACACAAAGCAAAAGCGGCTGTTAGCAGAAAGGGAATTTTAGAAGGCGGCGGCTTGCCGGGCAAACTCTCAGATTGTTCAAGCAGAGACCCTTCAAAATGCGAACTCTTTTTGGTTGAGGGTGATTCCGCAGGCGGTTCTGCAAAGCAGGGGCGCACAAGGGAATATCAGGCAATTCTCGCTTTGAAGGGAAAAATTTTGAATGTGGAAAAAGCAAATGATGTTCAAATTTTCAGCAACGATGAAATCAAAACAATGATTCTATCCATTGGCACAGGCATAAGAGACGATTTTAAAATAGAGAAACTCCGCTATCACAAAATAATAATAATGACCGATGCCGATGTTGATGGTTCTCATATTCAAACATTATTGCTAACATTCTTTTACCGCTATATGCGCCCGCTTGTTGATGGCGGTTATGTGTATTTGGCAATGCCTCCGCTATACCGCATAAAAATGGGCAAGCAAGAAACCTATCACTTTTCAGACGAAGACAAAGATGAAGCGATGCGTTCCATAAAAGCCACCGGAAAAAAAGCCGACTTGCAACGCTACAAAGGTCTAGGCGAAATGAACCCCGACCAGCTAGCAGTCACCACAATGGCACCAGAAACCAGAGTTCTAAAACAATGTTGCGTTGAAGACGCAATTATGGCAGACCAAATATTCTCAATGCTAATGGGAGACGAAGTAGAGCCTCGCCGCAAGTTTATTGAGGAGAATGCTTACAAGGTGCTGGATAAGTTGGATGTGTGATATGATTACCCCCCC
>Ga0268262_10003520_pt1 | contig 16877 bp, 15 predicted proteins | sample TergutNc150P3_FD_190354 | JGI IMG/M metagenome (GOLD analysis project Ga0268262, IMG submission 190354) | Nasutitermes corniger P3 segment gut microbial community from laboratory colony in Florida, USA - Nc150 P3 (SPAdes) (version 2) | ecosystem: Host-associated > Arthropoda: Insects >... | reverse complement strand
ACAAATATTCAGCATGAGCATAAATATATACTTTTGTTTAGTAGGAATATTAATATTATTAGCTGAAACGGTAGGGCTTTGGTTTTTGAATACTCAATTGAATATTCCTCCAGAAAGAATGACTGCCGCAAATTATGTGTATCAGTTCTCTATTTTAGCTACTTGCATAGGTATAATAAATATTGCATACAGCTCGGCAATTGTCAGCCATGAAAAGATGTCTTTTTTTGCTTATTTAAGCATTTTAGAAGCCTTATTAAAACTTGCTATAGTTTATCTTCTTGTTTTGTTTCCTTATGATAAATTGATTCTGTTGAGTGGTCTTAGTTGCGTTGTAAGTTTTATAGTATTTTTCTGCCATAAATTCTACTGCAACAGATATTTTACAGAAACTTTATATAAACCTTTTTGGGATAGATTGCTTTTTAGAGAATTAATTAATTTCACAGGATGGAATGTACTTGGAAGCGTATGTTCTCTTCTTTATATTCAAGGTATAAATATATTGTTTAATTTTTTCTACGGAGTGATATTAAATGCTGCTTTTGGAATCACCAATCAAGTAAACAATGTTATAACGCAATTTGTCAATAATTTCAATGTGGCTTTAAGTCCACAGATTAATAAAGCATATATTTATGATGATCATTCTAATTTGCACAATTTGATTATCAAGGGTGCTAAATTTTCTTTCTTTCTGTTTTTTGTGATAAGTATTCCGCTCATTTTGAATATGGAGTTCATATTAATTTTATGGCTAAAAAATGTTCCAGATTATACGGTTGATTTTTGCAAAGTTTTATTGATAACTTCACTAATCGTTTCTATGCAAATTCCATTTAACCAGGCTATTATCGCATCGGGAAAAGTAAAACAACTCAATATAATAAGTGCTATCTCTACTATTATTTGGGTTTCATTTACATATATACTTCTTAAAATAAATTTTTCACCTATATCATACTATTATGTCGGCATGGTTTTACATACATTGGGAATTATAGTATATATATATTACTTGAATTTTATAATAAAATTACCTATTCAGGATGTTTTAAAAAAATTATTTATACCTATCTTTGCAGTTACCTGCATTGCTATCCCTCTTCCAATATTTATCACATACAATACTGCTGAATGGCAAGCTCTTTTTCTTAGCTGTGGTTGCTTTTTTATTATATGCTCAGTTGCTATTCCATTTATTGGAATGAATAAAAATGAAAGGATGTTTTTCTTTCAGGGTATAAAAAAGTTATCCCATAAAATCCTATCAAAAACATAAAGATTAGATTTTTGTTGAATATTTATTCCCGATATATTTTTTTGTATACTTAGTATGATAAACTTCATTTGAAAATCCCATATTCTTTACAACATCCCACTTATGATATAAATTTTCTGCGGTCGGAGGTTCTGGAAATAAGTCTTTAGCCAATTCTTTTTTAACAAAGAATGAATTAACACCACATATATTTGTTCCTACCAATCTATAACCCAATTTATCTCCCAGCAATTCAAGTGATTTTAAAGAGGCTCCGTATTTGTCACTTAAATCCCATATATGATTCGGGTCATATTCCATAATCCATTCACAAGGTGGCGGAAATTTTGCGTTATATTCTATCACAACAACTCTCGGCTGAATACATTTTATTGCTTGCCATATCCAATAATCATTTCCATCAATATCTATGCTTAATAAATCTATTTCACCATCAAATCCATTTCCGTTTATTAAATCGTTAATATTATCAATAGTTATGAAAGCCTTGATAACTGTTAATTGTTTTGTAGAAATAGGTTCAAAAAAATATTCTTTTAGTTTTTTTATACTTTCTTCACAACCATCAATCCACAATCCTCGCCAACCCTTAAATAACAAAAAATGCCCATTACTTTCCAAACCATCTTGAACCCCAAATTCAACAAAAGTTTTATTTGTCATTCCTATTCTTTTAAAAATTTCATTTATAATTCCATCTTCGTCATTTTGCGAATAAACCTTATAACCGAAACTGTCCAAATATGGAGCACAACGAACGGTACTATTTCTGATATCCACACCACAATTAACAATGCGGATAAGGTAACCAATATCATCCAGTTTGGATATTATTGGATTCACACAAAAATTCCTAATTTTTTTTAAGAATTGTTTTATCATAATCATCTCCTAATTTAGAATGAAATCCATCAATTTTTGCAAATCTTCTTTTTGCCTTTTATTTATTTCTAAAAATCTTTTCTTAGCTTTTTCAACATAAATATCTCTATTCATTGTCATCTCAATCATTGCCCTGAATAAATCCTCAGGATAAAAAGGTGAAAAATAAATCGGCATATCGCCACAAATTTCTGGTATAGAAGTTACATTGGCACATATACTTGGCGTAGCGTACATAGCAGCTTCTATGGGTGGATATCCAAAACCTTCTGTAAAGCTCGGATAAACAAATGCAAAAGCATTTTTATACAAATAAGCAAGTTCGCCGAAACTCACTTCTTCTAGAATAATGCCATTTTTTATATTTGCTTTAATTTCCCCAACCAAAACGCAATAGTATTCATTATTTGTAGCTAAACAAAATTTTTCCCATTGTTCAAGAAATAAAATTACATTTTTGAACTGCCTATCTACAGAGATAAGCAAAAAATATTTTTTTCCTTCTATTCCTATTTTACTAATACATTCTTTTTCTTCAAAAAACTCATTGTTAATAGGTGAGTAAAATACATTTATTCCATTTTTCGGACTACCCAAAAAATATTGAATATTATACTTAGAATATTCAGAAACAGTAACTACAAATACATTTGGAAGTTGAATTAATTTTACAAAATTTGCATAATATACAATATTCCTTTGCTTCGTATAATACATTAGTAATAATATACCTCGCCTTAATAAAACCAAGGGATATAAAATAATCTTTACAATAAATTTTACTTTATTTTCTTTCCGCTTAATTTTTTTTTGTTTAATTAAATATTTTTCTGCAAAAATTTTTAAATGTTCGGATTGTGGAATTTTAAAATACTCCAAAGATTTATCACCCAAATCATGGCAAACAACGATTACTTTACATTTCAAATCACATAAATCAAAAAAATTATAACGTTGAGCAATTCCAATAAAAAAAGTATCTATCTGTAAACCATTTATTGTTTCAAATATTTTTTCTTCACGAATATTTAATAAAGTTATTTTATATTTTTCCACTATAGTTTTTGTTTTTTCATTAATGAGAAGATTTCCATCATATAAACCATACATTATAACTTCATTATTTAATATTTCATACAAGATTTTCTGCGTGTAGAGCATACCACCATTAATATAATTATCTTGCAAGGTTATAAAGTCAAACAAAATTTTCTTCTTAGCCATATTTCCACCTTTGTTTATTTGCTCCTCATAATGAGGCTTTTGCATATTTTTATTGAAAAATATACAAAAAAGAATATAGAAAATAAAAACCCGTTTATTTCATAAATTCTTTTAAAAATTTCCATCATGGAAAAGCCATTTTTTCTGTATAGATAAAGTACATCCCTAACTTTTCCTAATTCTTGCCCAAAAGAAACATTATACCCAGGCAAGTAATATGGTAACTTACATTTCCATTTCTTTTGAAATAGATACATATTTTTGCAAAAAGTCCTCTCTACATTTCCAGCAGAAAAATGATAAATATCCATTCCAAAATAGACATAGTTTTGATATTTTTGAGATATGGAAAAAGAGAAATCTGCATCGTAAAAATGAAAATCTTTGAAAGTTTCTTCATCAAACTTATTCTTCTCCCAAATATTCTTTTTAACAAATAAAAATACTCCATCTAAACAAACTGCTTTTGAAAAAATTTCATTATCAGGATTTGAATAATGATAAAAAAGATTAGTTTTAGAATCTAAATTGTTTCCAGGACTAACGCCGTCATAAACCTTGATTAAAGAACTTGAAACACCCCAAGTAACAAAATTTCGATTAGCACATTTTCCACCAGCAATTCCAATAACTCCGCAATCATTATTATGTTCACAAAATTTTACTAACTCTTTTCCCCAATCATTTACTTTAATTACAATATCTTCATGGACAAAACACAAATAATCTCCTTTTGCCTCCTTAGCAGCATTATTATAAGCCGCGCAAAGTCCAAGTTTTTTTTCTCTATTGTCAAAAATTATAGGTTCATATTCAACACCAATAGTTTGGCTCACACTATCAAACATTTTTTTACATATTTCAGGCTTTATCGAACAAGTTATTACGGAAATCATTTTATCTTTGCTCTCACTCCAAATTGTAAAAATTCTATATCAGTTCCAAAAATAAATTTGGCAAGCCAATATATAGGCAAGTGCCGTTTTCTGACTTTAATCGGATTTATCCCTTTCATCTCTTCAATTTCAAATCCATTTTCATTCAGTAAACGAATTATGCTTTTCTCAGTAAAAAATCTTAAATGAGTTATATCTAAAATCCCAAAATCCTCATATTTCCAATCTTTATGAAATAATATTTTTCTTAAATTATCGTAATAACGAACATTGGGAATAGAAAGTACAATAGAGGCATTTATTGTCATTTTCTTTTTTATTGATTGCAAAAAATCCCAAGGCTGTTCCAAATGTTCAATAACATCATTTGCAATAATTAAGTCAAAATAATTATCTAGAATTTCATTTGCTACTTTATCATAAAAACCTATTAGAACTCTATCCATTTTGCTTTTTGCAACATTCGCTGCTTCCTCAAATGGTTCAATGCCCCAGTATTCGCAGGGCTTACTCATATATTGTACAAAATTTCCAGTATTGCAACCAATTTCCAAAACTTTGGAATATTCATTGGGCAAAAATTGAGCCATCTCCGGTCTCATAATGACGGAATAAGTTTGCTCTGATTTCTCGTTAATCATTTACAAATGCTCCTTTTTAGCCATATCTCCACTAAACGGTTCAAATTTTTACCACCTTCCATAACTGGATTTATTGAATTCTTGGTAAAGATAGAAAATTATTCTTTAACTGCCGTAAATAATGAATAACCAAAGAAACCACAAAAATCGGACTTTTCAAAAATGGATATTGAAAATAGTCCTTAAATGGTAATTTGTAGTATCTTGCAAAAGCCATAATAAACTTCCATTTCATGCTTAAAGTTAAATTAAAGTTTTTTATGCACCACAAATAAAACAATCTATTAGCTAACAGTTTCTCCTTCATATTTGAATCTTGTGAACTTATATTATTCCCGCTCATTCTAAAATGAACCATAGCAGAATTAATTGCAATAATTTCTTTTTCCTTGCCCAATAAACACCAAGTTGCGATATCTGAACACCAAGCTAGAGGAAACTCCACAAAACCACCTATTTTTTTCAATTTTTCCCAATTGAAAATATGTTCTTGCAAACGGCATGGATTTCCAGATAAGGTAGATTTTAAAAATTCAAAACTATATTCATTTTTAATTGATTTTGCAGGAACAATTTCTACTCCAGATTCATTTATTGTATTATGTCTAAACCGAAATAGATATGTGTTATTATAATACTCCTTTTGTTTTTTATAAAATTCTTCTACGCAATTTTCTTCCATAATATCATCATCGCTAAAAAGCCAAACCCATTCCTCATTTATTCTTTCTAAGCATCTATTCCAATGTGCTATTAAATTCTTGCTACCTAAGTTTTCATTGAATCTATAATATTCAAAATGAGCATATCTCATAGAAATGTCTTTTATATTTTCGTTTGAACAATCATCAAAAATATAACATTTAAAATTTTGATTCGTTTGTTTTGCTATAGATTTTAAAGTATCTTGTAAAAATTGCTCTCTGTAGGCTGGCACAACAATGGCCAAAGATGGTTTTTCAAATAGATTATCCATATTTACCCATCTTTCAATAACAGTTTTATAACTCTCGCCGGATTTCCAACAACAACGCTCCAATCAGGAACATCTTTGGTAACAACGCTTCCAGCTCCAACTATGGCACCTTCGCCTATAGTAACACCCTTTAGAATTGATACATTATAACTTATCCAAGCATGATCCTTAATTACAATATGAGCAGTTTTCACATTTCCGATTTCTTTCGGATGCCCAGAAGTAAAAAGTTGTATAGCAGACCGTTCCCTTTCCTCAAAATCAATTTCATGAGAATCAGAATCAATTATCGTAACATTATGAGCAATAAGTACAGAATTCCCTATTTCTATGAAATCCGAAGCCCAAATTCTGCTATGGTCTCCTACATACGAATTTGAACCTATACGTATGCCTTTGCCATGCGGATAAATCAGCAATATCCCTCTTATATGAGTATTTTCGCCCAGAACTATTTTACAAGCGTTTTCTTGCATATTAATTATTCTCGCTTCAGGATACAACCGACTTTTTTTTCCCATTGTCAAATTTTTTGAATTTTGCTCAATTATGGAAAAATCGTATATTTTCATAAAGAAACGAACAAACATAAATACAACTCTATTAAGTAGTAATTTTTTTATCATTTTCCGCATAATTTCTCCAAAATTTTTCTTATCTTTCCTTTAACTTTTTCATAAAATCCTAAATTCATATACTTATTCATAAAATAACGGTCAGCTTTATTGTCAACTTCAATTATTTTGGGATGTTTCAACGGAAAATCAATTTCAAAAACTTTTCTATTTCCCATAGGATTATTTATATCTTTGGTATGATAGGCAAATTCCCCAAAACCAATATTTGACACTAAATTCATATTAGGTAAAATAGTAAATCTATTATTTGCCCATTGCGAAAATAAAAACTGATAATCCCAGGCGTCTCTTGGAACCGATTTTATATATCTCCAAATATTTTTCCAATAAGAACGCATTTTATATGTCCACTTTGTTTTATCTATAAAAGACAAAACTTCCTTTTCGTTCAAATCTTTTACATCATATCTAAAATCTTTCCATACTCTGCGCCAAGTAGCCCAGCCCCATATAGATGTCATATAAGAAAAATAATATGAAGCGTTGCCTCGCTTTTTGTTATCCTGAAAATTATCTCCCGATATATTTTGAATACGATTGTCGTTTTTGTAATGTTCCAGCAATTCACCACAAAAGCTGAAAAAACTTGAACTAGGCAGACAATCATCCTCTAAAATAATTCCCATATCCTCATTTTCGAAAAACCAAGAAATTGCTGTTGCAACCCCAACGCCACAACCTAAATTTTTCTCACGAAATAAAGTTTTAACCTTGCACTGCCAATCTATATTTTGAATTATTTTCCTTGTTTGTTCACAGAGTTCTTTTTCGCCAGCTTTATTTTCTCTAGCACCATCTGCCGCAACATATAAGCGGCTTGGTTTTGCAACACGAATGGTTTCAAAAACTTTTCGCGTAGTTTCAGGCTTATTGAATATTATAAATAAAACAGCAGGTATCATTTACCCATCTCCTCAATTATTTTATAAAAATCTTCCCCGAATTGCCTTATATTATTATTATAATTTATCGAATTTTCTTTTATTTTTGTGTTTTGTAATTTGTCGGCTAAATCTTCTGCGTTATTCTTATCAAAAAAACAAACATTCTCTTTAATCTGCTCCAAATGCACATTCAAATCCGATAAAAATATGAATTTACCAAGTGCTTTGCAATCTTCAACCGTAGTGCTCCAGCCTTCAAACAAAGACGGCTGAATTACCGCGATGGAATTTTTCATTAAACATAGCTGCTCTGCCCTGTCTATGAAACCTAAAATTTTAATATTTTCCTGCAAATTATTCTCTGCAATGAATTTTTCCAGCATTGGAAAATATTCTGGATTCCTATAATCTTTTATGGAACCTGAACAAAGAAGTACAGGATTTTCACCTTTTTCTTTTAAAATTTTCATAGCATTGAATAAAATCTTATGGTTCTTATGTTGCCAAAATTGATTGGCACAAAAATAATAATTACCTTGAAATTTAAATTTATTCTTTAAGTTTTCAATTTTCATTTGAGAAAAATCAGGATGAGTAACTGCGAAATGCAAAATAAACTTTTTATTCCTATTTTGTGGGTAAAATTTTTCAAAATCATTTCTAGAATCTTCGCTGCTAAAAACAATTGGCACTTCAAAAGATATATTTTTCTTCACAGTAGTATCTCTTCTTAAAAGCTCCTCTTCGGTAAAATATTTTGGCAGGTGTTTGTCTTGAAAATCTGGAATCCAAGCAAGAGCTTTCTTATTTTTAAATGGTATTCTCCCGTGAGAAAAAGGAAAAATAAAAGACAGCTTGCTTACAAATGGTGGAAATATAATTTTTATTAAAACATTATATAAAAATCCATATTTTAAGTAAGGATATTTCGTAGAGCAAGCTAATTTAGCAAAGCTTTTTTTGTTATTGGAATAAACGAAAATTATAGGTTTTTTTAAATCCTCCAAAGTATTCAAACTCTGGATAATATTTTCCAAATACATAGCCCCGGCAGCCCATTCCTTGTTTTCATAATATATTATAGCAATTCGTTTTCTAACCATTTTGCTTCACCCATTTTATGTATTGTTCCAAACCATGCTCCAAATATACATTTTTTTTATATCCCCAACTTTTTATCAGAGAAATATCAGCTTCCCAATTTATTGGATAACCTACCGTACCTTTATTGTTAAAGCTATAACTTTTAGTTGTTCCAAGCAATTTATGAAACGTATCTACAGCTTCTGAAATCTTGACCCGTTCTCCATTCGCTACATTGACAACTTGCGCATTGAATGAAGAGTGTTGCATCGTAAGTTCCACAATTTGCGCAATATCGCTAATGTATATAAAGTCTCTGCTTTCCTCACCGGTTCCCCATAGTTCAATGACAGATTCTTTTGTGAACTTCTGATATAAATCCCAAAATAATTGTTTTCTCAAGCCATCGCCATAAGCAGAAAAAACCCTTAAAGAGACCGTTTTTATGCCCCAAAACCTGTTAAATTCCTCACAAATTTGCTCTGACTGCAATTTATGATACCCGTATGGAGAAACCGGTGCCAGAGGAGCATCCTCCTTAATAGGTAGCTCAATTGGATTTCCATAAACGGCGGCACTGCTTATATTTATAAATTTGCAATCTGGATTATGTACACGGATGTTTTCCAAAAATTTAAAGACATTAAATGTGTTCAAATTAAAATCATTATAAGGATTTTGCAAGGAAAAAGAAACATTAGCAGCCCCCGAGCAATTTATGCAAAAGTCAAACTTATACTTTTCCATATCTTCAAAAGAGATAAAACGCGGATTATTGTAATCCAGTACAACGTCCATTTCCCAAACTTCGCTTTGCTTGGAAAAATAGCTGACTAGGTAACTACCTATAAAACCTTTTGAACCTATGATTAAAATTTTCATAAATCTACCCCGCCTTTATATATGCCTGCTTAGGACTATTTTTACTGCCTGGATATTTCAATTTAAGCAATCCTTCATTTAACATTGGAGATATATAATTTTGCTGCAAAAATACTTGGTTCCTTTCTAAAATTAACGATAATTCTTTTAATGTTACATAATCGGAATTGCATATTGCAAGTATCCATTTTTTAATTTGAGAAGCATTAGCTCTTTGCGGAACTTTATCAAAACCAAACATCTGTAAGAAAATATTTTTTCTCTCGTTACCTTGGGAGTCAAGCTCGTTACCTTGGGAGTCAAGCTCGTTACCTTGGGAGTTAGGCATTTTGTATAAAACAACGCGAAAGTCGTCTTCCTGTTTAAATATTGGCGCAGGCAAACCATTTTCTTTAGACCATTTTTCCATATCAGAAGTTCCAGTTCCTATTCGCTCAATGTAGCCAGCCAAATACATTGGTTCAGCTAAAAGAGGATTCGCAGGAATGGAAGGATGAACTTGCTTTAAATTTTCAACTGACCAGCCAATTGGCAATGAACCGGGATTCCATATTTCCAAACGATCTGAAAACAACATTATTTGAATGCTGGCATTGCTGGTGTAATCACGATGTGCCACAGCATTCACAACGGCTTCTGTGACTATTTCTTTGGGTATTTCATACCTGCCCGGAATAGAAATATGTTCAGTTCTTGTTCCTATGGAATAATCTAATTTTTGCAAAATAAACTCAACAGACTGATCTATAAGCTCAAAAACACTTCCCTTCAAAACCTTATAGGAGCTAATAGGTTTTTCCACACGACTGCCGTAAAAATGCACACAACGAATTTCAGATGTTATAAAAAATTTCTGAGGATCCTTTCCAAATAAAAGCAAAGCAGCATTAACTATGCGTTTTTTTCCATCTATTAAATGTAAATGCGTGAAAATTTTATTCAGACTATCGGACAAAGTTAAAGGCAAACCTCTTTTTGACCGAGCAAGATTTATAAATGTATCTACTTTTTTTCTATCTATGTCTTTCCATGAGGCATTTTGGCAAAAGTCAGCATCAAAAGGCAAAGCTCTCAAAAATTCCATTGTTTCCATATACTTAACAAGCGCAGCATAAATAGCAATTTTAAGCTCATCTATACTTGAAAACCTTCTTCTTATTACTTCCTTTTGCACTTTTGTTATAAATCTGCGCTCTTTTGCTTCTCTCTCTTCGTCTTTATGATTTGTTAGAAACAACAAGCGGGTTTTAAAATGTTTGGAAGCGCAATTATATTCTATTTCTGTTGGAGAAAGACCTTTTTTTACACCTCCATATTCCCTACCTAAAAGCCCAAGATATATGTCACTGCGTTCAACTTCCTTTAAATAGACGTCATTTGGCTTTCTGTCAGTGGCTGGCATAAGTTCAAATAAAAATGGCTCAAAGTATTTTCTTAGCAATGGGTCAGAAAGAATATATTCGTACAAAGCCAACCTTTGAGTTTTAAACTCGCTTTGCACATTACTTATGAATATTTTCTTTTTCAGCATTTATGAAAATATAGAAAGATACAATTGGATAAATGTATGTCATAAAAAATTTTCATCTGCCCTCATTCAACAATCTTCTTTTAAAATATCTATAAATTCTACGTATAAATGTATCTTTATCAAAACGTAAAATCTTAAAAGCTATATACGCTCGCAAAAATTTGATATAATATCTCAATTGAATTTTCAATGGAAAAAAATCCTTTGCAAATTCCAACTTCATTTTATTGCAATGCCATGCATCTGAAGATACTCCTCCAGTCGAATAATTCACTATAATTTTATCTATAAATAAGCTTTTTCCATGAGGAGAATTAAAATACTTTACAAACCAAATAAAATCGGCAACAGCTCCTCTATTTAATTCATATAATCCATAACGGATAAATAAATCTTTTCTGAAAAAAGCCGCTTGATGGCAAATAGTAGGATACCAATATTTATCTTCGGTAATCTCCATTTGTTTAATCCCAGATACAGAATCATCATTTCTAACTATATTTTCTTTTCCATATATAAATTCAACATCCGTTTGCTGTTCAAATATCTGTTTTATGGAAACTAAAATATCATTGCTTGCAAAACTGTCATCGGAATTCATAAAGCACAACCATTTCCCTTTTGCAATTTTTATCCCTTTATTCATAGCATCATAAATACCATCATCTTTTTCAGAAACTAAAACACAATTTTCCTTTGCCATACGTTTTATAATATTAACTGTGTTATCAGTAGATAAACCGTCTATAAATATATGCTCGCAAAGATTTGAATAGTCAATTTGTTCGTTAACGCTTTTTATTGTTTTTTCAATGGTTTTTTCCGAGTTATAGCAAACTGTAATTATGGAGAATAAAAAAGGTGTTTGCAAATTAAGCATTGAGTTCATCCTCTATAATTTTCTTTAATTGTTTACCAACTATTTCTGCACAATATTGGTTTTTGATTTTCTCTAAACCAGCTTCTCCCATTTTCTTTGCCAATTCTCTATTTTGCCCCAACAAAAGAATTTTTCCTGCCATTGCCTCAACATTTTTCTCTGGAATTAAAAAACCATCCACTCCATCTTCTATAATGTATTTAGGTCCCCCGCAAGCAAAAGAAATCACCGGTTTTGCATAGTTCCACGCTTCTATTATTGTTCTGCCAAAAGTTTCTGGTCCGCCAAATTCGCTAATGCTTGAATTGACTACAAGAGAGCATTTTTCATATTGCTCTCTTGTATTGTCTGTAAAGCTCACAAAATCTATAGAATTATTAAGGTTCAATTTTTCTATCAAAGCAAAACATTCTTTTTCATATTCTTTGTCAAAAAACGAACCTACTATGCACAGACGAATTTCAGGTACTTTTTCTTTGGCTATTGCAAAACTTCGAAGTAAATATATAGTACCTTTCCATCTTGAAATATTTGCTAGGCAAAGAACAATCGGGACATAAAGAAAATTTTTAGATATATCTTGTTCCATATTCACAAAATTAGGAACAACAAAGGTCTTCCAATTTGGAATGTAATCTTTTTTTTCCAATATGGCTTTGCTTGGTATTAAAATCGTACTTTTAGGGTTAAAACGCCAGATAAAATTCCTATTTATCCATTGAAAATCATGAACCATAATCAATCTGGGAATTTTCACAAAAAGACAATTCAGTAGCGCAGAATAAAGAGCATCTTTGTTTGTATTGGTTAAAATCAATTCAATTTTTTGTTCTTTGATTATTTTTCTCAGGTAAAATAAGTTTCGGATAATCGTTAAAATTCCTCTGCCTTTTTTAGTCGCATATACTTTTAAATCTGAATTTTCAATTTTGCGGAGATTATCTAGAATAAAATCATTTTCTGCCACAACGCAAATCCCAAAATCTTGATGCAAAGACTTGACGATTTCTTTCACAAATTCGCCTATCCCACCTTTTCCACCTGAACAACAAAGCAACAAAATATTTTTCATATAGCACTCATAATTTTTCATATTTTCTCATTGAAAATTTATTTCTATACATAATGAACATTCCCATAAAAAATTGAATTAATTGTGCCTCGCAACCAACGGAAATTGCATTCAGCAATGCATACAAAGAAAATAAATAAAAATATATTTCTTCTTTTGAACGCATTGCGCTCATACTGATTATTTTTTTTAACCATAAAGGATAGAAAATAAAGGAACTTAGTCCGAATAAAGAAAATAAATGTACGTACGTATTATCTGCAGGATTATAAAAATCGCTATTGACATATAATAATGGAGTTCCTATGCCACCAATTCCTTTGCCAAATAAAATATTTCCTTGCGTAATTGTATTTTCTATGGCAGCAGGCCAAATGTATATAAATCTACCCATAACAAATGAATTTGTTATTTTCAAATCTTTGTCATTTTCACGTGATGCGACAATGACTTCAAATATATTAGAATTGTATTCATTGGAAAAATAATATGACAATACTGGTAATGTAAAACCGATTAAAAACAAAACTACGGGAATTATTTTTCTAAATATAATTTGAACTTTCACAGGTGTTATTTTCTGCAATAAAAATAATACGCCAAAAAAAGCCCAAATTCCTATAGCAGTTTTTGTTGTTGTGAGATAAATTCCAAGCCCTCCAAGTAAATATACAAGAATTTTTAATTTTAACGATTGCCCAAAGGCAATATACAGCAATAACAGAACTAATAATTGCCCGCTTGTATCAAAGCTCGCCCTGGAAAAACCTGCAAGTCGTCTGCCAAATAATCCACTAGTTTCCCATTCTCTAGAACCTTCCAATGACAAACCTCCCATCTCAAAGGAAAAACCTACCCACGGAAGATCAAACGAATAATCAACAACCAAACCTAACATAACAATTAATAAGAGAATTAGAGAAATACGTGGAATATATTTCTGATTTTCTAAAGAAAAAACATATTTGTACGCAATCAAGCCAAAAACAAAACAGATTGAAACGTAAAGCCCCCAAAATATCTGGATTAAATTTCGTATATAAGTTATGGCTATTATACTGCCAAACGCTAAAATCAAAAAAACGACAATTTTATTTAAAGATAAACGATTCAATTTTAATAAACAAAATGACATAGTTATGCAAAAAATTATAGACAATTGTGGCAAATATGTTAAATAATAAAGCCCAAAATTCGCTAAAAACCAACGAAGAACACCATCTATGACTCTGGTGGCGAAAAATATAATAACTGTGAATATGACTACATTCCGATATGAGAAATTTATGCTTAGATTTTTTGTCATGCTCTTAATATCTCTCCTATTATTTGCTGTAATCTTTTCGCACTCTTTTCCCAGCTAAACCTATCCAAAACCTCATTTGCGGGAGCGATAGGTTCTCGTAAAATTTTTTCTAAATCAACATCATAATCATAAGGGTCAATATAATGTGCTGAACCTCCGTAAACCTCTTTCAGTACAGGAATATTTGAAACGATTATTTGTGTACCCAAAGCCAACGCTTCCAAAGGCGGCAAACCAAAACCCTCGTAAAAACTCGGGAATAAAAAAGCTCTCGCATTTTGCATCAAAATTTTTGCCTGCTCATCGTTTACATAACCTAAAAATTCAACATTTTTAAACTTGTTAAAATTTATATCCACGCCAAATCTTGTGGGATTAAAACTTCCTGCAATTTTAAATTTTTGTTCCGAATTCTTTTTCGCAATTTCTAAAATCCATTTGAAATTCTTATTTTTTGCAACGCTGGACATTGCAAAAAAATAATTGTCTGAACCAAGACTCTCAGGATTTAAGGATTGATAGGGTTTTTGTATAATGTGTTGCCAAGCATTTGAAATAATGGAAATTTTTTCTGTTTTTACTATGTAGTATTTTATTATTTCATTTTTTGAAAATTCACTGATAGTGACTATTTTTTTTTGAAATTTACAGATAAACCAATAATTTATTCTATGCCAGATTCTGCTAAAAAATCCATACCAATTACTGAAATATTCTGGGTTTGCTTTATAACTTACATCATGAATACAAGAAATCCCTCCAGATTTTAGCAACGGTGTTATGTTGCATAAATTGATTGGGATAGCTTTTTGTGTTATGCAATAGAAAGCAAAATTTATTTGTTCCCATATAATTGCTTTTTTAATGTTGCCGTATTTGACGATTTTTATATTTTGTAATTCAGGTATAGTTAAAACTTTTTGAGAAACTATCAATTCAATTTTTATATCTTTAATTTCTAATTTATCCAATGCACAAACCAATTCCAATGCATAACGCTGAATGCCTGTGGTACGCTCTAATAAAAAAGAACCGTTTATGGCGAACAGATTCATGTTTTCCCTACCCAGAAATTTGTTTCTAATCTAGCCTTTTTAGGAAATTCTAAAAATTCATTTTCGTATTTACTTACTTTTTGAATCAAAAAGAAAATACTGAATGCCATATTGGGCAAAATCGTAGCTAAAGGACGAGCTATGAATTTTGGAAACGGATAAAATTGGCTACCATAAAAATGTTTAATTTCTAAAAATTTACTCATCCCCCCCCCCCCAATATATGTATAAAATTGTATAATATCTCTTTTACTAAATGGGCGGACATGTGCGCTTAAACTTTTCCATTGACTTGGCCCGAAACCAAACAAATTTAAAATTCTATTATGCAAACTGCATATATTTGGAACACCAATAAATAGATAGCCACCTATCTTTAATGAACGAAAAATCTCATTATTTATCCAATAAATTTCTTTGCAATGTTCCATTACTTGATTAGCTATAATAAAATCAATAGCATTATTTTCAAATGGAAAGTTTTCCTTCTCTATATCAAAATTCTCAACTTTAATACCTTTATTTTCTAACTTATCAGAATTCCATCTACCAAAATCAACGCCTATTAAATTTTTACATCCAGAAAATTCCCTAAAATTTTCTAAATCGTCTCCATTACCGCAACCCAAATCTACACATACATCAGCTTTGATCTTCTTGGCAATATGTTTCAGTATATGCCTGCCGTATGTTTCATTATGGTCTACAATTGTTAAACGACTTGTTGAACCTGGAACTACTTTACGCATTTCACCCCTCCTCTCTTAACTTCTCCACAAATTCCTTAATCTTTTCCCTAAATACGCTCTCGTCAAATTTCAACGCATGCTCGCGTATAGCCAGCTTGTCAAAAACCATCGCCTCATATTTTTCCATAGCCGCTTTCAGCGATTCAACCGTTTGTTCACCGAACAAAACACCTGTTTTGCCGTCTATAACAGTATCCAAAGCACCACCCCTGCCAAAAGCTATCACAGGTCTCCCGCAACTCATTGCTTCAACAGGAACTATGCCAAAATCTTCCTCGCCAGGGAAAAGCAATGCCCTGCATTCCGACATCAGCTTTTTAACCTGCTCATCGTTTGCATTCTCCACGAATGAAATTGTTTTGCCAGCGAGTTTTCTAAGTTTTTTCATCTCTTGACCAACACCGATTAAAATCAGCTTTCTGCCAAGCTCATTGCACGCCTTAATTGCCAAATCAACTCTTTTATATTCCACAAAACGGCTCACAACCAGATAATAATCACCGTTTGTTTCGCTAGGCAAAAATTCATGGCAACGCACAGGCGGGTAAATCACAATAGAATCCCTGCGATAAGTTTTTTTAATGCGTTCTTGAACAGCTTTGGAATTGGCTATGAAGTTATCTACTCTTTGTGCAGCGTTGAAATCCCAAATTCTTAACCAATGGCACAAAACAGAATATATCGATTTTTTAATTTTGCCAAAATTAGCTGTATAATCTTTCTGAAATTCCCAAAAATATCTAGTGCTTGTATGGCAATAACATATATGCTTAATTCTTGAACCAGTAATTATTCCCTTGCCAGCAAATACAGTACTTGTTAAAACAACATTAAAATCAGAAAAATCAAAATTTTCAAAGGCAAAGGGATAAAGAAAAAATAAATTACGATGACTT
>Ga0268262_10003519_pt1 | contig 16879 bp, 17 predicted proteins | sample TergutNc150P3_FD_190354 | JGI IMG/M metagenome (GOLD analysis project Ga0268262, IMG submission 190354) | Nasutitermes corniger P3 segment gut microbial community from laboratory colony in Florida, USA - Nc150 P3 (SPAdes) (version 2) | ecosystem: Host-associated > Arthropoda: Insects >... | reverse complement strand
GACTTTGGCGAGCAAAACGCACAACAGCATTACGATAAACGCGATTGTCGCGGCAAGCGGACAAGTTGTGAATTATGCGATAAATACCGCCAATACCGCTCCGACCGACGCGACCGCTTGGAAAACCGATTTGACGTTTGCAAATCTTACTCCGAATACGGACTATTACATATTCGCTCGTGCGATAGAGAACGCCAATTACCTCGCTGGTGCAGTTTCCGCTTCTTTGTCGGTAAAAACAAGCAACTCTGTGCCAATTCGCGAAATTCAAAAGTCCGACGGACGTACGGGCATAAGATTGTCGAAAAACGTCGTTTCCGACAAAGCCGAATTTGAGGTAATTCTTCCCAACGACAAAGTTTTGGAGGTGAAAGCGGTAATTTACGACAACACGAGCAATGTTGTGTTTGAGAAAATCGAACGCGGCGCAAAACTTTCTTGGAATTTGACGAACATTTCAGGCAGAAACGTGGCAAACGGGGCGTATTTGATAATTGTCGAAGCCAAAGGCGTGAACGGAAATTACGCTTATTCTGCGAAAGTGGGAGTGAAAAAATAAAATTTCAGTTTTACGTTTTTTTGAAAAGGGCGCAGAGAAATTTGCGCCCTTTTTTTGTATAATCGGTTAGCAAACCCTTTTTTATGCCGTTTAATTGTTCGGCAAATGTTATTTTTTACGGAATTTTGATTTTAACAAAGGAGGAATTTTGAAATCGTTTTTAACCATTTTATCTCTGGCTTGTGCCGTTTGTGCGGCAAATTTTGCGGCGAGCGGCGAAATTCAGGGAAACACCGAAAACATCGCAAACATTGCAAGATGGCAGCGAACTAACAGAAGAATGGCGATTTTTGACGCAGGTGGATTTAGCGCCGCGGACTCTGCAAAAAATGCGGAAGTTTGCTCGCTTATGCAAACGGTAAATTATTCGGCGATTGCCGTCGGCGATGAGGAGTTGCGTTTTTCTGAAGATTTTTGGGATGAAATGAACAAAAAATTTTCGCTGCCACTGCTTGCGACAAACATAAAAGTAAAATCGGGCAAAAAATTATTTGAAAAAATCCGTGTAGTCGAATACAACAGGAGCGGGGAAAAATACGCGGTAGTTTCTATTTTGGGCAACGAAGAAATTAACGAAATTTCGGACGATTACGAAATTGAAGACCCGCGTACTATGCTTTCGCTTGCGCTTGCGCAAATTCCGCAGGACTACATTATCGTGCTTTTGGCACATTGCGACCCGATGCTGACGGATTCTTTGATTTCCGAAAATCCGCGGATTGATTTCGGAGTGCAGGGACATCGCAAAACCGTAATGGAACCGGTTCGTCTGCATAGCGGAAAACAGGTTTTGCAATTCGGACCGAACGGAGAAAGAATTGCCATTTTGAACAGAAAAGGTATTGTAAGGTGGAGAATTTTTCCACAAAGACAAGTCGCTCAACGCACAAATCCGACCATAAAAATCGACATTTTTGCAATGAGCGGATGTCCGTATTCCAAAACGGCGATAAAAGATTTTCTTCCGTTGATGAGCGATAGAAATTACGCTATAACTATTTATTTCGCAGGAACTTACGACCCGCAGACGCATAATCTCTCGCCCGGAATGCCAAACGGAGATATTGAAGAAGAAAAAAACTATCTTGCCGTTCAAAATTTATATCCTGAAAAATTTCAGGATTTTTTATTTTGTGCCGTTTCCCAAGATTGCGATATGAAAAAAACCGCTCGAATTATCGGGCTTGATTCGGCGAAAATTGCAAAATGGAACGCTGAAAAAGGCGGAAAAATTCTTGCAGAAAATTACAAAAAATCGCAGATTTACAATATTACAGAATGTCCTACGATAATGATAAATAATAAAATTACAAATATTTCGCCGCGAAATCTTATTAGAAATTTGTGCAAATTTACACGCGATACTTTATGTTTTAATTTCGGCGAGTGCGATATTGACGACGAATGCCCCAACTCCAAAGACGGAATCGGCGTTTGTGTCGAGAACGCGAAAAAATGTTCGACGATAAAAGATACGGCGAAAATCACTCTGATAACTTCCAAATACGAAACGCCGAATTTACCGGTCGATTACGTATTGCAAAGCACTTTGGGACTCGTTTGGAAACTTGAAATAGACACGCTCGATTTTGAGGATTTTTCAGCGAAAAAAATGCTCGAAAAGTTTAATATCGAACGGATTCCGGCGATAATTTTCGACAAAAGCGCGCAAAATTTGTATAATTTCCCGCGTCTTTCACAAAAACTTATCGAAACGCCTGACGGCTTCGTTTTGGATTGGGGCGAAATTCCTGACGGCTTTTATTACAAACGCGATTTTCGCAAAAAGGAACTTGTCGTAGTCGCCGACAGTATAACTGCGGAAGAAATCAAGCCCTTTATCGAAGAAAATTCGGATAAATGGTATTTGCTCAAAGACGACGAAACGGACGGCTGGCTGATTTGGTGGGAAAACCGCTGCCTGACAAGCGGACAAAACGAGCGCGAGGCGAAAATTCTTATCGATTATTACAAAAAAATCGGGCAAAAACAATGAGCGTCGCGGTTTTAAGTTTGGGAAGCAACGTCGCCGACAGAGCCGCAAATATGGCGGCAATGCAGGAAGAAATTCAAAAAATCAGCAAAACGCAAATAATTTGTTCGCCGCTTTACGAAAGCGAAGCGGTCGATGTCGCGCAAAAACAGGAAAATTATTACAACAAAATAATACGTATCGAGACGGACGAAACGCCGCAGTCGCTTTTGGAAATTACGCAAAAAATCGAGGCGAAACTCGGCAGAACGTCAAAAGGCGATAAACTTCCGCGTAGCGCCGACATCGATATTTTGCTTTTCGACGGCGAAACAATATCGACGGAAAAACTCACGATTCCGCATCCGAGAATGTTTTTTAGAAAATTCGCCATAGAAGGCGTAAAATTTGTCGGCGCGGATTTAATAAATCCGTTTTCGGGCGAATTGCTTGCAAATTACCGCGTTCCAAAAGAAATTTTGTCGCAAAAAGTGAAAATTATTGGCTAAATTTCAAGAAAAATTCCATTTTCACTTCGTATTTTTTTTATATTTACCCCGTGTAATTGTATTTTCAAGGAGGAAATATAAATATTTCAGTGTCGAAAATCGGTGTTTTTCACGTACTTTCGCTTGAACTTGCCGATGACGAGTTGCTTGATGCTGTCGCGTTGGAAGCGAAAGCGACCGAAATTTCCAAATCGGGCGTAAAATATATCTCGATTGACTTGTCTTCTTTGGATTACATTTATTCGGATTCCATAAACAAATTTATCGGCATAAATCGTTCGTTTATTTCCGTTTTGGGAAAATTGGCTCTCGTTGCGCCGCACCAAAAGGTCTTTGAAATTTTGTGCAGAGCGGGCGCGGACAAACAGATGAAAATAGTTCGGTCTTTTGAGGAATTGCAAACTTTTTCGGATTCTCTTGCGGTAAGTTCCGCCGTTGCGGAAACGCCGAAAATAGTTTCGGAAAAGCCGAAATTCGTCGATGATTTTTCGGATTTGAAACAAACTCTTTCGGATACGCTCAAAATCGGCGGAAATTTGCCCGTTCAAAACGATTCTCTGCCGAATTTTCCCGAAAATTCCGTGAAAACCGAAGAAAAATCAAACGAAATTTTTATTGAAAAAAAGACAATTCCTGTGCCGGAAGTTCCCAAAACCGAGCAGATTGCCGTCCAAACTCCGAAAAAACAGGAAGCGAAATTTGTTCCGAATGAAGAAATTTCGTTCGATACTCCAACGACCGCGACCCCAAAACAAACGCCGCCCGCAAACGATGCGTCAAGCGATGCCGTAGCCGAAAAACCCAAAAAATTTATTACGGTCGGACAAAATCCGCCGCCCGATTTGGATTTGTATTATTATGAAGAGCCGAGCGACGAGGCAAAAGAAATTTTGTACAGGCGCAATCGCAAGCGGCGCAGAAGAAACAAATTGCCCAAACTTATTTTCATTTTTATACTCGTAATTTCCGCCGTATTTGCGGTGTTGGTCTATACGGAGCAAATCGTCATTGACGATATTATTGCAATATTTACCGAACAGGCGCATGAGAACGAATCCGAAACCGTCGAGCCGGAATTCAAAGAGGAAGCGAGATTTGAAACTCCCGCTCAAACGCCGCCGCCAGAATCCGCCCCTGTGGAAACAAAGCGCGTTTCGCCGCCTGCTCAGAAACCGACGGTAAATACTCAAAAACCGACTTCGACCACCGCTCCAAAAACGCAAAATAAACCCGTGCAGGCACCGAGCAAACCTGCGCAAACGGCGGTTTTGGATATTGTTGAAATTTATACTTTTCCGGCGGGCGCTTCGGTTTTTATCAATGGCGAATATCACGGAAAAACGCCGGCAACCGCCAAAGATTTGCCGCACGGCGATATTTCAATTCGAGCGGAATCGCCGAATTTTGAATCGCATATCTGGAATATAAAATATAGCGGCGGCAACCGCAAATTGACTAAAAATTTAGACAAAAAAATTGAAGCCCGCGAACAGCCCGTTCAGCCCGTCCGACAGCATGAAGTTCAGCCGCAGCAGCAACAGAATGCAAAAACTACAAATTCTGCTCAACAGCAACAACAACAAACGGCGCATCCTGTCCAACAACAACAGCAACAAGCACCGCCCGAACCCGCCGCGGAAGTTAAACCGGCGGAAGCGATTATGTCGTTCAGTTCAAATCCTCCGGGAGCAGAAATATTTGAAAACGGCGTTTTTATCGGGAAAGCGAACGGGACGCCTTTCAAGACCACGCCGGGGGAACATACTTACGAATTTAGGAAAGACGACAGAGTCGGCACTTGGACGGGACGTCTGCGAGACGGTAAAAATCAATCGCAGTTAGTTCGCTTAGAATGAAACGGAATTAACAAATGGACGCATATTGCAAAGATATTATAACGTCGCGCTTGCTTGACAATAAGCGGGATGCAAGATATTCGCTCGACGCTTACGATTTTGTTTTTACGGTTTTTAATTCGCTTGAAAAAAACGATAAAGGAAAAGACGATTTCTCGGCGAAAGAGATAACTTCCACCGCCGTTGAAACCGCGAATGTCCGCTACGGGTCTATTGCGCAGTATGTTTTGGCGAGTATGGGAATTAAAACCGCAAGAGACATAGGCGCGATAATTTCCAATCTTGTCGATTTGAAATTATTCTTCAAAAACGACTTGGACAAATACAGCGATTTTGATGATTTTCCTCTTAAACCGCTTTTCACTAAAATCAATCCGAAACCGATAAATATAGAAAATTTAAGAATTTTTGAAGATACTTGATTTTTTCGTTTGCCAAATATTATATTTGTATTGTGGTTTTAATTAAGCCGCCTTAGCTCAGTAGGTAGAGCAAAGGACTGAAAATCCTTGTGTCTGCGGTTCGATTCCGCGAGGCGGCACTTTTCGGCGGGATGCGCGAGGCGTATTCCCGCTTTTTATTATACAGGAGCGTCTGAAATGCCTATTGAGTTTGAACTGCGCCGCTGGCAACCGGACGATGCAAAATCGCTTGCCGAGAACGCTAACAATATAAAAATCTATAATAATCTTCGCGACGCTCTTCCGCATCCGTATTCTTTGGAAGACGCACGACGGTTTATAGAAGCGACGCTTAAAAAAGGGCTGCCGACGACAAATTTTGCGATAACCGTAGATAAAAAAGCGGTCGGCAGCATCGGCATCGTCGTGCAGGAAGACGTACAGCGAATAAGCGCGGAAATGGGTTATTGGTTAGGTGAAAACTATTGGGGCAGAGGAATTATGTCGCGGGTAATCAAGCAAATGACGGATTACGTTTTCGCAAATTTTGACATAATAAAAATTTATGCGATTCCGTTTGATTTTAATACCGCCTCGCAAAAGGTCTTGCAAAAGGCGGGATTTGAACTTGAAGCGATACTTAAAAAAGCCGCGGTAAAAAACGGGAAAATAGTGGATTTGTACTATTACAGCATCATAAAAAATATCAATTAGCCAAGTGTTTGCCTTTTATTTTGCGGGAAATATTATTTTACCGCGCAAAGAAAGAACAAATATGTTTATTGACAGCGCAAAAATAGAAGTCATATCGGGAAACGGCGGCGACGGATGTTTTTCATACGACCGCGACAAATTTAAGCCCAAAGGCAAGCCCGGCGGCGGAAACGGCGGACGCGGCGGTCACGTTTATATCGTATCTACTCAAAAAGTTCAAACGCTTCAAGACGTTTCTTACCGCTCTTATTACAAAGCCGAACGCGGCGGTCACGGCGGACCAAACAACCTGTACGGCGCAAGCGGAGCCGATATAAAAATACCCGTTCCTATCGGTACGATAGTAAAAGATTTCGTTAGCGGAGAATTGATTTATGACTTTACGTCAGACAACGAAGAAATTTTAGTTGCGCGCGGCGGACGCGGCGGACGCGGAAACAGGGCGCTCGTATCGCGATTTAATCCTAATCCGGAATTTGCGGAATACGGCAAAGAAGGAGAAACAAAAACGCTTTCGCTGACTCTAAAAGTTATGGCGGATGTCGGGCTTGTAGGTTTTCCTAATGCGGGAAAATCGACGTTTTTATCGGTAGTATCGCACGCAACTCCCAAAATTGCGGATTATCCTTTTACGACGCTTGTGCCTTGCCTCGGCATAGTAAAATCGGGAGAATATCAATCGTTTGTAATGGCTGATATTCCCGGAATTATAGAAGGCGCATCGCTGGGAAAAGGACTCGGTTTGCAATTTTTACAACATATAGAACGAACCCGTGTTTTTGCTATATTGATAGATTGCAACGACGAATATCCTGAAGACAGCGCAAAAAAATTGCTGGCGGAATTATCGTCTTACAGTCAAGATTTGGTTTCCAAACCGCACATTTGCGTCCTGACCAAAAGCGACACAAAACAATCCGGTACAATCGACGTGCCTGACGGTTGGCATATTATATCGGCTGTATCCGGCGAGGGAATAGAATCCCTTATTATTAAATTAGCCGAAATAATATCCACCGCTCGTAAATCCGATATTTTATCTGCCGAAAAAGCGATAATAGTCGGCTAAACTAACTTTTGGAAATTATATACGTCGTGACAAAAACAAACGCATATATTTTGGCAAAGACCGCCCAAAAATTATTTATAAATATGATAAATTGTATAATATGCCAGCAAATCCCAAAATACCGCATTAAGCATTTGGAACAAATCGGGCTATTTCGCCTTAAAATATACGTTTCCGTTTAGTGTTGTTTCTTCAACTTCGCCGTCTTTTTCGAGCAGGCGGCAAATTTCCTGAGCATCATTTATCGAATGTCCAAAAATCACGGCGACATCTTCGACGGTCAGCGGTCGGCGGCTTATGGTTTTCAAAATATTTTCCTTGTCGAAATTTTGGGGCGACTTTGTCTGCGAAACGTTAAAATTTCGCGAAACGATTTCGACGGGAAGCGGACTGAAAAACTTTTGTATTTCCTGCAAACGTTCTGTTGAAGCGGGCTTTACCCAGCCGCAAGTTCCGGGTCTGTCCAAAGAATTTAACTGTATTCTCGCTGGTTTTATTTCTTCAAAGTACTTTTTGAAAGCGCAAAGTTCGTCTTCACTATCGTTAATCTGCGAAACGACAAAATATTCAACCCACAAGATTCCTTTGTAAATTTCTGTGAATTTTCGCAGACCGTCCAAAACAAAATCGACGCGAACGCCGTCTGCGGGGCGGTTGATTTTTTGAAAACTGCTTTCAAAAACCGCATCGACCGACGGCAAAACAAAATCCGTCAGCAATATCTCTTCGCGAACTTCCTTTTGAGAAAGCAAAACCGCGTTTGTCAAAAGTGCTACTTTGTATTGCGGATAATTTGTTTTTATGTGCGAAATTATTTTTCCCGTGCCGGTATTTAGCGTCGGCTCGCCGCTTCCTGCCAAAGTTATTACGTCGATACGCGGCGGATTGTTATTCAAAAAATCGTCCAATTCGCCGATAATCTGTTCGGCTGGAATATATTCTCCGCGATTGTTTGTATGCAAAGTCGTTTGTCCGCATTCGCAATAAACGCAGTCGAGCGAGCAGGTTTTGACGGGAATAATATCCACGCCCAGCGAAAAACCGAGCCGTCTGGACAAAATCGGTCCGAAAATTATAGAATGCTTGTACGACATTTTTCCTTTTTTGACAAATTACCCGAATAAGATAATATTTGCCGTTGGCGAAAACAAGATGTGTTTTTTTTCAAATCGGGGCTTTTTTTGTTTTGCAAAATTATTTCGGCAAATATTATTTTCAGAGTAATTTTTGGAGAAAAACGAATGGAAAACAGCGAGATAGAAGACGTTTTGAAAATAAAAGATGAGCAAGTTATTAAAAAAACCGACGGCGCGGGACCTCTGTTTGAAGACGGCGATGTCGATTTCGACTGCGAAGAAGCGTGGGGATGGAATCACGCAAATCCGGGATATTTCAAGGAGTAAAATATGAAAATTTTGATTGCGACAGGTAATTTGAACAAAGTGAAAGAAATCGGCGAGATTTTGAAAAAAATCGACAAAGCATCTCAGGTTTTGTCTCTCAAAGATATTTTTGACGAAGTGCCGCAAATTCCAGAAGATGCAAAAACATTTACCGAAAACGCGTTGTCGAAAGCGAATTGGCTTGCCGAAAAAATAAAGGACTCATGGATTCTTGCAGACGATTCGGGAATAGTCGTCGATAAATTGAAAGGACGTCCGGGCGTTCACTCCGCAAGATACAGCGGCGAGCCGGTAAACGACGCACGAAACATCGAAAAACTCCTGAACGAAATGAAAAAATTTGAAACGGAAAAGGAAAGAAACGCGCATTTTTGCTGCGCAATGGTTTTGTGTTCGCCCAAAGCCGAAAATTCGTATATCGCAATAGGAAAATGCCACGGGAAAATCGCGTTTTCGCCAAGCGGAAGCGGCGGCTTCGGCTACGACCCTATTTTTATTCCCGACGGCTACGATAAAACGTTCGCAGAATTGCCGGCGGAGGTTAAAAACAAAATTTCGCACAGAGCAAAAGCGCTTGAAATACTTACTGATATTTTTGAACAGATAGCGAAAGAGGGCAAAATATGAAAATCGGACTGCTTAACGGACCGAATCTTAACAGATTGGGGAAAAGAGAACCGGATATTTACGGAAAAACCACACTTGAAGACATTGAAAAAAAAGTGGCAAACGCCGCCGCTAAATTTGTCGGAGAAAAGATTGAAATCGAATGTTTTCAAAGTAACGTCGAGGGCGAATTGGTTAGTAAAATTCAGGAATGGGCTGACAAAAATTTTGACGGAGTAATTTTTAATCCGGGGGCTTATTCACATACGAGTATCGCTCTTCGCGATGCCGTTTCGTCGGTAAAAATCTGTTTTGCGGAAGTTCATATTTCAAATATTTACAAACGCGAAGAATTTCGCCGGCATTCTTACACCGCCGAGGTCTCGGACTGCGTTATTTCGGGAATGGGCGACTGGGGATACGTCGCCGCGCTGCAATACCTTGCGGTAAAACTCTCGGACGACAAAAATGGCTGAAACGCAAAAGATTTCCGTTCTCGGTCCCAAAGACACTTTCTCCGATTTGGCGGCGCAAAAATACCTGAAATCCCATTCGCAGATTAGCGCCGAGATTTCTTACCAAAAAACGATACGAAAGGTCTTTGAAGATTTATCGTGCGGGAATTCGCAAACCGCCGTTGTGCCGATAGAAAATATATTTTTGGGCTTCGTATGGATGACGCTCGACGGGCTTTACGATTTTTCGGTGCAAATTGTCGAAGAATTTATTTTGCCGATACAACTTTCGTTTTTGTCGAAAGTTCGGCATTCGCAAGTCAAAAACATCTTCGTTCATCCTGCCGCCGAAAAGCAGTGTCTGAATTTTATAGAAAAAAATTGTGGCGAAGCGAGAATCATACACACCGACAGCAATATAGATTCTTTCGACAGAATCGACGAAGACGAGTTTTGCGCCGCGGTGGTTCCGGGACATATTTACGACGAAAACGAAAAAGATTATCCGTTCTCGGTAAGAGAAATTTCGGATTATCCGAATAATCTTACGCGATTCGTGGTTTTGCAAAACGAAAAATACGCGAAAAAAAACTATTCGGAAAAATCCAACAAAACCAGCGTCGTCGTTTATGATAACAGCGACTCGCCCGGCATTTTGAAAAATATCGCCGACGCTTTTGCGTCGAGAGAAATAAATATGACTTCGATAATTTCACGCCCGACCAAACAAATGATTGGGAAGTACCATTTTTTTATCAATATCGACGGCTCGATTAAAAACGACGGCGTTAGCAAAGCGCTTGCGGAAATCGGCAAAAATTATCCCGTTAAATTTTTGGGCTGCTACGAATCCGTAAATGAGTAAAATCGTAATACTTGTAATTACTGTGATTTTATTTTTTGAGAGTTCGTTTGCGAAACTTCCCGAAACACCCGGAATTTCCGTTATCGACGGCGGAACGGGCGCGTTGGGAAATTCGCCGATGATTTCGGCTGTTTTTAATTCGGATACGAACAAAATCGTTTTAGAAATGGGCGGAGTTTCGTATTACGATACGCCGATTTTCGGCGATGAGCGGATTTCTACTTACTTTTGCGGCGCGCTGTTGGCGGTAAAACAAAACAGATTCTCGCTTTCGGCGACGTCGCTTTCGGCGTTGGATTTATATAGCGAAACAGACGTTTGCGCGTCGTACGGATTGACGTTCGCAAAGATTTTCCACGCCGCAATATCGGCAAATTATTTAATTTTGCAATCGGAAGGCGATTATATTTTCGGCGCAAACGCCGAATTTTCGGCGGGAATAGGCAATAAAACAATGCTCGGAGTTTTTTCTTACAAAGTAGAAAACCTTACCGGCAACGAATACAATCCTACGATTCAAGCGGTAAAGATGACGATTCGCGCAAAAGAAAATCGCTTCGGGAGTCAGGGCGTTTCGCTAAAAATCGACAATTATTCACGGAAAATTACGACTGAACTTATTTACGGATTTTCGATAATCGACAATCTATCGCTCGGCGTTTCGTTTATCCCTAAACCTTTCGTGATAAAATTCGGGATGCTGTTCGCCGTAAAATCCGTAAAATCCGGCGCAGCGTTCTCGTTTCACAATGTTTTAGGAATGAGCAAATACTTTTTTGTTCAGTATCTGCCGGAATAAACCGAATCCCGCCTACTAAAATCGTCTCGCAAACTTGAATCCTCATTTTTGATTTTTTCTTGACGACTTGTTTGGAAATTTATTATTTTGCGAAAAAATTATCAGACGGAGGAATATTATGCCGACTTATTCGTATAAATGCGAAAAATGTGGAAAAACATTCGAAAAATTTCAAAGTATGACCGCCGAGCCTATAAAGGTCTGCATATACGAAGAATGCGGCGGCGCGGTAAAGCGTTTGATTGGAACGGGCGCGGGCGCTATTCTTAAAGGCACGGGATTTTATCAAACCGATTTCAAAAATTCCGGCAAGAAAGAAGAGAAGAAAGCCGAATGTAAATCTTGTCCGTCCGCCGCGTCTTGCGAAAAAGCAAATTAAGTGCATTATGTTTATTTGAGAAATTATGTTTTTGTGTCGTCAAAGACAAAACAAAACGGGTTTTTCTCAAATAAATAATTATCTTTCGCCGTAATTTTTCTCTATCCAGTTTTTGTATTCGCCGCTTTTTACGTTTTCTACCCACCGGCGATTATCCAAATACCATTGCGCCGTTTTTTTCAGTCCGTCGTCAAAGTTATGGGCTTGTTTCCAGCCCAACTCTCTTTTTATTTTCGAGCAGTCGATAGCGTATCTTCTGTCGTGCCCCGGGCGGTCTTTAACGAAAGTTATCAATTTTTTGTAATAATCCTTATCTTTGCCCTGAATTTGCGCGACGGTTTCGCACAAAACATTGACCAACCTGATATTTTCCCATTCGTTTTCGCCGCCGATATTGTAACTTTCGCCCGTTTTCGCGTTGTTCATAATCGTCCAGACCGCGCTGTTGTGGTCTTCTACAAAAAGCCAGTCGCGGACGTTTTTTCCGTCGCCGTAAACCGGAAGCGGCTTATCGGCAAGCATATTTTCAATCATCACGGGAATAAGTTTTTCGGGAAATTGATAATATCCGTAATTGTTTGAGCAGTTTGAAAGCGTAATCGGCAGCCCGTAAGTGTGGAAATAGGCATTTACCAAATGGTCGCTGCCCGCCTTTGAAGACGAATACGGGCTTCGCGGCGAGTAGGGGGTCGTTTCGGTAAAATATCCGCTTTCGCCCAAACTCCCGAAAACCTCGTCCGTGCTTACGTGGTGAAATAATTTGCCGTCAAAATCTTTCCAGAAATTTCTCGCGGTTTCCAATAAGTTGAACGTTCCCAAAATGTTCGTATTTATGAAGTCCGCAGGTCCCAAAATAGACCTGTCCACGTGGCTTTCGGCGGCAAAATGAACGACGGTGTCGATATTGTACTTTTCAAACGTCTGTTTTAGCGAATCGACGCAGCAAATATCGCCTTTGACGAAAACATAACGCGCGTCGTTTGCCAAGTCCTCCAGATTTTGCAGGTTTCCGGCGTAAGTGAGTTTGTCGAAATTAACGATTTTTCCATCGAAATTCGTTTTCGTAAGCAAATACCTGATGAAATTCGAGCCGATAAATCCGGCTCCGCCCGTGATTAGAATGTTTTTCATATCTCTCATTTTTTACCTCTCAATTGTTGCGGTGTATTTCAAAACTACGTCTTTGTCCGGTGCGACGTTTAACTCAAATCTTGCGGTATTGGCATCGATTCTTTTATGTTGGACGTCGCTTTTTATGCTCCATTTTCCGTAAAGATTTTTTTCGTCGAACATCACCGTGACGCTTTCCTTTTTGCTGTTTGAAAAGATTATTTCTTTGGAGAACTCGGTTTTCTGGTCTCCTATACGTTTTTCTGAGGTCTTTTTCTCAAAGCACGAAATATCGAAAGCGTTTCCGCTTTTCAGCGTGATTTCCTGATTAACCGGAGTGTGGTCTATGTTGTCTTCACCCAGAAAAACGTTGTTTGCGCCGTCCTTTTTATATATTCTTACCACGCCTTTTGGAAACGGCATATCCAAATTGTTTTTCTTTCCCGTTTCAAAAACGATTTCCGTCTGAACGTCAAGTTTGCTGCCCTTATCGGAGACGCTGTGCCTCGCATACGCATACAAATGCCCCGCCTGCGCCCGATAGCGTTTTTGCACCTTTATGTTTTGCGCCGAAAACATTTCGATTTGCTTTGTCTGCCTGTCGTTTATCGTCACGGGACTGCTTACGGAATACATATGATATTCGTCTATGCTTTGTTCCACGACTCTGGGTTCGGCAAAACTCGCTGCCGCCGCTCTCATTATGCCGCCACTCATTGCGTCCGACATTTCAAACATTGCCTGTTCTCTAACCATATTTACGTCGCCCGCCACCAGAGCAAGTTTTGCGTTTTCAAACGCCGCGCCGGACTGGTTTGTCAGCGTTATCCAACTGGTAATCGAAGCGGATTTGTCGTTGTCTGCAAGAAGCATAACGTAATCGGCGTTCCAAGAAATTCCTTGCGTAAGATACGAAACGTCAACGTTAAAATCGCCGGATTTTTGTGTTTGCACTAACCAGTTCATCGTCGGTTTCGCGTATAAGTTTTCGGGAATTTCGGGAAGCAGTATCTTGCCGTCGAAACCCAGCAGAATTTTGCCGCCGACCTCAAACACCGGAAGAAAATTATTTGCTACGATTTTAGCCGAAACGTTTTTTTTGTCGCTCAAAATTTTGTCTTCGTCGATAAGCGTGACTTCCTTTCCGACGTATTTTTCCAAAAGTTTTTCGCGCGAAATCAAATCGAATTCGTAATTTTGCTCCAAAACGCTAAACCCGCCGCTTGAAACCACGATAAGCGACTGCGGAATAACCGTCGCCGGCACGCCTTCAAAGCGAATCGTCGAGACGCCTTTGGCAAGCGGAATTTTGCGGATTTCCTGAACGAGCGCGCGGTTAGTGTTGTAAATCGTAAGATTCAGCGAAGTTCTGTTTTGCGTCGGCGACAAAACTTCCGCCGCAAAAACCGCGCCCGTAAATGCCGACAGGATAAACATTGTTTTTATTTTCATAACTCTCCTCGTATTCCACGCTAAAAGCCGATAGTTTAAGATAAAGATAATATTTGCCTGAAACAAAAAGCGGGGAAACATCTCCCCGTTCCTGCGTGAAAACGTCTCACAAATTTAAAACCTCAACTTTGCTTTAACGCCGACACGACGTTCTTTTTGGCGTTAAGAATAAGCATTCCTTTGGAAAAATTAAGAGCATAAACCTTTGGTTAAATTTTCAAAACCATGCGGTATTTATAGTATTTAACAAATGCAAAGAAGTGCTTTTATATATCTCTTAGTGAAAACTCTCTTTTTGTTTTCGCATAAACATCCTGCCGAAATATTATTTTCTCCGTAAAAACGACAAAGTAATGAGCGAAAACCACTCTAATTAGGCGAATACTAAAATTCAATTTCCCGAAATAGAAACGGAAAGAGGCATAATGAAAGAAGAAAGAGATTTTTTGAGGCGCAAACGCAGCCGCTTTGAAAAAAGAACAGGAAATCCGAGACACAGACAGCAAAATAACGACGCACGAAGCGTCGCGTTTGAAGCGTTGTGTCGATTTTTTATCAAGGGAAACGACATTGAATCTACTATCGACAGATTTTTTAATAAAAAAGACGAAACTACGGGAGAGTTTTTGATTTCGCCGCAGGAAAAAAGATTGTGTTTTGAAATCATTTACGGAGTTTTGCGAAATAAATCGCGCTTGGATTTTGCGATAAACAAATATTTGGCTTCGCCCGTTCAAGAAGAAGAAAAATTGAAAATAATTTTGGAAATCGGCGCGTATCAAATATTGTTTCTCACAAAAATTCCCGATTTTGCGGCGGTAAACGAAAGCGTAAATTTGTGCAAAAAAAACGCGCAGACCGCAAAATTTTCAAATTTGACAAACGCGGTTTTAAGAAAACTGCTGTCGGACAAAAACAAAGCGCTTAAAATCCCCGACGACCTGCCTTTTGCCGAAAAGATAGCGCTTGAATATTCCCACCCGTTGTGGCTTGCGCAAAAATGGGCAGAGCGGTTTGGAAAAACCGGAGCGCAAAAAATTATGGAATTTAATAACAACGCTCCCGACATTTTCGTTCGCAGGTCGGTTTCGACAAATAAAAACAAATTTGAGGCGGTTATTGCGAAAAACTGCCACAACAACGCGATTTCGACCGGTTTCAACAACTTGTATTACCGTCTGAAACAAGGCGAAAGATTTGAAAAGTCCGATGTGTTTTTGTCGGGGCAATGCACGATTCAGTCGCCGTCTTCGGGATGGGTAGTCGCGCTTTTGGGCGTTAAAAACGGCAAAGACGTTTTGGATTTGTGCGCCGCGCCCGCTGGAAAAACCGCGCTAATCGCGGAACTTGCGCCTGACAGCAGAGTTTTGGCGGTAGATGTAAGTTTTGTTCGCGCAAGAATGATTTCGGACACGTTGAAGCGGCTTTCGCTCAAAAACGTCGATACGGTCGTTTGCGACGCCGCAAAACTTTGCGCTTCCCCAAAATTCGATTATGTTTTGGCGGACGTTCCCTGTAGCGCGACGGGAGTGATAAACCACCATCCCGAATCACGCTGGATTCGCGACTTGGACGCTATAAAGAGAGCGGCGGCGAAGCAAAAAGAAATTCTGCGTTCGGCTGCGCCTTTCGTAAATGTCGGCGGAGTAATAGTTTATTCGACCTGCTCGCTTGAAGACGAAGAAAACAGGGAAGTAGTGAAAGAATTTTTAAGAGAAAACGAAAATTTCAGGTTAATTTCCGCAAAAACCGTGATTTCGGATACGCAAATATTATCCGACAACGGAGAGTTTCTTGAAATTACTCCCAATAAAAACGCCCGCGACGCGATTTTTGCGGCAAAATTTGAACGGGTGAAATAGGAATCCGTTCGCTTTTCAAATTTGGGAATTACGAATTTGCGAAACAAAAGGCAAACCCCGAAAGGTCTGCCCGCATATTCGCAAAACGAATCCCGATAAATTAGTAGAAGATGTCAAGAATATCTGCAAGCCCAAAAATCTCGGAAACATCGATTTCTTCTCCGTTGCTCTTTATGGTTATGCTGCCGGTAACAGTTGGTTCGCCGGTATTGTAATCATACTTGTAGTAGAAATTTTTGAAAACTATACTTCCGGAAAAATGTCCTCTGAAATCAATCGTTCCGTTTGCTTTGAACTCTTCGTAATCGCTCGTAATGCTTTCGTACGCCTTAAAAGCGAAAGTCCAGCCGCCGCCCAAAAACAAATCGCCGCCGTTTGAATAATCAAAAAGAGTGATTTTTACATTGGCGTCTGAGCTAAAAATGGTAGATGTCGCCTCGTATGTCCCCGACCCGCTAACAAGCATTTTGCCGCCCACGCTTCCGAAAATAGTCGTATCCAATTTTTCGGTCTGCTTCGCTCTTTTTTCTTGTGCGAAACTAAAACTTTCACCACTTATGGCGACATAAAACGAATCCAGAAAATCTCCCAAATTTGCTTCTGTTACGGCAATATTGGGCAAGTTTTTGTGTTCCGATACGGAACCTTCATTATCGCTCTCGTCCGGTTTATTACTGCAACCGACAACAAAGAGCAAAACACACAACGACATCGACACGCTTGCCAAACACTTGGCAAATTTTGTAAAAGAAATTTGAAACATAAAACCCTCCTGAGGTTTGATTGTTATATTTTGAAGTGAAATAGACCAATTCTATTTCTTGCTTCCGAAAGAAATTTGAAGCACAAAAACTATCGACCGAGTTTT